>MWVX01000272.1_pt1 | contig 15239 bp, 16 predicted proteins | sample 1047311 | NCBI WGS metagenome assembly MWVX01 (sample SAMN06349984, study PRJNA376086) | soil metagenome | isolation source: MtG-4 sample Antarctic (ecotone) soil | place: Antarctica | collected 2015-01-13 | reverse complement strand
ACCGATTTATTGGTAGCGCTCTATTTCCATATTATGAAACGCAAGCCAGGATTTGATATGGATGCACATGAAGAGGATATTTTTATTCTTTCTAACGGTCATATATCACCGGTGTTTTACGCAACCCTCGCACGAGCAGGTTATTTTGATCTGAAAGAACTTGCCACATTTCGGAAATTAGATTCAAGGCTACAGGGACATCCCACTACACATGAAGGCTTGCCCGGCGTAAGAGTTGCCACAGGTTCTTTGGGGCAAGGCATGAGCGTTGCTATTGGTGCTGCTTTGGCCAAGAAGCTAAATAATGACCAAAATGTAGTTTATTCTTTGCACGGCGATGGAGAACTGCAGGAAGGTCAAAACTGGGAAGCCATCATGTTTGCACCAAATAATAATGTTGATAATTTAATTGTAACCATAGATTGGAATGGACAACAGATTGATGGGCCTACTTATAAAGTAAATAACCTGGGCGACATTAGGAAAAAGTTTGATGCTTTTGGATGGTACACAATGGAAATGAACGGTAATGATATGGATGAAGTTGTACACACACTTACAGAAGCCAGGTCATTAGTTGGAAAAGGAAAACCTATTGCCATTATTATGCATACAATTATGGGTAAGGGTGTTGATTTTATGGAGAATGATCATAACTGGCATGGCGTTGCACCCAATGATGAACAATTAGCCAAAGGGCTGGAGCAAGTGCCTGAAACTTTGGGGGATTATTAAATTTTCGATTTCAGATTTTGCAATTTCAGATTTCAGATTTTGCTTAATGATGGAGATTTATTTTAGTTAAACGACTAGCTATCATCTGTCATATGTCAACTACTCACTCTTCCCTGATAACAAATTGTTGCCTGGCAGCTTTACGGGCAGGTATGTAGGATGCGATGACGGCAATGAAAATAACGGTACATCCAACCAAAATAAAATCAAACGCTGATAACGTCACCGGGAAATAATCAATTAAAAACGAACCACCCTGTAACGGTACTACTTTAAAATAAATTTGAACAATCGCAATGCCTAACGCAAGTAACATACCAATGCCTCCCCCCAAAAAACCAAGTAATAAACCCTCACTCAAAAAAATATTTTGAATAACCCTGCTACTGGCTCCTAAGGAATGTAATACACCAATATCTGCTTTTTTTTCTAACACTAACATGGTTAATGCACCAATCATATTAAAGGCTGCTACGATAAGAATTATAGATAAAATAATATAAATCACCCATTTTTCAGCACGCATCACAGCATATAAACTTCGGTTCTGTTCATAACGTGTTAAAACCGTATAGTTCTTTCCTAACTTTTCTTCAAGGTCTGTTTTAATGTCATCTTCATTCACCATTGGCTCAATACCAATTTCAACAGCAGTGTAATTATCTTCAGGCATCTCCAACATTTCTTTTACAAAAGCCAGGTTGGTAATTGCATATTTATTATCAAACTCCTGCTGAATAGTGAAAGTGCCAGCTGTATTAACAGTGTCTGCATTAATAGATTGTAAAGGGTCGGTAACATTTACATTGCTTTTGCGGGGTAAATAAACAATCAAGGGAATAAAGTTCCTATCGCTTTGTACTGAAACGGCATTTTCAATACCAGCCCCTAAAACTAATAATGGATTTTCCGCATCACCTGTATTAAATTCTCCTTTTATCAAGTGCTCCGCAACACCTGCCACTTTAGTATAATTTTCATCTACCCCTTTTAAATAAATGATTGATTGATAGTCACCGTTTTGAAGTAAAGCTTTCTCTTCGGCGATCAATGAAAAGTTTTTTACTCCATTTACTGAGCGTAACTTATCTAATTGTGATTGGGTAAGAGTAAGCTGCTTACCGGCAACCGGTGAAATTTTTATGTCGGGATAAAAGGATGTATAAAGTGATTTAACCAGGCCTTCAAAACCATTAAACACACTCAATACTAAAATAAGTGCTGTCGTTCCTACCATCATGGCAACAATGCTGATCCATGAGATGATGTTGATGGCATTGGTAGTTTTTTTTGCTTTAAAATAGCGCCAGGCAAATAAGAAGTTCAAATTATGAGGTTTTATTCAAGGTTCGAGGTTTAAGGTTTATCGTTTTAGAGCTAAAGTCATTATCATCTACCATCATCAACAATTCGCTACCATCTGCCACCCGTCAGCTTTCATCTGTCAACTCCCTGTCTTCATCATCTTTTTTTATCTGCTTAAATAATTCTTCCATTTTAAATACATGCCCTAATGTATTATCATGAAAATATTTCAATTCCGGGATACGCCTCAACTGGTGCTTAACCCTTGTTGCCAATTCTTTTTTTATTTCCCAGCTTCGGTCTTCCAGTTTTTTCATAACAAACTTTTCATCTGTCACTTTAAAAAGACTTACGTAAATTCTTGCTTCTAACAGATCAGGGGTAATTTTTACAGAAGAAATGGATACCATACCACCATCCATCATATTCAATCCGAGGCGTTGAAAAATAGTAGTTATTTCTTCCTGTATTAAACCTCCAACCTGCTTTTGTCGTTTACTTTCTTCCATACGTTATTTTTTTCTGAGTGTTGAATTATCCGGGTGAAGTGCCTCTAATTCCTGCTCACTGTATTTTTTATTAATATCAATCATATTTTCTTTATCGGCAAAGGGCAATGGCTTTGCATATTTTGAAGTCATCCGTATATAATGATGAATATACACACCTAATGCAATTCCGCAGGGTTTAATGTCGCCAATTTCTAATGCTCTTTTTTTTACTCTCATAAACAAATCAAAATCTGCCTGTTGCACTCTTTTGTCCCACTGGTTTATAATGTTTATTGCTTTGCCTGTCATCATTACGTTATTACCTACAATTCCTTCCACTACCTGGTATCTGTATTTCTTAAACCTGTTTTCGCAAAACTTTACCCAGTTGCCATACATCAGGCGGTGCATGAATTTTAAATTTGTTTTAAAAGCACCAAAAAGTAAAAGTGGGTTTTTTATTCTTTTCCATTTTCTTTTTAATTGTTGGGTAAATTTTGCATCGCCTGCGTTATCAATGGCGCAAGCAGAGATTATATCAAGTTGATTTAGTTTGGCAGTTTCTATTAATCGTTTATCCCATTGTGGCGAAACAATTAGATCGTTATTTAAAAAAAACACGTATTCCCCTGTGGCTTTTTCCATACCTTGATTTTGCGAGTATGGATAATTTTGGTTTGCCTCATTTCGAATAATTATACAACCGGCTTTCGTAAAAAATTCGGTGCTTCCGTCGGTTGAAGCGTTATCAATAATAATTAATTGAAAAGGGTAAGAAGTGAATTTACGTAAAGACTCGAAAAACAATTGGTTAAAAGGTAAGCCATTATGTATTGCCGTAATAATGCTGATCATTCAATTAAGATATTGCTAATAAGGTTGGCTAGTTTGGTTAATTTGCAAAGCTAAATCAATTGTATTAGTTCATTAATAAGCAATGAAAACCTTTTTCCGGCTGCTTCGTTTTTCTAAACCTTATCATCATTACATTCCTGAATATGTTTTTTATATTTTCTTTTTTATTGTTTTTGGGATTTTAAATTTCACCCTGCTTATTCCGCTGTTAGATGTGCTTTTTAGCACGGCAAATTACCCGGTTGTAAGGGAGTTACCTTCGTTTTCATTTACGCAATCTTATTTTAAGCAGTCGTTTTATTATTGGGTTTCTTATTTTATTCAAACCAATGGAAAACTAGGTGTGCTGGTATTCGTTTCCATTCTATTATTGATGTGCACCTTATTAAAAAATTTATTTGGTTACCTGAGTCAACGAGTACTTACCCGCATGCGGGTTAACCTTGTGAAGAAATTACGTGATGCCTTGTTTTATCAATATAGCACCCAATCATTAGGTTTTTTTTCAGCCCAAAGAAAAGGTGATCTATTATCTGTAATGAGCAGTGATGTAGTAGAAATTGAAAATACAGTGGTTAGCTCCATTCAAACTATTTTCAGAGAACCATTAATGATACTTTCCACCTTCGCGGCATTATATTATTTATCGCCGCAGCTTACACTTTTTACGCTTGTTTTTTTTCCAGTGTCGGGCATATTGATCTCAGGTTTATCCCGACGTTTACGAAAAAAAGCGAATTTAACGCAAGGCTTGCTAGGCAATCTTTTAAATATAACAGAGGAAAGTATTTCAGGCATACGCATTATCAAAGCATTTACCGCTGAAAATTTTATTCAAAAAAAATTCAGTAATGAAAACAACCGCTTCAGCCGCTCTGTAAAATCAATTATAAACCAACGGGAATTAGCTTCACCTATTTCGGAGGTGTTGGGCGTGATGGTAATAGTTGTGATAATTATTTATGGTGGTAATCTTATTTTATCCGGCAATAGTAATTTGACTGCATCTGCTTTTATAGCTTATGTAGCTTTTTACTTTCAAATTATTAACCCTGCTAAAAATATTTCTTCCGCTATCACTTACCTCCAACGCGGGCTGGCTTCCGGCGACAGAGTATTACATGTTTTAGATGCCCCTTCTTTAATTAAACAAAATGAGCCTGTTTTACCTGTTGATCATTTTAAAGAGACCCTTGTATTTACAAATGTGTTTTTTAAATACGGTGAAACCAATGTGTTGAGTGATATTGATCTTACAATAAAAAAAGGAACTACCGTAGCGCTTGTTGGAAAAAGCGGAGCCGGGAAGTCAACACTTGTGGACCTGATTCCCCGCTTTTATGATGTTAGCGCTGGCGTGATATTAATAGATAATAAAGACATTCGTTATACCAATTTAAAAGACTTACGCAACCAAATAGCAATCGTTTCGCAGGATGCCATTCTTTTTAATGACACGGTGTATAATAATATTTCTTTTGGAATGACAGTTGACAGAAGCACAGTTATCGACGCAGCTAAAACAGCTAATGCGCACGAGTTTATACAAAGCCTGGAAAATGGATATGATACTTTTATTGGTGATCGTGGATTGAAATTAAGTGGTGGTCAACGTCAGCGCTTAACCATTGCCAGGGCCATTTTAAAAAATTCACCTATTTTAATTTTAGATGAAGCTACCTCTTCGCTGGATTCTGAATCAGAAATGTTGGTGCAGCAAGCTATTGAACGTGTAATGAAGAACAAAACCAGTATAATTATAGCTCACCGACTTTCTACAGTACAACATGCAAATGAAATTATTGTAATAGAGGAGGGAGAGATTGTAGAAAGAGGGACCCACACCAGTTTAATGCAGCGGCAAGGTTTTTATTACCGGTTGGTGCAAATGCAGGAGGTGAAGTAAGCCTCTCCAAACCCCTCCGCTGGAGGGGCTTCGCAACACACAAGGCCAGCTTATTTGACTACGCTGACAATTCACAACCTTCTAAAGATTGTAGTTGTTTGTTTTGTATATAATGCTTGACCAAGCAAAATGTAAATAAATCTCACTATTTCAAGGTAGTTGGATAACTCAAAGAAACTTCGAAAAGCAAGGCTTGTGAAAAGGTCTCCTTCCCCACCGGGAAGGCCGGGATGGGCTTTCCTTATCTTAACACCTCTCTCGAAATCACCAACTTCTGTATCTCCGATGTGCCCTCGCCAATCGTGCAAAGTTTTGAATCGCGATAAAATTTTTCAACGGGAAAATCTTTAGTATAGCCATAGCCACCAAAAATTTGCACGGCTTCAGTGGAAACCTTTACAGCCACCTCGCTTGCATAATATTTAGCCATCGCAGATACCTTGGTCAGGTTTTCGCCACGGGTTTTTAAATCGCAGGCTTCAAGCGTTAATAAGTCAGCGGCTTCAATCTCTGTTGCCATATCTGCCAGCTTAAAAGCTATTCCCTGGAAAGAAGCAATTGGTTTATCAAATTGATGACGCTCCTGCGAATATTGTAAAGCTGCCTCGTAGGCACCCTTCGCAATACCCAATGATAATGCTGCAATAGAAATTCTGCCTCCATCCAAAACCTTCATCGATTGCTTAAAACCTTCACCTATTTCACCTAATCGATTTGCATCAGGGATCACACAATTTTCAAAGATCATTTCTGCTGTCTCCGAGGCTCGCATGCCTAATTTATTTTCTTTTTTCCCGCCACTAAAACCAGGTGTGCCTTTCTCTACTACAAAAGCAGTTGCATTATTTTTTGCTCTCGGTTCACCTGTACGAGAAATGACCACGGCCACATCTCCGCTTTTACCATGAGTGATCCAGTTTTTTGTTCCATTGATAACCCAATTATCTCCATCTCGGGTGGCGGTGCATTTCATATTGCCGGCATCGCTACCAGTGTTAGGCTCAGTTAAACCCCATGCACCAATCCATTCTGCGGAAGCCAATTTTGGGAGATAACTGCGTTTTTGATTTTCATTACCAAATGAGAGAATATGACCTGTGCATAGTGAGTTGTGAGCAGCAACACTTAAACCGATTGACCCACATACTTTAGCAATTTCTTCAATAATGGCCTTGTATTCAAAATAACTTAATCCTGCGCCGCCATATTCTTCCGGCACTAAAACACCCATCATACCCAAATCGCCTAATTTTTTAAAAAGCTGCACGGGAAATTCCTGGCTCTCGTCCCATTCCATTACATAGGGCTTAATATGTTGTTGGGCAAATTCACGGGCAGTCTGTGCCACTTGCTGTGTTATTTCAGAAGTTTCAAAATTCATAAAGCAACCTTAAAGAGCGGCGAAGATAAGAATGAAGCAATTAGCCAGTGTGCTAATTCGATAATTTGCTAATGGAGAACCATAAAATCTCCAGCCTTTCTTTTTCCGGACCCTGATGAAATAGTTTTCTTTTGAGACTTTCACTTCATTAGCAATTTAGCGCATTAGCTGGGTAGCAAAAGCTTTACTGAAATAGAAACCCAAATGAGAAAAGTAGATAATTTTATACAGCTTAACAACCCTGAATACTTTTTACTTACTATGAATAGAAAACACACCCAATATATTTAAACCTGCAATTAAACCTGCAATTAAAATTTGGTAGGCCAAACTGCAAATAGAAAAAGCTTGGCCAATTTTTAATAGACAATGAAGATTTTTTTCAATTAACAAATGAAATGAGAAAATCTGCACGAACGGCATTTTCGAAAACAGAAGTCTAAAAGCATAGCGCTATTTCTTCCTGCTCCACACAATAAAATCGGTTTGCGAAATTTTATCAATGCCCAATTGCCTTAACATGTTCACTAACTGCCCGCGGTGATAGCCGCCATGACTAAAAACATGCAGCAACATTTGAAAAACCGTTTGTTTAAATTGTTCTTTTTTTGAGTTTCTATAAATAAACTCGTGCAGCAACTGGCGTTCTTGCGCATTTGCTATAAATTCATTCCATTGTTGGTTTTGAAGTAATAAATTATCAAATGCATCTTTGGTGTTTCCTGTAAATGTTTCGCTTTGAACAATGATTCGTTCCTGCAATTTCAGTCTCTGCCACCAGATGCTTTCAGCATCCCACATGTGTAAAACAGTTTTATGCAAACTGCCAAAACTGCTGGGTATCTCACGCAATTGTTTCTCTTCCGGCAAAGCAATTATCAAATCCTTTAACAGGCCATTTGCCCAGCTATTATAAATTGAAAATTGATGTAGGAGTTCTTTCATGTGCTAAACAATTATGCTATTAATGCCTGCTGTTTGCAGCTAAAATGTAAATACATTTGACGCTTATTCTCCTACTAATTAACAAAGAAGATCTTGTATGCCAGATAAAAATTTTCCACTTAGCGGTTTTAGTTCTGCTGCTGTACACGCCGGACATGAAACCGATCCACGTTATGCCCACCTGGTGCCAATTTACGCATCCAGTACTTATGTATTTGATACTGCTGAACAAGGCATGAGAAGATTTAGCGGAGAAGAGCCAGGTTATATTTATTCGAGGTGGGGAAATCCAACTATTACGGAAGCAGAAGAAAAAATTTCTGCTTTGGAAACCTTTGGACTTGACATGCAGGTAAAAGGCATTTTGCATGCATCAGGCATGGCAGCTATTGGCAGTTTAATGCTTGGCAATTTAAAAACAGGCGATAAAATACTCACCCATTATTCCCTGTATGGCGGTACAGAAGAACTCATTCATAAAGTATTACCCCCCTTGGGCATTACAGCCGTTATTAGTGACTTAAGAAAATTGGATACTGTAGAAGACATCGTTAAAAAAGACAGCGCTATTAAAATGATGTATCTCGAAACACCCGCCAACCCAACCATGCAATGTGTTGACCTCGAAGAACTGAGCATGATAGCAAAACGCCATCATTTATTGGTAGCCTGCGATAATACTTTCGCTACGCCCTATTTGCAGCAGCCATTTAAATATGATGTTGATTTTGTAATGCATTCCACTACGAAATTTTTGAATGGACATGGCACAGCTATTGGAGGCATTTTGCTGGGCAGAGATATAGAATTAATGAACCACAAAATGACAAAAACCCACCGCTTGCTTGGTGGAAATGCAAACCCGTTTGATACTTTTTTATTGATCGTTGGAATTAAAACGCTTGAGTTGCGTATGGAACGTCATTGCCATAATGCCACAGAAGTAGCTGATTATTTAGTGCTGCATCCACAAGTAGCAAGGGTAAATTATGCAGGATTATCTTCTCACCCCGATCACTATACCGCCATGAAACAAATGAGGCATGCCGGGGCGATGCTAAGTTTCGAATTGAAGGGAGGTCTGCAAGCGGGTATTGATTTTATGAACAGGCTTAAAATGTGTGTTAGAACTGTTTCTTTAGGTACCTGCGATACACTTCTTTCACACCCTGCTTCTATGACGCATTACGGCGTGCCTAAAGAACAAAGAGAACAATACGGCATCACTGATGGGTTGATCAGGATGAACGTTGGCATTGAAAATGTACAGGATATTATAAAAGATTTAGAACAGTCGCTGATAATTAGCTAAGGTGCTGGTGTGCTAATTTGCTAATGATTTCTGCTTGCTAAACAGATGAAGGATCGGTGAGAAAAAAATAGAAGAAAAATTGTTTAATCAATTAAGTTTCTGACAGTATGATAAACGTCAATAACTCCGCTTTGACGGATGGGGGTATAAACATAAAAATAAGAAGAGCGTGTAGAGAGGATTGTGAACGTATTTTAGAACTGGTAAAAGAACTGGCCTATTATGAAAAAGCCCCTAAGGAAGTGACAGTAACCATAGCACATTTTATCCAAAGTGGATTTAGCAGTCGCCCGGTGTGGTGGTCTTTTGTGGCGGAAGTAGATGGCATTATCCAAGGATTTGCGTTGTATTACATCCGTTTTAGCACATGGAAAGGTCGGCGCATGTACCTGGAAGACTTTTATGTAACAGAACAAACGCGGAACAAAGGATTAGGTAAATTATTATTTGACAGGTTAATTAAAGAAGCACAGCGACGAAAGCTAAATGGTATGCAGTGGCAAGTGCTGGAGTGGAATGAACCGGCCATTAATTTTTACAAAAAATATAATGCAAATCTCGATGGAGAATGGATTAACTGCAGTATCAATTTATAAGATTTTACGATAATCCTTTTTCATAAGCCAGGCGCAGGGCCTGTGTTCTGCTGTTTACATGAAGCTTTTGATAAATATTCATCACATGCTTTTTGGCAGTATTGGCGCTTATACTCAGGCTGGCCCCTATTTCTTTATATAGCAATCCCTGCACCAGCAAATGAAGTATTTCTTTTTCCCGTTGCGTAAGATCAAAAAAAATCTTTTCAGGCAACGTCATGGATTTTTCCGATAAGGTAACTTTATTATTTTGAACTAACTGCAAAATTTTATGCGCAATGCCCGGGGAAATAGGCCCAACGCCACTTTCCTCCATTTGCAGGAGCATGTCTGTTATGTTGTCCCCAGGTTCATCTTTCAGCAAATAACCAAATGCGCCTGCTTTAATAGCCTTAAAAATTTTGTCGGCATCATCAAAAATAGTGAGTACAACAAACTTTACGGAAGGATATAATGCTGAACCAATAGTTATAGCATCCACCCCGTCCATATTTGGCATTTCCATGTCCATCAATACCACATCAGGCAGCCTGGTAATTGAAATAAAAAAAATCCTGGTTCTTCCGGAGATTTTCATTTAAAATATTACAATCAATTCACTCCATCCGTTTGCATTTCTTTATTGATCTTTTGAATTAAGCCTTGCAATACTTTGCCGGGACCCACCTCTGTAAATTTGTATGCGCCATTTTTTATCATGGCTTGTACGCACTGCGTCCATCTTACGGCCCCTGTTAACTGATCAATTAAATTTTGTTTTATTTCATCTTTATCCACCACCCCTTTCGCCACTACATTTTGATAAACAGCGCAGGAAGGAGAATTAAAATGAGTGGTCCCGATGGCTTGCTCTAATTCATTTTTAGCGGGTTCCATTAAAGGCGAATGAAATGCACCACCAACGGACAACAACAAAGCTCTTTTTGCACCAACTGCTTTCAATGCTTCGCACGCAAGTTCCACTCCTTTTATGCTGCCGGATATCGCCACCTGCCCGGGGCAATTATAATTGGCAGCAACCACCACTTCGTTATTTGCATCACCTATTTCTTTACAAATAGATTCTATTTTTTCGTCAGGCAATCCTACAATAGCGGCCATGGTAGAAGGGCTCTCCTCACATGCTTTTTGCATGGCCTTTGCACGAATACTAACCAATCGTAATCCATCTTCAAAATGCAAAGTACCATTTGCTACTAATGCAGAAAACTCACCTAGGGAATGACCGGCAACCATATCGGGCCTGATAGCTTCAATACTTTTGAAAGCAATGACTGAATGCAGAAAAATAGCGGGCTGCGTAATATTTGTTTGTTTTAACTCCTCATCTGTTCCTGAGAACATTACATCTGAAATACGAAAACCAAGTATTTCATTTCCTTGTTCAAAGAGTCTTTTGGCAAATGCATTGTTTTGATAATGCTCTTTACCCATTCCCGAAAACTGTGCCCCCTGACCGGGAAATACGAACGCATGCTTCATGTGGAATATCTTTTCAATAGGCTTGAGGAGTTACCATAAATCATTTTCAAGCTATGCGAAAGTAAGTTAATTGAGCTTGAAATTTTTAAGGGGTGTATTCCAATTATCGCCGGTTGGTGAAGGGCATCAACCATGGCGGCTGCCAATGGATAGTGCCCCCACTGACTACAAATTATATTCAGCAAAAGCCAATTTAGAATACACCTCTTTTAACCTAAATCAGATGAAATAAGTTTTAAAAATTCATTTCGTGTTATATTATTATTCAGCAGTTCCCCATCAAATGCGGAAGTAGTGGTCACTGAATTTTGTTTTTGTACCCCTCTCATCATCATGCACAAATGTTTGGCTTCAATTACTACAGCAACTCCCAACGGATCAAGGCTTTCCTTAATAGCTTTCAATATTTGCGTAGTCAATCTTTCCTGCACTTGCAGCCGGCGGGCAAATACATCTACTGCTCTCGCCAGTTTGCTTAAACCCGTTATAAATCCATTTGGAATATAAGCAATATGAGCTTTCCCAAAAAAAGGGAGCAGGTGATGTTCACACATACTGTACAACTCAATATTTTTTACAATCACCATTTCGTTTACATGCTCTTCAAATCTTGCGGCATTTAAAATACTCACAGCATCCTGCTGATAGCCTTGCGTCATAAACTGCATGGCCTTTGCCATACGTTCAGGTGTTTTTAACAAACCTTCGCGTTCAGAATTTTCACCCAGTTGATCAATGATTTTTCGATAACTTTCAATTAATCCTTCTGTTGTTTCTTGATCGTATTGTTCTGTTTTTTGATATGCCATTCTATTTCAGATTTTAGATTTTTTTTGATTGCAGATTAGTTGTTATTATGAAATATGAATTAATAATACCCATTGCCATTCAAACCGGGTATTCTACAAAGTTGCGTGGTGTTTCATACAGGCGTATATGCAAATCTAAATTTTGATCTACGCTTTCACGAAGCAATTTATAAACAACTATGGCAATGTTTTCCGCCGTTGGATTAAGGTTTTTAAATTCTTCAGTATCAAGGTTCAGGTTTTTGTGATCAAATTTGTTAATCACTTTTTCTTTTACCAGGTCCGACAGTTTTTTCATATCCATAACAAAACCTGTTTTCTCATCCACTTCACCAGTTACTTTTATCTCCAGGTCGTAGTTATGCCCATGATAATGAGGCAGGCTGCATTTTCCAAAAACGTCTGTATTTTTTTCGTCCGTCCAGCCAATATTGTATAAACGATGGGCGGCATTAAAATGTTCACGACGAAATACAGCAACTTTTTCTTTCATACCGTTATTTTTAATTATTCACCAAAATACTCCACGTAAATGCGTGGTGTTTCGTATAATTTAATACAATGCAATTCTACTTCAGCAGGCAAGTGTGACTTTAACTGTTGCCAAATTCCAATAACTAAATTTTCAGTTGAACAGATCTGGCCTTTTAAAAAGTCTACATCCATATTCAGGTTTTTATGATCGAGTTTTTCAATCACTAGGTTTTTAATTATGTTGCCAAGCTTTTTTCCATCCATTACAAATCCCGTTTCGGCATCAGGGTTAGCTTTTACAGTTACAAACAACTCATAATTATGACCATGCCAGTTATCATTAGCACATTTTCCAAACACCTGGTCATTCTGTTCCCTGCTCCAGGCAGGATTGTATAATTTATGTGCCGCATTAAAATGTTCTGCACGGGTGAGGTAAACCATTCCCTTTAAAATTTGATTGCAAAGGTAAATACGGATTGGATTTAGTTACTGAGATAAATTCTATAATTTGTTTCTCGTTGTCATTATTCATTGATAGTTGCTCGAACCATTGGAAATTGAACATTGAAAATTGATTATCGAAACCTCTAATTCAACTTCGAGTTTCTTGTTCCTTATGCAAATTCTATTGATCTTTTCCTGAGAATGCGTTAAAATCATTAATCAGCAATTATTTTTGCCTATGTCTATTTTACTTTGTGCTGCAACAGAAAAAGAACTGGCACCAACTAATGTTTTTTTACAACATACCGATCACGATTACGAAGTTGATATATTAATTACAGGTGTTGGTTTAAGTTCAAGTACATATCATTTGACCAAACAAATTTATTTTAAGATGCCGTCTTTTATTATTCAGGCCGGTGTAGCCGGAAGCTTAGATGAAAGCTTACATTTAGGAGAAGTGGTAATAGTTGAAAAAGATCAAATTGGTGATGAAGGTGTAGCGGAAAAAAATGAGTTCAAATCTCTTTTTCAATTGGGTTTGAAGGATGACAATAATTTTCCATGGCAAGAGGGAATGCTTTTTAATAATAGCATTAATCTTTTTCAGGATTTAAACCTTTCTGCAGTAACTGGTGTAACGGTAAATGAAATAACAACTGAAGGAAAACGAATTAGCTACTATAAAAATACATTGGATGCAGACATTGAAACCCTCGAAGGGGCCGCTTTGCATTATGTAGCATTGATGGAAAATATTCTCTTCTTACAACTAAGGTCTATATCCAATTATGTTGGTGAAAGAGATAAAACAAAGTGGATGTTAGCCGAAAGCATTATTAATTTAAATATTGCATTACAATCCGTTTTGCCTAAAGTTTTTTCAGTATGAAAATAACTTTAGGCTTTTCTCCCTGCCCAAACGATACCTTTATTTTTGATGCATTAGTCAATAAAAAAATTGATACCGAAGGTTTGGATTTTGATGTTGTACTTGAAGATGTTCAAACCTTGAATGAATGGGCAGCACAAGAAAAATTAGATGTTACCAAACTGAGTTTTCCTGCGCTTTTTATTTATAACAGCTCTTATAATATTCTTTCTGCAGGAGCGGCGCTTGGCAAAGGTGTTGGTCCTTTATTGATTGCAAAAAGATTGGTGTCTATACCGGATGTGGTGCATTGCACTATTGCCATACCTGGTGAAAATACAACCGCCAATTTTTTACTGGGTTTTGCTTTACCACAGGCACAGCATAAAATACCAATGTTGTTTTCTGATATAGAGAATGCAGTACTGAATGGCTCAGTAGATTTAGGTGTTATCATTCATGAAAACAGGTTTACCTATGAACAAAAAGGCTTGATAAAAGTGCTGGATCTTGGTGAATTCTGGGAGAAAAAAACAGGCTTGCCCATTCCTTTGGGATGCATAGCTATAAAAAAATCACTAGGCAAAGATTTACAAATGCAAATTAATAGCCTGATAAAAAAAAGTGTTGAATATGCTTTTGCACAATATCCTCTTCTTCCTCCTTATGTAAAAGAACATGCACAGTCAATGGATGAAACTGTAATGCGTAAGCATATAGAACTTTACGTTAACAGATTTTCATTAGCGCTTGATGAGGAAGGAAATAGTGCCGTTGAAAAACTACACCAATTATTTCTTTCAAAAAAAAGTAATGTTCAAATTTAATTATCACTTTCGTTTATTAATAGATGTATCGCATTTTCATATTTTGTTGGGAACAGAAGTAAAAGCACATGAGAAAATTATTAATCTTCGTTTTTTTTACATGTAGTGTAACTATTCAGGCACATAGTCAAACTATTGTTGACAGGTTAAAAATTTTCGTGGATTGCAGCAATCTTGGTTGTGACCATACATTTTTTCGCAGCGAGATAACCGTTGTAGATTTTCTTTTAGACAACAAGGCTGCAGATGTGCATATTCTTATTACAGAACAAAGCACCGGAGGTGGGGGTGATCAGTTTCAACTTATTTTTTTCGGCCAAAACAGCTTTAAAAATATGTCGGATACAATTCGATTCAACTCCGATGCAAATGCTACTGATTTTGAAGAGCGCGACCTTTTAATAAAATATTTAAAACTTGGGCTTGCTCCTTACATAGCTAAAACTGCAGCCGCAAAAGATATTGTGATGGATTTTAAAAAAAGTACGGCTAAGGCTGATAATAAAGATGTAAAATCTTCAGTTAAAGACCCGTGGAATTATTGGGTTTTCCGAACTGGAATAAATGGGAATTTAAGTGCAGATGAGGTTTATAAAAGTAATCGATACAATGCCAATTTTTCCCTTAATCGCAAAACAGAATTAAATAACGTGGGTTTTAATGGCAATATCAGCAGGAGAAAGGAAAGTTACGAATTTGTGGACTCAAGTGGTATCAAAACTATAACAGTTAAAAATCATAGTTACAATTTTGAGCATTATTACCTGATTGGAAGAAGAGAATATTTTCCATCAATGCTACAT
>MWVX01000271.1_pt1 | contig 15259 bp, 11 predicted proteins | sample 1047311 | NCBI WGS metagenome assembly MWVX01 (sample SAMN06349984, study PRJNA376086) | soil metagenome | isolation source: MtG-4 sample Antarctic (ecotone) soil | place: Antarctica | collected 2015-01-13 | reverse complement strand
TGGCTACGTGGGTACATCTAAAATGATTTAAAAAAATTAGTTTTACAAGATACCAAAAGTATGCCGTTTGAATGTTTCATCTTTTATTGCAAAACGAATAGCTTTTAACAGGCAGAAAACATTTTCGCGTTTTATTATCGGGCTTGCGATTACCGCAACAATGATAAGTGTAGCAGTGATGATAGTTGCACTGAGCTTTGTTAACGGTTTCCAAAATGTTATCAGCAACAAAGTTTTTAGCTTTTGGGGACATGTACGTGTGCAGCAAAATGTGGTAACACAATCAAACATGGCAGAAGAATACCCGATAGAAAAAAATGATGCTCTCGAAAATTTTATACGTCATCTTCAGCAGGTAAAAAGTGTTGAACGCTATGCCACCAAATCTTCAATAATAAAATTTAAGGAAGAAATAGAAAGCGTTTTACTAAAAGGAGTTGATAACAGTTTTGATTTTAGCAGGATAAATAATTTTTTATTGAAGGGCAAATGGCTCTCGTTTAAAGACAGTGGTTACAGCAAGGAAATAAATATTTCTGCATATACTGCTAATCAATTGCAGGTAAATGTAAGTGACAGTGTAGATATTTTTTTTATACAAAGTGATGGAAGCAAACGGGCAAGAAGATTAATAATAGCGGGGATCTTTAAAACAGGCATAGATGAATATGATCACAACTTTTGTTTGGGGGATCTTAAACTGATACAACGGTTAAACGACTGGAAGCCTGATGAGATAGGTGGTTATGAAATCTTTTTAAAAGATTACAAAGAGACAGATTCAGTAAATAATTTATTATACGAAGCTGAAGCTTTGCCGGATAGATGGTACAGTAAAACCATCAAAGAGATCTATCCAAATATTTTTGACTGGCTTGAACTGCAGGGAAGAATTAAAAGCATTCTGCTTTCCATCATGATGATAGTTGCTGTTGTAAATTTAATCACCTGTTTAATAATTCTTGTTTTGGAAAGAACACGAATGACGGGAGTTTTAAAAGCCATTGGCGCACCTAACTGGAGCATTCAAAAAATATTTTTATACAACATTACTTTTATTGCCCTAACAGGAATTATCGCAGGTACTTTACTTGGCTTAGGCATTTGTTACTTACAGGAAAAAACAGGTTTTATAAAACTGAATGAAGAAGCTTATTACATGAATGTAGCTCATGCAGATGTGGTTTGGTGGCAGGTTGTTGCAGTGGATGTAGCTACATTTTTTGTCTGCTTTATATTGCTTATAATCCCTACTCTATTGGTAAAAAAAATAAACCCGGTAAAGGCAATACAGTTTAGATAAAGAAAATTATAAATATGCAAACCCAACTGCTTCTCTCCGGCGAGTTTTGTATCCACCAAATGTTCTCAAATAAATAGAATTTTATTTTTCATAAACAGGCAATTCTACATAAAAAACTGTGTATTCATTTTCTTTCGTTTCAAACCATACTCTTCCTTCTAATTTTTCTACAATCCCTTTACACATTGCTAGCCCCAGCCCCGTACCTGATGTTTTTGTAGTAAAATTTGGTGTAAATATTTTGTCCGTCATTTGCTCTGGAATACCTGTTCCGTTATCCTTAACTGATAATATCACTTTATTATTCAAATCCTTTGTCGCTATTTCAATTTGAGCATTTCTGTTTTCAGGCACTGACTGTATAGCATTTTGAATAAGGTTTGTCAATAAACGGTTTATCTGGGTTTTATCTGCCTTTATCATTATTTTTTCTTTATTGGGAAAAATGGCTATTTGCAGTTTATCATTAGCAGAGTATAATGAAGACACGTGTTTTATAGAATCATTTAAATTAAAAACCTGGTTCTTTGTTCTCCCAATATTGGCAAATTGTGCAAAATCTGTAGCTATCTCTGAAAGGTGGTCTATTTGCTCAAGTAATATTTTAGCTACATAAATTGAAATCTCATTTACGTTTGGAGAATTTGTATCAATAGCCATTTGCAGGTATTGCAGGTTAAGCTTCATAGGAGTTAAAGGATTTTTTATTTCATGTGCCACCTGCCTCGCCATCTCTCTCCAGGCGCCTTCTCTTTCGCTTCTGGCAAGCATTGCAGCGCTTGCGTCTAATTTGTTAACCATTTTATTATACTCATCTACCAAATCTCCTATCTCGTCTTTACGGTTCCAGATTATTTCTTCATTTATTTTTCCGATATTAACTTCTTTCATTTTATTAGTGATAATAAAAAATGAACGGGTTATCCGGTTTGTAATAAATAAGGCGATAATACCGGCTAATAAAAAAATAAATGCATTAAGATTAATTATGGTAACAAGAAAATTTGATATCTCATCTTTCAGCCTGCTTTGCGATTCAAAATAGGGAATATTCAGATAAGCATATTCTTTACCCGTTTCGTCCCTTACCGGAACATAATTACTCAGGTATTTTAATTCACCCATCTTTTGCTCCTGAAAAAACTGCACATCTTTTAATTTACCAAGGTGATAAAAAGCAACAGGATCCATCCTGGTACTTACCATGCCGGTGGTGTAAGGTAGAGGTAATGATGACACTTTAAGATTTCCGCTAACATCGTACAGGTTAACATCCACTGCATGTATTTCAGCCAGCTTGTTTATTGTGTATTCCAGTTTTTCATTTGGGAGAAAATCAAATACTTTTAATTTTTCATTATAAAAAGAAACAGTATCAAGAGATTTTCTAAGCTCAGTTTCCATTATGTGAATTGTTCGGCTAAGCTTTTCACGATTATTGCTGTGATAGCGGTTTATAAAAAATAAAATTGTGGCAATCCCAATTACAACAAATGAAAATATACTTATGAGGATAATAGTGCCATACACCTGGTTGCGTATGGTGAATCGCAGATTCGATCTTATTTTTTTAAGATTGAATCTTCCTCTTATCGATATGTTCAATAAATTAAAAAGCCCCGTTATAACTAAAAAAGAAAAGAAGAGGTAAGCGAAAAGGGTAATTGATTCAATGAAAAAATTATCGCTCTTTGCTATAACTATTATTCTATTACTGCCCGCATTATACCAAAGCTCATCATACCCATCATTGCTTTTTGTTGTAAATTCATTGTTGGCAAGCGATGTTTTTGCAATTATTGTTGGAAAAGGATAATTATTATAACTGTTAGTTAAATGATTTTTGTTGTAAACTGCAAAAGAATATCTTGAAGAACTCTCAATAGAATTGGCTTCCCCTTTTGAAAATAATTCAGGATACAAGGCATCGCTTTTGTACTTTTTAGGTCGTGAAAGAATAAAAGTGTATCCCTGCAGCGTGCCTTCGGTATCAGTAACCTTCTTTTTAATTATATAATTAAATCTATCGTACGATACATCATAATAGAAAAGATCTGTATAGGCTGTAGGCTTTGCCTGTGTTTCCAAAACTGCATTTAATGTATTGTAGGCTGAAGAATCTTCATTATATAATGGATTTTCCCTATTATCAAATGTATAAATTTTCGTATCATACTTATTCAGATAACCTGAAAAGTTTTCATTTATCAGACTGTCTTTTAAAAAGTTATTATCACCGGCATCTTTAAACCGGTGAAATATCCCTGATAGAAAATTATTGCTGAAATCTTTTAACATGATATTCATCAGTCTCTCCCCTGCCGGATCAGCTTTATTAGAAATGTTCTCGGCAAAATGTTTACGTTCATTAAGTTCTTTGATGCGATTTTGGAATATAATTACCGCCGTTATAGAAATACAAAAAAAGAATACCCAAAAAATAAAGCGTGATGAAACTATTTTAGATACCAGTAATGAGAGACTATTATAATCCATCAAAAACACAAATAGCAATAGCCATATTATAAGTGCGATATCAAATGAAATATTTGGTGTGTTTAATTTGAATGTAAGCACCATAAGGCCGGTAATTGCTAGTGCTATATATAAAATAGGCTGGTGTTCATCAATACAATATCTTACAAGTTTTAAAAAAATCTGTATCAAAAAGAAATAGCCGATAGCAATACAGCACAATACAATAAAGCCGATAATGGTATAAATGTTTAGTGTAAAAAAATTAATAACATCAAACGAGATTTGTGAATCAACAACAAGACTGCGAATAACATGTCCGGAAACAATTGTTATAATTACCATGCATATTGTAATGCCAATAGCTACTACAAATTTTTTAGTTTTTGTTTTTGGGATAAATTTAAAATCGTTGTCAACCCAATGGTTTCTTAAAAACAATACTATCCAGGCAAATAAAATAGAATTAATAAAAAGGTCGCCGAGTGAGCGTAAAATAATGTTAGAACCATAGATGGAAGGATCAAATATCTCTAACTGCCGAAAGTTAACAGGTATAGAGAAATAATAACTTATTACCCTTAGAGCCAGCACGGATAAAAACAAGAAAACGAAACCCGTCCATAAGCTTTTTTTTGCAACATAAAAATTTGCAGCTATATGGATATATAAAAGCACTAATAGCGCTGCAAAAATCCTGAGCCAAAGAGAAACAGGATTATTATGTTGTATTGGGTTGGCAGTAGTTTGATGTAAATAAAATAGAATATGCCCATCTATATCTTTAATTGCGACATCATTGGGCTGGGTACTTATCTCATATTGACTCCCGACATTATCAACTGCAACAAAAGAATTTTGTAAATATTTATTCTGTATGTAATAATCCCATTTTACAGGTATAAGAGATATTAATTTATAATCCAAATCATCCTTTAAAGAAATTGCTTTTTTATTTATTACATACCAGCCATTAGAAAGGAGCTTTATATATTTGGTATCATTGGATGTAAGTATCTCTTCATCGGCTTGCACAATTTGCGTATTCCAAAAAACAGGTATATGCTCTGCTGTATCATATCTATAAATAAAAACAAAGTTTTTTTTATCAGAGAGCTCATGCAATGTCGCTTCATTGTAGCGGTTACTTATAAGCTGATTTAATAGGCCGGTATCTTTGCAAAGTGAGTTAAAACCCTTTTGTTTTTGCTGTATATCCTTTTGAAGAGACTTTTGCAATCCTGATACCGAGTCACTTCCCCAATAGTTATCAATAATAAATGAAAGCGTGGTAAAAATTGCAGCAAGTACAAGGAGGTATCCTGTTCTGTCAAAAAAAATATTGGTGTATTTCTTAAATTTCAATCCTGTTTGTTTTGTTGTTTAACTGCATTCCATATCGTGTCCATTTCTTCCAGAGTCATATCATGAAGATTTTTTCCATCAGCATTAACCCTTGCTTCCATTTGTACAAAACGTTTAATAAATTTTTTATTGGTTAGCTCTAAGGCATTCTCAGCATCAATATTTAAAAAACGTGCATAATTAATAATAGAAAAAAATAAATCCCCTATTTCTTCTTCAATATCATTTTGCTTTTTTGATTGCACAGCTATCAAAAGTTCCTGCTGTTCTTCTTCAATCTTTTCCCAAACCTCTTCTTTTGTATCCCATTCAAATCCCACCTGCTTCACTTTTTCCTGCAATCGCATAGCTTTAACCATTGCCGGCAAAGCTTTAGGCACCCCGCTTAAAAGAGATTGTTTTCCCTCTTTTAATTTTATCTGTTCCCAATTTCTTTTTACCTCTTCTGCATTATCCGCCTTTATAGGTTGTCCCGGATTTTCGGGATCACCATAAATATGCGGATGCCTTACAATTAATTTTTTGCAAAGCGCTTCAATCACTTCGTGTAAAGTAAATTGCTCCTCCTCCTCTCCAATTTTTGAATAAAAAATTACGTGTAGCAAAATATCTCCTAATTCTTCTTTTATTCCCTGCCAGTCTTTATCAGTGATTGCATCTGCCAGTTCAAAAGTTTCTTCGATGGTTTGCTGCCGCAAAGTATGAATGGTTTGTTTTTTATCCCAGGGGCATTTTTCCCTAAGCTCATTCATTATAGCAACAAGGCGCTGCAGATCATCATTTATATTTATTGGCATATTGATTTTATAAACCAAACATTGAGAGTAAGATGAATATAGTAAACATTAGTACAGTTGTTATCAGAAATAATAATAACAGGATAAAATACTTTAAAATTGTTTTAGCCCTGCGCTGCTTATAAAAATTTCGCAAAGCTTTATAGAAATAAAAAAAGATGCCTAGTACAAATATTGCAGAAAGAAAATTGAGCCATTGCCAGTTTAATAAACTTTTAAGTTTGCTAATGCCAAATGTTATCAGCATCACTAAGAAAATAAATATGTAAAGATGAATGGTGAAGATCACATGATCTACATAATAAAATTGTTTTTGTCTAACATAAACCAATTTTAAAATAAGTGCAAACAAAGGAAGCAGTACAAAAAGCATTTGAGGTAACAAATGGGTAAACCGGCTTAAAAGAGCAACAACTATTAGTTTGGGATTTGAATCATATTTTTCTTTTAATTCAATATTCTTATATACCAATTGTCTTTCAAACCAATTATGTTTTTTTGCACCTGCTTTTAATAATGAATCGTATTCCTGCCTGTTGCGGTAATTTCCGGGAGCTATGCTAAAATTATTAAATTGCTGATTAAAGGCTTCCCGCCTCATAGGTAAATTTGCCGTAACTTTTTTTGTAAATTCCCTTACTTCAACAGAGTCCATTTTATCCACCTTTTCTTTTAGTTGTTGTTTGGTCAATATTTTTAGAGTGTCTGTTTTTTTTAATATTTCACTAAAGGTTCGTGAATCCATTTTATCAATACTATCCTTAAATTCATTTTTATCCATTACAGTTCCTTTATTAATCTTCATTGTAAATTTTCGGAATGCAACAGAATCCATTTTATTTATCTCATCGTATGTTTTAGCTTCAACACCATTGTCAACCTTTATTATATTTTCATCAATCTTGTACAATGAAAAAAATATAAGGAAAAAAATTGCTGATGTGAACAGATACATTCTTATTGGGTTAAGGTAACTTGCCCTTTTGCCAATTACATACTCTTTAGATAAAAAACCGGGTTTAAGAATAAGGTCTTTTAAAGAAGTAAAAAACTTTCCGTCAAAATGAGTGATATCTTTAAAAACATGTGAAACCAGGTGCCATATTGATTCTTTTGGCTCAATGTTTTCCTGCCCGCAATTATGGCAAAAATGACCTACCACCTGCGTGCCGCAATTCAAACAATTTTTTTCTTTTCGTTGAGGAAGGTGTGACAATTCTGCAATTGTTTTGATTTATAAAATCTGGTTAAAAATAACAAAGAAAATCTGCATGCCGTATTATTGGCATATTTTACAATCAAAATACAGGTGATTACTTTTTGATATAAATCCAATTTACAAAATGCTTCATTCCGCTTTAAAATTTCCTGCTTTTATAATTCTATTTATTAGTTTGTCTTCAGGAGCACATGCCCAATACTTTTATAAAGATATTTGGACAAACCAACAGCTTACAAAAGAGTTTGCCGTTTTAAAAAATGAAAACAAAAGAACTATTTCAGTTAAAAGTTTTGAAGATGATGGCGAGCCAAGCGAAGAATTTTATTGCGAAAGAAAAATTGACCGGAATTTTACTAAATCTGAAATGATATCACGGTCTTACATTACCAGCCAATCTTTATTGATTAGTTATTACAATGAAAAAGGATGGATAATAAAAACTGTTGACAGCACACAAACCTCTCTTGCCAGGTCAGAATATGAATATGATAATAAAGGCAGGGTTATAATGATTAGGAATTTTACAAAAGCAAATGATGAAACCGTAGGTATTACTGAGACTCACCAATACATATATAATGTTGCAGGTAAGCTTGAGAAAATGATAAGAAGAAAAAATAATGCTGATATATCAAATGTAAATTTTACAATCGACGATAAAGGAAATGTTATTGATGAGGAAGAAATAATAAAAGGAAAAAAAGGGAGAAAATATTTATACTATTACGATGAAAAAAACCGCCTTACTGATGTGGTGCATTATAATGAAAGAGCAAAACGGCTGCTGCCTGATTATATGTATGAATACAACCAAACGGGGCAAATAAAACAAATGATTTCCACAGATGATAATATAGGTAATTACTTTATCTGGAAATACACTTATAATGATCAGCGCCTCCGTGAAAGTGAAAAATGCTATTCAAAGGAGAAAAGGCTTTTAGGCAGTATCCAGTATGTGTATAAATAATTACCCGGTTTTTTTTAAAAAACTTTCAATTTTTTTCTCCAGTAATTTAGGATTAAATGGCTTTTCTATCACATCATCAGCTATGGTTGCTTCAATGCTCTGTTTGGAAATTGTATATCCCGTCATTAAAATGACCGGTATTTCCTTTGTATGTTCATCAGTTTTTATTTGTTCTACAACCTTGTCCTGAAGCACATCCACTAAAACCAAATGCGGTTTAAAAGTTTTCATAAGATGTGACACTTCATCCCCGTTTGATGTATATTTAACTTCATACTCTTTCCGCTCAAGCCATTTTTGCAATAGCGACATTCCATCAATATCATTATTAACTACTAATATTTTTCGCATAGCTTTTATTTAATTCTTATATGTAACAACCTGCATGCCATATATTAATTAACGTGGAATGGAAAAGTAAAAGGTTGATCCCTCGCTTTCTTTACTCTCAGCCCATACCTTACCATGGTGTGCCTGAATTATCTGCCGGCACAGATATAATCCAAGACCTACACCTTCAAGATTTTTAGTTTTTTCTGCCCTGAAAAAACGGTTAAAAATATGAGGCAACTGATCCTTTGAAATACCAAGCCCTTTATCTGTAACTGACACAGTTATCTTTTCATCATCATAATGAAGTTTAAGTTCAACCTCACTACTGCCCTTGGAATATTTAATGCCATTACTTAAATAATTGGTAACAACCTGTATCAGCCTGTATTTATCACCCCACACTAATATATCAGCACTACCTTTTACATTAATAGTATAATCGGGATGTAATACCTCCACTGTAGCAATAGCTTCTTTAATCATTTCTTCAAAATTAAATTCTGAGGTCTCCAGTTTCATATTTCCTGAGCCCATTTTTGTAGCATCGTATAATTCTGAAATCATTTTATTAAGTCGCATCACATTATTTTTACTTCTTGCCAGAAAAATCATTGCTGCTTCATGATTATTTTGTTTTAGTGTTTCATCCATTAATTCATTACACAACACAATATTTGCCAGCGGGTTTCTTAGCTCATGTGCCACAAAACCTATTATATCTTCCCTTTGCCTTTCTGAGTAACGCTGGATAGTTATATCATGAATCACCAGCAAAATATTTGCATTATCTTCCATCGGGGTACAGCTTATATCGAATACTCTTTTTTCTCCTGCAACGGTTTCAATTTCTATTTCTTTGTTCACAAATCCCTTTCTTGTAGCTATAGTTGATTGTATTTTATTTTTAAGGTCACCGCCAGTATCGTAAGGCTTTATAAGATCTATAAAATCAATATCGTTAATATCATCTTCCTGCGCAAATAATTTTGAAAAGTTTTTATTAGCTTTTTTTAATTTCAATTCGGTGTTTAAAACAATCACTACATCTTCTATCGATCTGAGAATACTTTCATTTAACTCATTCATCCGGTCTAAAGAATCTTCAGAAGTTTTTTGAGCATGAATACTCTGTATCACCTTTAAAATACTTATTTCAGCCTTATCATTTTTCACAAGAATTGATTCTCCTGAAACCCAGGTAATGGTTTTATTTTTATTTACCAGGTAATTATTATCAAAACATTGACCTTGTTGTAACACATTGCTGATTTCTTTTTCCGGTAAACCTTTTTTTTGATCCTCTTCTGTAAATAATATTCTAAGATGCTTGCCTATAATATCGTTATCATCATAGCCAAAGCATTTCGTAAAGGCAGTATTTATTTCTTTGATAATCCCTTCCTTATCCAAAAGCAAAACTGTATTCTGTTTCGTTTTCCGAAATAATGCTTCAAAATAATTAAAAGACTCAAAGGACGACTCAGGTTCTTTACGCATAATATTACTTGTTATAGTCGAAAAAATCACAAATATAAAACGACTGAATTATAAAAAAACATTATATCAATTGAAATACATTCACGAAGAAAATAAGGGATGCAATCATTACAGTAAACAACATCGCAAGTCTTAAGGAAACTAAGCGCTGCCTAAAACTGTTAGCTGCCAATGCAATGGCTATAATGCAAAAAGTCATTGATAAATATATTATCATTTTATAATTATTCATAAAGGATGGAAAATGACCGGTAAATTCTGAAATTATTTGTGCCGGAGTTAGATCCTGTCTAAATACGTTTATCCATAATCCAAAAATGTATAATGCAGGCAGCAGGAAGACGATTGCTAAAATTGCGGTTATCTTTTTAGGAACTTTACGCGTTGATGTCATTAAGAATTTTTTCGTGTTTAAATGTAACTAACTTCTGTAACAGTAACGGCTAAAAAATAGAATACCTTCGTGCTACTTCTAAAATATTCGTGTGATTAATAAACCAACAGTCCTTATCGTTGATGATAATTTGGACCTTGCTGAAGCTACAAGGCGTTTTTTGGAAATAAAAAGATTCAGAGTTTTAATTTCTGACGGCAAAAATGTAAAAGAGATATTAGATGAACATAAAACTGATATTATAATTCTTGATATTTTTTTAGGGGCTTTGGATGGAAGAGATATCTGCAGGGAGTTGAAAGAAAACGAACAAACTAAAAACATCCCTGTAATAATGCTGTCTGCACACGACAAGCTTTCAAAAGCATATGATGATAATTGTGCCGATGGCTACATAATGAAGCCTTTTGCCTTAACAGAATTGCTTGAGGAAATACAGTTATTTATTAATGTGCCTGAATAAATTTTTGATCTTAATCAAATAAAAATTTAAGCGCTTAAAGCAAAATGAAGAGCCATTTCCTTTTCATGTAAATTAGCCAGTGTCTTTTTCAAATGTATTATTTCTATTCTTCCCTGCAGATCAAGATAGCTGCGGGATTCCAATTTTTTGATTCGGCATTCTACAGCATTCCCTTTTATTTTTAACCGGTAAATGCTCAACGGGAGGATAAGGTTTTTTAGCATATCAGGATTTTAAGTTGTTTCCGAAATTATAGCCTTCAACCTTTTTGATAACGTATTGCTGTGATAAATATTGCAGGCAAGGATAGTGGGATTGCCAAAAAATATTTTCAGGTGTTGATGAATTTGCTTTGCGTATCAACCCTTTTATTACTCCTGGCTTTTAATACAACTCTAAGCATTTGCAATATCACTGCAAGCAATATCAAACCCAAACCATAATAAAAACCTGCGCTTAAATATTTATTTTCTTTAAAGATTATAAAAGCTAGGATTATACCATAAACCGGTTCAAGATTATAGGCAAGATTTGCCGTAAACGGAGAGATTTTTTTCAGCGCATTTAATGTAAGGATAAAAGTAAATACAGTACAAAGCCATGCAAGAACTAACAACCAAAACCAGTCGCTGATGGTAGGGAAAAAATATGTTATGGGGAACATTTTTATATACAATGGCATAATAAAAGTTAGAGCAATGAGCCCGCCGCACATTTCATACAGCGTAACAGTTTTTGAAGAAAATTGATCTAAAAGATTTTTATTAAAAATAGGGAACAAACTTGCCAGCAAAGCTGAAATAATTCCAAAAATAATTCCGGTTTTATATTGAGGATAAAAATCAAAAATTAAATAAATACCTGCGATAGCAAGCAACCCGAGGAAAACTTCAATGATATCTATCCTTCTTCTCATGATTATCGGATCCAATAACGCAGTAAAAAATCCGATAGCAGAAAAGCATGTAAGTGAAACTGAAACGTTTGAATATTTTATACTTCCATAAAAAGTTAGCCAATGCAATGCAACGATAGCTCCTACGCCAAAAATTTTGAAAGCATTTTTTAACGATAACCTTTGCAGCTCTTTTCTAAAATATAAAAGTAGCATTAACGTGACTACTGTTATCAGCATTCTGTACCATACCAGCATGCCTTCATGCAGCGTTATCAGTTTACCTAATATCGCAGTAAATCCTGCTAAAAAAACAGCAACATGTAGTTGTATAAATGCCTTTTTCATAAAGCCGCAAAAGTATGTGTTTCAATAGCAACTATCCCCCATAAACTATCAACTCACATTAACATTCCTTTTTCAACAAAACAATTTAGTGGTTGTATTTCTAAGCATCATAGTTTTATATTTGCTGCTCTTTTATAAAACCAAATATGAGCTTTAAAAAGATCAATAACATTACAGGCTGGGCGGTTTTCCTTATTGCTTCTACCGTTTATTTAATGACCATGGAAGCTACAGGCAGTTTTTGGGATTGCGGAGAATTTGTTTCAAGTGCTTATAAACTTCAAATTCCGCATCCGCCTGGTGCACCGTTATTTGTATTGCTTGGCAGGTTATTTACTATTCCTCTTGATGCACATCATGCAGCAGTTGGTGTTAATACTATGAGCGCATTAGCCAGTGGGTTTACCATATTGTTTTTGTTTTGGACCATAACCCACTTCGCAAGAAAGATAGTTCAAAATCATGCTGACGTATTAACAAACAACCAGGTTTTCAGCATAATGGCTGCAGGCGCAGTTGGCGCTCTTGCCTATACTTTTTCTGATTCATTCTGGTACAGCGCTGTTGAAGGCGAGGTGTATGCGTTGTCTTCCTTTTTTACTGCTATTGTATTTTGGGCAATTTTAAAATGGGAGCATGAAGTAACGATAGAAAAAAAGGAAGGCATAAAAGGAAATTTTACAAGAGCAGACCGCTGGTTGATTTTGATCTTCTACCTAATTGGTTTAGCCGTTGGCGTTCACTTACTAAACATTCTTACTATCCCTGCAATTGTAATAATCTATTATTTTAAGAGATATACCGTTACCCGGAAAGGAACTATTTATGCTTTTATAATTGGTTGTATTGTTACGGGCATTGTTCAGGTACCTATGATACAGTGGACAATTAAATTAGCAGGTCAGTTTGATATATTCTTTAAAAACTCTTTGGGAATGCCCTTCTTCTTTGGCTTTAGCTTTTTCTTTGTTTTACTTGGTGTTATTATTTTTTACACATTAAGAATTGCCAACAGAAGAAACTGGAACTTTTTAAAATTGGCTATGTGGAGTTTTGCATTCATACTCCTGGGCTTCTCTACATATTATACCACTCTAATTCGTTCTAATGCCGATCCCTCTGTTGATATGTTTAATGTTGATAATCCTGTAAGCCTTGTTGGCTATTTAGGCCGTGAACAATATGGCGATTGGCCTATTTTATATGGACAGGATTTTACAGCGGAAGTTACTGAACAAAAAGCTGTAGATACATATGTAAGAGGGAAAGACAAATATGAAAAGAAAGGGAGAAAATATGTTACAGAATATGCAGCGGAGGACAAGCATCTTTTTCCAAGAATGTGGGATGCAAGTAATGATCAGCAACATGCGGAGTACTATCTTGGATTTACTGACAATGTAACAAAGGATCCTCAAAGCGGCGCCTATGACGGTAAACCAACAATGGCAGATAATATAAAGTTTGCATTAGCTTATCAAACCAATTGGATGTACCTGCGGTATTTTATGTGGAATTTTGCAGGAAAGCAAAACGATATACAGGGGATAGATGTAGGTAACAGAAGAGATGGGAACTGGAAAACCGGAATTTCTTTTATAGATAATATAAGGCTTGGCGATCAAAGTAAAATGCCTGATAGTTTAAAACACAACAAGGCAAATAATAAACTCTTCGCTTTGCCTTTAATTTTAGGAATACTTGGTTTGATATATCAATATAAAAAAGATAGAAGAGACACTTTAGTTGTTGGTCTGCTATTTACTATTACTGGTTTTGCCATAGTATTTTATTTAAACCAGGCAGGCAACCAGCCACGTGAAAGGGATTATGCATACGTAGGTTCATTTTATGCATTTGCTATCTGGATAGGGTTGGGTGTATTATTTGTAAAAGAGCAGCTTAACAAATTTATGGATAATAAAATTGCAGGTTATGTTGCGGCCGCTGTATGTACATTGGCTGTTCCTATATTAATGGCAAGCCAGGAATGGGATGATCATGATCGCAGTAAAAAAGTTTTGGCAAGAGATATGGCGACTAATTATTTGGAAAGCTGTGCACCCAATGCCATCGTAATATCATTTGGAGATAATGATACCTATCCTTTGTGGTATGCACAGGAGGTGGAAGGTATACGAAGGGATGTTCGTGTAATCAATTCCAGTTTGTTGGGAACTGACTGGTACGTAAATGAATTAAGATATAAAATAAACCAAAGCGATCCTATAGATCTTATCTGGACACCAGACCAGATATTGGGAAGTAAAAGAGATGCTGTTTATTTCTTTCCGGAATTGCCGGGATCAACAGTAGATCAAACCAAACCAATGAGTCTTGATACATTACTTAAAGATTATGCAGGAAGTGATGACCCCAATAAAATGTATTTACCGCAGGGGCAGGAAGAATACCTGAACATTTATCCAACAAAAAATGTAAAGGTTCCTGTTGATATTGATCTTGTTCGTAAAAACGGAACTGTAAATATTGAGGACAGCGTAGTAAGCGAGCTAACCTTCACCATCCCAAAAAATGTTATTGGCAAAAATGATGCAGCAATACTCAATATTATTGCAGCTAATAAATGGAAACGTCCCATTTATTTTACATCACCTTATAGTGACTTAGGCTTTGAGTCTTATTTAAGAACAGATGGTTTAGCGTACCGTCTTGTTCCTTTAAAAAACAGTGATGTTAACCGCAATTGGGTGGTAGATAAAATGCTAAACAAATTTGTATTTGGCAATGCAGATAAGCATGGTGTTTATTTTGACGAGGAAAACCGGAGACACCTTAATACCATCAGGATGCAGTACTCAATAGCAGCTATTAACTTAGCGGATAATGAAAGAAAAGGAGATGCAAAAAAACTTTTGGAACGATGTGATAAAATGATGCTGCAGGAAAACTTTCCTTACGGTATGGTTTCCCGTGATCAAAGGCATAACCAGATATCGGGACAATTTCTTTTAGCTGCATATAAGGCAGGCGATACACTTTTGGCTGATAAAGTTTATACAAGTCTTCGTAAAGATCTTGAACAGGAAATTGCATATTTCAATGCACTTGATGAGGATAAACAGGGAGCACTGGTTAGTGATAATCAAAGAGCCATGCAAATATTACAGCAATTGCAGCAAATGGATCAATTCTTTAAAGCTCCTAAGCCGGATAGTACTCCTGAATCTCAAAAA
>MWVX01000270.1_pt1 | contig 15265 bp, 18 predicted proteins | sample 1047311 | NCBI WGS metagenome assembly MWVX01 (sample SAMN06349984, study PRJNA376086) | soil metagenome | isolation source: MtG-4 sample Antarctic (ecotone) soil | place: Antarctica | collected 2015-01-13 | reverse complement strand
GTCCATTGAGAGATTGACCTGATGATGTATGGGTCTTTCTATTTCCCACTCGACCGAATTGTCAGGCTTTATTTTACGGAGACCATAATGAGTGCCGGAAAGAAAACTGCCATCGTCATTAAAAACGCAAAAATATCCGGGGAAGACTCTGGCATCTCTTTTGTCTTCAAAAAGCGTACAGTTAAAATTGACATGAAGATGAGCCAGGTCCGGAGTCAATGTTGGTCGATAAAAAGTCCCGGCCACCTGCTTTTCTGAAGCACATCCACAAATGATTGTGAATAAAATGAAAACTAAGAGCTTAACTGCCATAGAAAATATTAGACCATCACGCCGCAAGGATATCAATTTTTTTCTCTTCCAGATGATTCTTCAGAAGATCGATGGCCTCCGCATGAAGCTGACAGATACGACCCTCAGAAAGACTTACGATTTTTGAGATCTCAAAGAAGTTCAGATCTTCAAAGTATTTCAGAGTCACAATGAGCTTCATCGTTTTTGGAAGTTCTTCTAAAACTACCGAGAGAGTTTTCTTGAGCGCGTAGTTATCAAACTCAGAATTTGCAAGTGATCCAAGACCCTGCGTTTCACCTTCAACGTAGGGCTTGATGGTATCTCCCTTTTCGTATTGCTCCAGGCGGACCATGTCTTTTGACTTAAATGGAAGAACATTCATCAGTTCTTCCTGAGAAGGAGCATGTCCCAGTTCTTCTGTAAGATTGGTTTTAGCCTTCTGATATTTTTTTTGCTTAGTTCTCTCTGAACGAGTCATCCAGTCCTGCTTCCGGAGCTCATCAATGATTTCGCCGCGAATGCGGAATTCAGCATAAGTCTTGAACTGGTTCTTCTTATCTTTCTTATACTTGTTCATGGCATCGATGAGTCCGATGACTCCAACCATTACAAGGTCTTCCATATCGAGGACCTGGTGATAATGATAATGATAGTGGCGTGCCCAGTAGCGGATGGTGGGCATGAAATTTTTTATGATTTCCTGCCGAGAAGTATCTTGCGGGTTATTTTTAGCTTCCACTGAGGGCCTCCGTTGAATGGAGGCATTGTCACACGGAATGAGGCCCGCTGGAGCTGCTGACAGGGATACCGTTACTTAGGTTTTGGGGCTAATCCTTTCATAGGGGTTAGCTGGCCATTTCGCCAAGATTAATGGGCTATCTGCTCCATACCCTGACTATGTCTGAAAATTAGTACGTAAGGATCGATCGTAAAGCGCGGCTGAATATAGCTGCGGTTATCTGCTAAGAGGACTCTTCCATTTGCTTCCAGAGCAATCGCACGCTCACCAGAAGCAGACCGATAAGTAATGGCCACAACTCCATAATCTGCTTTCGCCCGGATCGACTCTGCTGAAAAAGAGAGAAGAATTTTTCCGGCATTATTCACTGCGAGTACACGATAGTTTCCACCTTGATCTAAATAATCAATCGCTGCTACATCATCACCAACATTCACACGCGGTTCACGCATGATCATAGACTCATTAAATACCGCTCTTCCGAGAGCATTATAAATCTTAACTCTGAGTCCGCCATTGTCGTAGATGACACCAATCATATTCCTGGAACGGTAGATATTGGTGACATTAGTTACGGGGATCGCGAAGTTCGACTGAGTTCCCTGAACCATCACACCGTTTCTGGTGTTAGTCACATCGGTGATTTCTGCTTCAGTGAGATAAGGGTCTGTTTTGAAATTATTTGGTCGGCTTCCGGATTTATTATCCTTACCGCATGAGACTAAGAAGAGGAGACAAAGAATGAATGATATTGATTTCATCGGGGCACCTCAAAAGTGGCGGCATAATACGCCCGGGCCCCGATGAAGGGTGAAAGACTGTAAAAATAACATGGGCGGAGGGGCAGTAGCCCCGATCGGCGGGTGTCCAGTGAACACTCACGGAGCAGGATGCGTAGTGAAGAGGACTAGTTAGCTACGAGCTCCAGTTCTTCTTCTGCTTCATAATGAACTGCAGTTGCCATCCATTCCTGGAATTCTTCCATGTCGAGGATCTCATCACGGAAGATTGCAACTCGCCAATTCGCCTGTTCCTGATCCAGACAAACCAAATCATTTCTGTCGAATACTAATCCCTGGAAAGTAACTGGAAGAGAGTCGAAGGAGACATCGCCTTCGAGACGGAGAATCTTTTTGCTTTTCATGAGGTAGTAGTGTGGTTGCATTTTTTTCACCCTCCTGGTGAGATGTGGGAACCATCCTCGTTCCCTTACTAAGAATGTTTTCATGCTCGACACACATGCACAATAGTCTAAGAAAAAAATTTATATCAAATATTATTACAAATGGTCCTAAGGTCCGGTCCTATATATAGGAGTGAAACTTACTCGGAAAAGGTGGCCCACCTAAGTGGCCCCAAAGAGGATCATGCTGGCCCCGATAACCAGTGTCTTCTATTCCAACCAGCTTGTAATACTTGTAATCCCCTTGGCATGCTTTATGCTTTTACTATTAACAAGAACGACGAACCCGCCAGGATGGTAGGAGAGTTGTACTTCAAAGATTGAAGATTAAGATGAAGTCTCACGGATGTTCGAGCAGCGAGAGTCCAAGGGTGGGCCCGCTTGGTTCATGGATGAACCACCTTTTTTCACGGAGGAAGAAGAGTATGGAAGCAGGAGCAGTTTTAGGCGTTGGAGCAATTGTTCTTCTGGGAATTACTTTCAGTCTGATGTTCCAGAAATTTCATTCAGGCAAAAAGTAATTTTTATAACAAAACATTTTCCCTTAAAAAATCCGGTCTCAGCCGGATTTTTTTTGCCCTTTTCCCTCCGGCCAGGATGATCCTGATTTGTGTCACCAGTCAGGGGCCAGACCGGCCCTGAAAGCGCTTAAAAGGTCCTAAAACCCGATTAAAAAGCTGGCACGATTCCTGCTTTAAGGATCCCCAACAACGAGATTCACCAGAACGGCGGACTCGAGATGAGAGCAAGGAGGCCGAAAATGTACAGGGAGTCTTTCAATGGAAATGATGGCACTTATGGCAGGAATGGCGGCAATGTTAACAACAACACTGGTGCTTCAACGTTCTACTCACAAGAAGATTTCAGTCTCAAAATAAATGAAGGTTCCCTCTCGGAACCTTCATACTTTTCTCCGATCTTCAGCAAACCTCACCTCGACATTTACAGCTCCAACCGATACCTCGATACATTCCTTTTCCACCGAAGCACCTTCCTCTAGGGCGCAAACAGGTGTGCCACTCTGGCGTTAGTGCCATTGTGATTAAAAGCTAAACACCCGAACTCATTTAGTTAGGTGTTGGCACGATTCCTGCTTTAGCGTACCCAACGAAGCTCACCAGGATGGAGAACTTCTTGAAGATCGCAGGATGCGGACATTTGATAAAGGAGTTCTCAAATGGAAATGATGGCAGTCTTAGCAGGAATGATGGCGATGTTGTTAGTGAGCTTATTTCTTCAGCACTCCACACACCGAAAAGTAACAGTAGAAATTTCAAAATAAGAAGAGGGCCCCGAAAGGGGCCTTTTTCATTTCTGGGTCTCTTACTTCAATCTCACTTCTCACCAAATCTCCGATACCATTCACATTCAACTTGAAAAGGGCACTTCCAGATTACCAATCTGACTCCGGTGGTGTCATCAGAACAGGGGCCACATCATCACTCTGAAAAAAATGCCTTCTGTAAATCATGAAAATCCGATGGAAAGAGTTGGCACGAATCCTGCTTTATAGGTTCACAACGAGAGTCCAGGATGGATACTCGAAGTCGAAAGCAAGGAAGCTACATTCATAAGGAGACATCAAATGGATTTTGATGGCGGAAACAAGAAAGGATTCGTTAACTGGAAGTACGAGGAGAAAGACATGAAAACATTCAGAACAATCACAGCGATCTTCACACCGGCCATCGCTCTTTGCTACCTCTTCTCGGTGAATGTGATCAATGTTGATAAGATGAAAGCTTCTCCGATCCTTTCAGAAACGAAGATGGAGCTTAACCTGGTTCAGGATGAGTCTTCTACCTGGTATGCTCAGATCCATAATAAAGAGATCAAGTCTAAGGCCCTCGCTAAGAGATAGACTTTAGTGAAGACCTAAATAGTGAAAACCCCTCCCAGCGAGGGGTTTTCTATTTTTAAAGCATGTAACGTTTATACGATCTCAACATCCCGGCCAGATTTCTTGTACCCTTTCGTTATTAACAGGAAGGTACTCAAATGAAATTTACTCTCGTAATCGGTCTTCTTTTTTCAATGTCTGCTTTTGCAAAAGACAGAGCTATCAATTGCGATATCGGTGATGATGGTCACGGCGGCAAGTGGTGCCACTACGTTCTTTCTCAGTGTAATCAGGAAGCAGACTGCAATGAAGCTGCTGCTTGTGCAGTAAAAGCTCACAATAAATCCTTCGTTGGAGACAAAATTGTATCTATTGATACTGTGAGCTCAGTTGTCGAAGAAGAGATGACAACAGTAGAAATTAAGGTGGTTTTAGCTTCTAAAAAAGTGAAGACCAGATACGTAAGCCTTGATAACTCAGGCGAGAGCTGCGAACCAGTTACCGTAAAATAATCAGTCGAGGGGCCTGTCGGTGAGGACATCCTCATAGAAGGCCCCGAATCTTCTTTTTGGATCTGAGAGGTGAATCTCAAGGATCCATGCGTCCGGAACTATTTCTTCCGATACCTCCACGAGTCCACCCTTGAAATGAATGTGATGAGGAAAGTCTCCGATCCGGTGACCATCGCTTCCCATGTTCAGAACATAACCATAATGACTGGCGCGTTTTTTAGCGAACTCATAAAGCTCTTCGCCGCCACAACGGTTCTTTAACCAATAATCTCCAACCTCATTAAAGACTTTCCGCGAACAATCAGAAATATGTTTGTGATCAAACTGAGAACCAATAGCGAAGGTCTCGCCGTAATCAGCTTCATGACCTTCCACAATCGGACCGATATCGATGAAGAAAATATCTTCTTCCTGAAGGACATGCGGTTCTGATTCTTCCTTAAAACTTTTCAGGGTATTTGAACCAAAGCGAAGCTTGGCCGGATGCCACTGTTTTTCGACTCCATGTTTTTTGGAGAGATCTTTGTAAAGAGAGTGGGCATCGGCTTCGGTCATTCCCGGGCGGAGAAGAGAAGCGAGTTCGTAGGTGAGGCCCCGTGCCACTTCACGGGCAAGATAAAGCTTTTCCAGGCTAAATTGCTGTCCGAATGATTGTAGGCCCATACTTCTCCTGACTTCCGGTAAGCGTCATCCGTCACATTCAGTTGTATTTTACTTTGGATGGTGGTGAAATTTCATCTCATATTATGAAAAAAACTCTTATTTGTGGGCTTGCGCTCCTCATCTCTACATCTTCAATAGCCCAGGTCTGGAGGCCCCTTTCCCGCACATGCAAAAATCTTGGAAATGACTCTGCTGAGAGTTTTCTTGGAATGAAAGTGGGAGAGTTTGAAAAACTCCCGGATGAAGAGGGCATGCGCTATCTTAAAAACAATTTTGAAAAGACAAAAGAGAATTATTATAACACATTTCTGGTACTTAATTCTCCGTCGGTGAGCATAGCTGAAAAAGCGCTCCGGTTAAATCTCATGGAACTCATGCGGAAAACCTGCGGTGAAGTATCCCTTGATAATTCTCTTCCTATGATTTTAGCAAAGCTAAAGCCGTGCTTGAAAAATCATTTCAAGGGACTCAGGAAACGGCATACGAATTTTAGCGATCATCCTTTATTTTTTGAACCCTTTGCTCATCATTTGAAACAAGCTCAAGGCGTTCTTCACGCTATTTGTGAGAAGGTCTCCATTGAAAGGCCTAAATGTAATTCCGATCTTATTCCTTATTTGACGCTAATAAATCCTGGCAATTTTTCCACGAAAGTCACCGTCCCTCAGGAATTTTTTCGAATCTCTGTTGATCCGGAATTAACCAGTCTCGCCGAAGAGTTTTCCTATTATTATATCGATCGTTTGTATGTCGCCTCCCAAAAGGGGAAAACTGCAGGCAGAGATGTTTTCGAGGACCTGGTAAATTTTTTTGAGTTAAAAGGCAAAACCAATACTGAGGCCAGAAAATTGTCTTTGTATTTCCTGGGAGTATACGGTGTGAGGGGTGCTAGTTTCCATATGCCTGTTTATGCATTTCACCCGACCGCACTTTCGGCGATGGTGCTTCTAAGTGTGGGCATGAGTTACCTGGATAAGCTTGCTCTTCAACAGGGAAAGATCTACGCCATTCCTCATCAATATAAAACTGCCTGCTCAGTGGGAAAACCCTATCATTTCTGGATGGCAGCTTTCCTTGCAGACTATGCCAGTAAGCAGGGGTTCAGCACTACGATCGGATATTTCGGGCCCGTGATTGCTGGCATTGCTTACGATCTCAGGATGGAGGCAAATGGCCGCGACATCAGAAAACTGTTCGCTATCAAGACTCCGTATGATTATTACGCAAATATGACGAGGATCGATAACTGGTCCAGGGCGATGGGTGCTCACTTCGGGAAAAACCAGGGTAAGGTTCGTAGCATGAATGCGGATGCTCTCCTGGACGAAATGTTTTCAAGATCCAAAATGCCTACCAAGGATCCCGGCGAGGACATGGTCCAGCAACTCAAAGAGTACATGCGGATTGTGCAACCGGTACCCATGATCATGAGGTTGGCGCTATGATCTGGATCTTCATCATCATGATAAGTTTTGGAACGGCTTGGGCCGATGGCGGATGCCTCCGGGAGCAACAGCTGAACAAGGCGATCGCAAGTGAACTAAAAATCCCTTGTGAGGAATTCCCTCAGATTGTTCCTATCGAAGAGCTCTCTGTTAGTCTTACTCAGGATCTGGTCCTCACTTCCGTCGATGTCGACCGGCTGGCAATTCTGGAAGAATTAAGTTTTCAAGGTAGTGACTCCACCTTTCACAGTATAAAACTTCAGGGGGACATTAAGTTTCCCGCTCTTAAAGATTTTGAAGCCTACGATGTGATCAAGAGCATAGACACCACACAGGGGAAGTTCATATTTAACAAGATCGAAGAATTTCACACTGTCTTCTTCGAAGGACTTCGTGAGCTTCTTGCATCGGGCATCTTTGCCAAATCCACTCTGGGCATTAATGCAGAAGCAGGCGTGCCTCTTGACCTGGATTTCAAGGGACTTTCCTTCAATCATTCTATCGAAATTAATGGCGCGAGAAGTATTCGTAATTTAGTTATCACTGAGGGTGTTCGCTATCTCACTATCTACGGTCCTCATGACTCGAGCACAAGTGTTTCCAATCTCGTTTATACTAGTGGAATGAGTCTTCGTCTCAGGAATATAAAGTTTGAAGATTTTCATTCGCCGTTTCGGCTCTATGACGGCTACATGCTGGAGCTTGAAAATATTCACGTCGAAAAGCCTCTGATCACAAACGACTCAAGCTTAACCAGTTTAAGTGTCATTAACAGTGACATTGTCATACCGAGTGCTGAAGTCTTTTCGAAAGTCCATTATTATAAGATCGAAGGATCCACAGTTGTGGGAGGTGTAGTCCCTACAAAGAATCCTAAAATTCAGAGTTTTGAGATCATCAAATCCACGGTCACGATCGAATCCTTTCCCCTGTCGAAAGTTATGTACAGGGCAATGATAAGTGGGAGCGTAACCATCCTTGATATCTCATCACCTCTATTTATCTCTAAAGGTTTGAGAGCGATTACGATAGCTGTCCCGGGACTTAGGGAGGTTTCTTTTGTGATTGAACAACCGGAGAACCTTGAGGGGTTAACTGTATTGGACTCGCCTGAGGTTCAGATAAACTTTCACAACATTGAATACAGTCCGCTACTTCCCAAATTTCTGAAGATTCTTGTGGATAAGAAAAAGAAAGCACTTGAGCTCAGGAAAATCCTGAAGCTCAAGTCGGTTGGATTTATCTCAGAGTAGTGTTTAAGAAACAGCGGCCTTCACGAGATCTGAAGCGCGTTTACCATCAAACTTACCTTTGATCTGCGGCTGAAGCTCTTTCATGATTGAGCCCATGTCCTTGGCACCTTTTGCTTTGATCTCATTGATCATAGTAACGACTTCTGCTTCAGAAAGCGCCTTGGGAAGATAGACCTTGATGCACTCGATTTCTTTTAAAAGCTTGTCGTAAGCTTCAGTGCCTGACTTGTACATTTCAAGAGAATCAGTGAGACGTTTGGCATGCGATACAGTGATTGAAAGCTCATCAGTTGGTTTCGCGGCAGTGTTGTTCTTGATGAATTCTGCCTTGAGCATACGCAGGGCCTCGAGTTTCATCGCGTCCTTGGCCCTCATGGCATCTTTAATATCGTTGTTTACCTGGTCCATCATCGGAGTTGCTGACATTGGGTCCTACCTTTTCATATTTTCCATACGGAGTTCTAGATTCATATCTTTGTGAGTTCTTAAAAATTGATAGAGTTCCTGGAGTTCATCGATCGACTTACTTTCGCAGCGATACTTTTCATCCATGTATTGAGTCTTACCTTTGAAGCTTGATTCTTTAATCAAACGATTCATAAGCTTTTGAGCGTCTTTATCAAAACCCGAAGTAAGCGTGAGGGTGAGTTTCTTGCTTTTGAGACCTGAGTTTTCTATCTCGGAGACTTTCATTCCACGGACACCAATGCCCCGTTTTCCCATATTGGTCTGAAGAATATCGAGTACGGCCTTCACCTTCATCTCATCTTCCGCACGGATCTCGATGACCCCTTCTTTTTCTTTGTGCTCAGCTTTGGCATCAGAGCCCTTGAAGTCATAACGACCAAGAATCATTTTCTCAGTGTTCTTCAGAGCATTCTGAAGTTCCATTTCATCAATTCTCGAAACTAAGTCAAACGACGCCATAAAACCTCTATCTGATTTGTCCGTTCCCCGTGACGAGGAATCTTGTTGTGGTCATTTCTTTTGCACCCATCGGGCCATATGCATGAAGCTTTGATGTCGAAATTCCAAGTTCAGCTCCGAGACCAAGTTCTCCACCATCATTGAATCGGGTAGAGGCATTCACGACAATTGCTGAAGCATCGAGAGAATTCATAAAGAGCTCGATAACTTTATAGTCTTTAGCGAGGATCGCTTCTGTGTGATGAGATCCGTGTTTCTGGATGTGAGAGATCGCTTCGTTTTCATCATTCACAACTTTGAGTGAGATGATCTTGTCGAGATATTCGGTATCGTAGTCTTCCCGAATCTCAACACCTTCATTTTTCAGAGCTTCAATGACTTGATCTTTTTCCGGATAGTCTTTGTGAAGAAGGAGAGTCTCAACTGCATTGCAAACACCAGGGCGACTGACTTTTGCATTCAGAATAATCGGTATAACTCTTTTTACGTCCGCATCTTTATGAACATAGATGTGACAGAGACCCTTGTCATGCGCCACCACCGGCATTGTTGCATTTTTTTTCACGTGATCAATAAGAGCACTTCCACCACGCGGAACCATGAGATCAATATATTGATTGAGCTTTAAAAGTTCAGCAACATCTTCGCGGGTTTCTATAAGGGAGATACTTCCTTCGGGAAGAATTTTACTCACTGACTCTTCAATTACATCCATGAGGGCGCGATTTGAATGATGAGCTTCTTTTCCGCCTTTAAGAATAATCGCATTTCCGGATTTTATGGCGAGTGCAGCACCATCGATTACAACATTCGGGCGCGATTCAAAAATCATTCCGATAACACCAATAGGTATTCGCTGTTTCTGGATTCTTAAGCCATTGGGTCTCGTTGCTTCGTCAAAGATTTGTCCTACAACTCTTGGCTGAGCAGCAATGGAAGCGCACATCTCTTTTAAACCCTTCACTGATTTCTCAGTCAGAGTCAGGCGATCAATCATCGCACTCGAGAGTTTACTTTTTTTTGCTTCATCCAGATCTTTGGCATTCGCTTCGAGAATCTTCGCAGAGTTTTTTTCGAGCGCATGCCCTAAAGCATGGAGAGCTTTTACTCTTTGATCTTCGGATAGTGACTGGAGCTTTAAAGCTGTTTCTTTGGCCCTGCGGGCAATTTCTGTGACTGTCATAAGACAGATATTCTATCGCTAAAGAGATTTTACGATAAGGGAGTTTTTGTAGCGGTGTGAGTCGAAGAAGCAATGAATTTCAGTGATTACTAAAAATGAAAATGGAATGTTCTTTGAAGAGGGGTCTGGGAGCGCATCTTCACTCACAATCTCACCTGCCATGAAGATGCGGGCCCCTGTGCCAGCTGACGGTGAATACCGCCAGTTCTCTCATTATAGGCATGGCCCGGAAGCAGAATCAATGATCCTTTTTCACAAGAAGATTATCCTTATGGATAGCAACTTTAGACGGCGGATTCTCAATCACCGCACTGATCTCAGAAGATTTCTTGCCTTTAATGAGATCAAGCTCCCGATGATCATACTCGGAAATTCCCACGGCAACGATTCGGTTCTTATTCTTCACCTGGATGACGTCCCCGCGCTTAAAGATCCCGTGAACTTTTTTGATCCCGATCGGAAGGAGTGAAGTGTTCTGATCTGAAAGTGCCGTGAGGCATCCGTCATCGACTACAATCCACGCATCATTTTTCACAACCGTTGAAAGCCACGACTTACGTTTTGATTTTTGCTTTTCAGGATTTCCTTTAAAGATCGTTCCTCCTTTCTTTTCAAGAAGTCTCGTCAAAGGTTTATCAGTCAGAAAAGTTCCGATGATCACATCAACTCCCAGCGGAGTAAGTTTTCTTACCGCCTTAAGTTTTGTGTCCATGCCTCCGCGGCCGACAGTGGTTTTTGCAGCAAACTTAACTCCGGAAAAATCGTCCTTGAAGTCAACGACATCAAAGCGAACGGCATCTGCTTCTTTAGGATTTTTGTTATAGAGGCCATCGGCTTCTGTGAGGAGAATGAGTTTCTCTGCATCAGTCGCTTCCGCCATCATCACCGCGAGTTGGTCATTATCACCAACAGTGATTTCATCAAAAGAAACAGTGTCATTTTCATTTACGATGGGGAAAATATTGTTTGCGACGAGACGATTGATGGTGTTCCGGATATTGAGAAAGCGTTTTCTTTCTTTAAAATCCTCGTGAGTAACAAGAACCTGCGCGCAGTGAGCACCGAAACTTTCGAGCGCGTCCACATAGGCCCGCATAAGAAGTGGCTGTCCCACAGCGGCGGCGGCCTGCTGATAGGAAATCATCATCTTCTTTTCATCGGGTTTTTTAATGAGTGATCGTCCGGAATTAATCGCACCTGAACTTACGAGGATGGGAAAATATCCCAGCGCCTTGAGATCCATGAGTTCAGCGACAATCTTTTCAATTTTCTCAATGGAAACTCCACCGGCCTCATCGGTCACGGTGAGCGAGCCCACTTTGATAACTATTCTGATCATAGAGAATAGTTTAAGGGAGAATTATCTTTTGCGGTAGTTCGGATAACACCAAAGCTCACGAACTTCAGAGTATTCGCTTCTGCTGTGGTCAATTCGTACCAGCGCAGGGGCAAAAGAATTGCCATTTACCCGTTTGAACCTGGCCATGACATCCGGAGTGCTATGAGAGTAATGAAAAAGTGGACTATAGCTATTAGACTTCGCGTATGAACCCATCCCGTAAGCTTTGCAGATGGCGTTCCCTCGTCTCTGGATATTGAGATAAGGAGGATAGCAGCTCTGGTTAGATGCAGGACAATCTCCCCACATATCTCCGAGGTCGAGAGCAAAAGGGTAAGCCTTCCCTTTGATAATCATCTTCGGAGCAATAATCTTGTGGATCAATTTCCCGCACTGAATTTCTTTATGTCCCATATACGCTGGTTTCTTACTCAAATTCGCGCAGGCGAAACTCAGAGTAGATGAGAGAAGAAAGAAAAATGTAATAAATATTTTCATAGGGGGCCGATTTAAACATGGAACCTTTCACAGGTGGGGAACTTTGTAGTGATTACATACTGGTGCTTTTTGACCCCGAGTTAAGCTTAAGATTGCAAGAACTTAGGCCCTTGTCGGCCACTATTCATTAACCTATAAACCTGCCATCCATACCGGGGGCAACATGAAAACTCTACTCGTTTTAATCGCTTTAAGTCTTCCTACAATGAGCTCAGCAGCTGAATTTAGAAAGTCATCTCCGGAACATTCGCTGGAATCACGAGATCTGCTTCAGTGAGCTTTTTAATTTCTTCAACCGAAACACCCGGAGCACGTTCCAGAAGATGGAATTTACCGCCCTCAAGACGGAGTACTGCGAGATCCGTCACCACGAGCTTTACGCAATCAACGCCCGTGAGTGGAAGTGAGCACTTCTTTAAGATCTTCGATTCGCCATGCTTAGAAGCATGTGACATCGCTACGATAATATTTTCAGCACCAGCAACGAGATCCATTGCTCCGCCCATACCTTTAACAAGCTTTCCTGGAATCATCCACGAAGCAAGTGCCCCGGTCTGATCCACTTCAAAGGCTCCCAGAACAGTGAGATCGACGTGACCACCACGGATCATGGCGAAAGAATCCGCTGAAGAAAAATAAGCAGCACCTTTAATGACGGTGACCGTTTGTTTACCAGCATTGATGAGATCGGGATCGATTGTTTCCTCAGTCGGGAATTCTCCCATACCAAGAATTCCGTTCTCCGACTGGAACATGACTTCCATTCCCTTCGGGATGTAGTTAGCAACGAGAGTCGGGATACCAATACCGAGGTTAACATAATAACCGTCGCGCATTTCTCTCGAGATTCTTTCTGCAATTTGTTCGCGGGAAAGTGCCATATATATTTGTCCTTCTTACTTTTTGATTGTTCTTTGCTCAATTCTTTTCTCAAAAGTCCCTTTGATGAGACGTTTGATATAGATCCCCGGAACATCGATCTCATCCGGATCGAGCTCGCCTGGTTGAACAATTTCTTCAACCTCAGCAACGGTGATTTTTCCGGCGGTCGCAATCATAGGATTAAAGTTTGCGGCAGTTTTTCTGAAGATGAGATTTCCAAAAGTATCTGCTTTCCACGCTTTCACCAGAGCAAAATCGGCCTTGGGGAATGCATGCTCAAGAACATAAGGGCGACCATTGAACATCTTAACGTCCTTACCTTCGGCCACGAGTGTTCCGTATCCGGTAGCAGTGAAGAATCCAGGAATTCCTGCACCAGCAGCGCGGATTTTTTCGGCCAGAGTACCCTGCGGAGTAAGTTCAAGTTCGAGCTCGCCGGAGAGAACTTGTTTTTCAAAAAGTGCGTTCTCGCCCACATATGATGAAAACATTTTCTTTACTTGTTTTTTTTCCAGAAGAATACCAAGTCCAAAACCATCCACCCCAGCGTTGTTCGATGCGATCGTCAGACCCTTCACACCCATGTCGTGAACTTTCTTGATGAGGTTTTCAGGAATCCCGCAAAGACCAAACCCACCGACCATCAGGAACATATTGTCCGAGAGACCCGCAAGGGCTTCATCGTAACTTTTTACGACCTTATTAAATCCGGCCATGGGAGGGCTCCTTTCAAAAATTTACAGGACACTAACATAGAAAAAAGGCCCTTTGCAGGGCCTCTTTTCATGACACTTAATGTAATTTATTTTTAGAAGTCAGCGATCTGATCAACGAGCTGTGGGAAATCTACGAATGGGTTTCTTACGTTCTGGTGACCAGCAACGATTTCGTGCTTTGTTTTTTCAGTCGCATCGACTGGATCAGCTTTATGCCATTCGCGAAGTGCTTTTTCCTGGTTCTTAGAAATCACCATATGGTAGCGAACAGCGAAGTAGAAAAGTGAGCGGGCAACGTTTCCGCGGTGACCTTTCGGTGGTTGAAAGAGCATACCGCCCTCGCCACGGAAAAGAGTCGAGTTGTCACATTTATCAACTGTCAGTTCATTCGCAGCATTTCCCGCAACACCAAACTCATGGTTTCCACGCTGGCTGTTTGCTTTTGAATCTGTGAGATAGAGGTGGTGCATGTCTGACTTCTGCATGCCCTTTTCAAATTGATTAGAGAACTTACTTTGCGGCCAGGTATGCTCAATATTTACGTTCGCGTGCATGTTGCCGACTTCAGACGTCGAATTGAAAGTGAACTTCTTTCCGCAATAAACATCAGTTACAAATTTCTGATTGTTCTTTATCTCCAGATCGCGCTCGCCGAACATAATGATCCGGGCCTGATCGTATCCAACAGATTTATGAGCGTAGCATGCGTTCATACAGCGGCCGACCTGATCGTAATCGCCTTTTGCTGATGAATGTGAATTGAAGAGGATTTCAAAAAGCTCATCAACCGAAACGCGATTCGCTTTGAGATTCGTGTAGAAAGATTTTGGATAGTAGGCGAGGTCGCCATTTGGAAGTTTTTCGAGAACCAGGCCAAAGGCATTAAATGAAAGAAGAACGAGAGTGAAAGTGAGCAACTTTTTCAATCAAAACTCCTGGAGATAATGAAATCATCCTAAAGAAGTCATAGTTAAATGTCACTTATAATGAGTATTAATTAAACTTAACAATCATCCTGATATTGATGATAAAAACCCACTAGCTGCAGCGCTTCCAAGAGTGCCTGATTGATGGGGCGGGGCACCAGAATTTCCGGTGAACCAAGAGACTGCATGCGGGTGTACCAGTGAGGGATCATCGGTGTGTTTTCTATCGTTCTTTCCAATGACACTTCTTCCACTTTCTCCGGAACGTGGTTTCTGATTTCTCTGCAAACCGACATGGAAACTTGGTGATTCTTATCGAAGGTTCCTGAAGCTCCGAACATTCTGCAAACTGAGGGGCGTGTTTCATAGGAAGTGCATTTACCAGCACCAGTCTCCGGATTTCCCTCCCAGAGAACACATCGGCTGCCGGCCTTTTCCAGTTTTTCAATCCATTCGTCGAGTAAACCTGCGCGATAAATCTTGAGGGCCGTTGGAAGGCTTTCGAGGACTGTGCTTTCAATATCAGGGTAGAGACAACACTTCCCGCAACCGGGCAGGCAGTGAAGCTTAGTTTCCGACTGAAAGGCGTTGAAGTTTACCGCCATCTCATCGAAAATTTTTTGCAGATTAAAAACTGTTTCTCTGATATTCATAAGTAATGTTTTATTTCACGCTGACAAATCCGGAAGCAGAAGACCTTCTCAAAGAGGAAGTCAGCTTCAGTTATCCTGATCTCAAGTTCAGCTATTCTAGGCCCGGATTCATCACATTCAAAGCAGAGAAAGAAGTCAAATTCTCTCCGATCTTTTGTCGGGTATCGGGTGTTTGCATAGGTAAATTCAAAAGGGCCGAGCTTAAGTATGAC
>MWVX01000269.1_pt1 | contig 15314 bp, 10 predicted proteins | sample 1047311 | NCBI WGS metagenome assembly MWVX01 (sample SAMN06349984, study PRJNA376086) | soil metagenome | isolation source: MtG-4 sample Antarctic (ecotone) soil | place: Antarctica | collected 2015-01-13 | reverse complement strand
CTATCGTTGCGGCTGCTGACCTTGTCGAGTTAACCGTTGTGTGACCCGGTGGGGTTACCTGACCGGCGCCAGTGGTTCGCTGCGAATCGAACCGGTAACGGCCGTAAATGAGATTCTTGTCGTTAAACCGATGATCGACCCGCACCGAACCCTGTCGGTCATCAAATACAAACGGCGATGATCCGGTAAGATTGCCCAACTCGACAGATCGCTGCGGCTGTCCGGGGATCGTAAAAGTCGCAGACCTGCCATTTGGGATCCCTGCGGGCACAAAGTCCAGAAGAGCCTGGACTTGCGGGCGGGTGGCCGCTATCGACTGGAGCACGGCTCGTCCATTTACTGTCGGTGCCCCGATCAGCGTAGTGCCTGAACGCTGCGACCTATCCGACCATCGCTGATAATCACCAAAAATAAATGTTTTGTCAGTACCTTTCCAAATCCTGGGGTCGCCGCCATCCCCGAACCACGGAAACGTGAACGGGCCGCCGAACGTTAGGCCGATCTGATTCTCAAGCCGTTTTGGAGCCCGTTTTCGTTCGTCCGTCACGGCGTTCCCGTTACAGAAGCCTGTCGGAGCAAAGCTTGCTACCTTATCCAGGTTGCTGCATGCATTCAAATATTCGTTATTGTGAAACCAGAAAAGCGAACCGTGATAATCGTTGGTTCCGGATTTGCCCACAAAATTCACCACCGAACCGGAATTGCGTCCGTATTCAGCCTTGAATTGATTAGTAACAATTCGAACCTCTTGGATCGCATCGGGATTATTAAGCGCGAAACCGGTGCCTGCGAAAACCGTGTCGTTCACATCCTGGCCGTCGATCATGAAGTTGTTCGAACGGATCCGTCCGCCATTCGCAGAAAAACTGATCCCGGTCGCATAACTCGACTGACCGCCGCCGAGCTGCGCGACGCCCGGGACAGACAGCAGGATGTTCAAGACGTTTCGGTTAGGCGCGATGGGCAGCTCCGACAATCGCCGCTCGTCGAACCGAGTTGCAACTTCCGACGTGGTTGTGTTCAGTAGCGAGGCGTCCGAGTAGACGGTGACGGTTTCGTTCACGCTTCCTGGCGTCAGGGTCGGGCTGACGATGGCATTTTGATTTACCAGCAGATTGACGCCGGTTCGAACGTACTTGGCGAAGTTCGGTGCGTCGATTGTTAATTCGTAGGCCCCAATGGGTACGTCCGAAAAACTGTAACGCCCTTCCGAATTCGTGACCGATGATCTGGTAAACCCGGTTGCGGTATTCTTAGCGGTAACTGTCGCACCGGAAATGACGGCATTGTTCTGATCTGCCAGGATACCGGAAATATTGCCCCCTGCAGATTGGGAAAAAAGAGACCCAAAGCAGGCAAGCACGATCAAAAAGGAGGTCGTCGGGAAACACAGGGAAATTCTCATGGTACGTTCCTCCGTAACTTTCAAGAAAGTCACATAATTAGAAACCCGGGCGATGTACAAATGACTTCAGCTAGAACCCAACGCGTTGCATAAGATCCTGAAAGCGCGGATCATCGCGAAGGTTCTTTAATCTCGGTTCCCCCTTCAGGAAAGACATTTTTGGGTCACGCTGTTGATAACCTCTTTCAAGCCATTCTAACGCCTTATCCGTCTCGCCCAGATGGGCGTAAACAAGCGCGATGTTAAAAGGCGGAACGAATCGCGTTTTTGAACGGTCGAGCATTTGCTTAAGAATCGCACGCGCTTCGTCGGCCTTTCCTATCTGTATGAGCGTGCCAACCAGCCCGACGTCCGACAAGGTTTGATCGGGTGAGAGGGACTTTGCCAGCCGGTATTCGTCGAGGGATTCGGCATTCATACCCCTCACTTTATAAATGCCGCCCGCGATCATATGGGAGAAGTAGAAATTCGGATCAAGGTCGATGGTGGCCTTTATTCTATTGACTGCCTCCTCCGGCTGCCCAGAATTTAGACGCAAGGTTGCCCCGAACGCATTGATGAAGGGATCGTACGGTTCAAGTTCTCTGGCGCGATCAAATTCCGCAAGTGCTTCCTCGCGGCGGCCCATAGTGCCAAGGAAATTGCCGTAGGAAAAGTGGGCCGTGGAATTGTTCGGATCGAGCTCCAGTGCGCGCAAAAGATGTTTTTCTGCCTCGGGCCAGTTCCATTCTTGGAAGAAAATAGTAAAGCCCAAAGCGCTGTGGCCTTCAGCGAGCATATCGTCGATCTCAACGGCCTTTTGAGCCGCTGCCTTTGCCTTTGGCAGGACTTCTCCGGGAGGCATTTCGCCTGCCATTGCGAGGGCGCGGTACCCCTCCGAGATCCCGGCGTAAGCGAGCGCATATGACGGATCTATATCTATCGCCCGCTCCATATACGATATGCCAGCTTTTATCTCCGGCAGGGTCAGCTTGCGAATTGAGAATCGTCCCTTTATAAAAAGCCCATATGCCTCGGCGTTTTCCGTATAGTTTTTCGCCAATTTCTGCTCAGTGGAGCCCGATAGTTTAATGCTAAGTTTGCTAACCAGATCGCGGGCGACATCCCCCTGGAGTGCGATCAGGTTAGACGTTCTTCTATTGTAGGTTTGTGCCCACAAACGATTTCCTGTTTTACCGTCGACCAGCTCTGCGTTAAACGTAAGATCATCCCCACGTTGGGCCACCCGCCCATATAGAACTGCCTGAACACCCAACTCCGACGCGACCGTCCGTGCATCAGTGTCCTTTCCTTTGTAACGAAATATCGAGGATCTGGCCTGCACCCCAAGGCTTGGTATTTTCGACAGGCGCTCGATGAGCGTTTCCGTCATTCCGTCGGAAAGATATTCGAGTTCGGCATCTCCGCTTTCGTTGTTAAAAGGCATCACGGCGATCGAATCGATCTGGCGATGGCTGGTGAAATATGAGTAGGTAAATGCAAGAACAACGATCACGGCTATCGCCCCCGCTGCGGCGAACCACGATCCCTCTGGAGACCAACTCCATCGTTGCGAGCCGGACGGAATTTCCATTCGACCATTTTGGAGTGGCGGGCTTGCGATCTCTGGACGGTCGGGAAAAGAACGGGACACATCGGCGGCTAAATGCAGCAATTCGGCAGGTTTTATAACCGAAAGAGAGTCTGAAGTTCCGTTTTCCCCATTTCTGGCCGGCACCAGCCGGACGTCGCCGTTAAACCTGTATCCTCTGCGCCGAAAAGTTTCGATAAAAGGCTTACCGTCTTGGCTGTTCCCGAGAGTGTTTCGCAGGACGTGAAGGTATTTTGCGAGATTCGATTCTTCGACTATCGAATCCGTCCAGATGGTTTCCATCAGCTCGTCTTTACTCAAGATCTCGCCGCGTCTTTCGACCAATACCAAAAGTGTTTCAACCGCTTTCGGCGCAAGCGGAATCTCTTCCGAGCCGCAGTAAAGCATCAGATGAACGGTATCGAGCCGAAATTTTTCAAACTCGTAAATCTTGTAATGGCAGGGTTTAACCATCGTAAAGTTAAAGTCAGAATAAATTAAATCTAAATCCAAAGACACTTCAGCACCTCTCCGATTAAATTGGTTGCGGAGCGGAAAATCAGGAAAACACTGGACCTGTCTCAAGGATGCAAAGTCAGAGGCATTTTAGTTTAGGGACGCAGAAAAAGTAAAGACTTTTGTGATAAAAGATTTGACGCTCCATGTCCGTTGAAAAAAGCGGGCTGAAATTAACACTAAATAAATGAGGAAAAAAAGATGAAAAATAGATTTATGCAGATAATTGTCGGAACATTTTTAGGATTGTTGATGCTGTTTGGCGGCACACAGCTTGTGTCCGCTCAAGACGGCGAAGGAAGGGAACGCAGCCTCGAAGGCGTGTGGCGAGTGACGATCACACCGCGCAATTGCGTTACAGGCGTTACTATTCCGACAGCCGCTTTCACAGCCTTATTCACTTTTCACAAAGGCGGAACGCTGTCAGTGTCGCTTCAAAATTCCACGATCACCATCACACGCAGTCCCGGTCATGGACTATGGCAGCGAGAACAAGGCTGGGGCGATTACTCGTTTAAATTCGTTCACCTCCGCTTTGACCTTGCGACGGGCGCATACTTGGCAAGTCAGGTAGCGAGAGGGACTTTGCGGTTGAGTGGGAGAGGAGACGAGTTTACGACGGATTCTTCGACCACGTCTTTTGATGTGAACGATGTCAGACTTCCCGGAATGGGCTGTGCCAACGCTGTCGGGACGCGGTTTGAATAATAATCAGTATTAAAGCGAGTCCGGCGTAGAAGTTTCTCGCGTCGAACTCGCTTGAAATGCGGGGCTTTACTCAAAATGCCGGAAACTCTCGACGGGAAAACTACTGACACCGTTTTCGGCTCAACATTTAACCCAAGACTTAGCAGGAGAAAATTATGCAAACCAAGTATAAACTCAATCATTCACTTTTCATTTTCGGACTAATGATTTTATTTTTCATCGCGGCTTTCCCGCTCGTTCAAGCACAGAGCGCCGCGCCGGGCGATTTGGACACGACCTTTGGCAGCGGCGGCAAGGTTACTACTGATTTCAATTTTTCCGGTGCCAGCAGTGTTGCTGTTCAAGCGGACGGCAAAATTGTTGTCGCCGGTAGTGGCGAATTCGGTTATAGCATCGCTCTTGCCCGGTATCACGCTAACGGCTCGCTCGACAACTCTTTTGGCAATGGCGGCAGAGTTGTTACTTTCGTTAGAGGTCGCAGTTCGGCTTCCGGCATCGCCATTCAAGCGGACGGGAAAATTGTAATTGCCGGTTTCTCAGGCAGTAGTTCTTCCGTCGGTAGTTTTGTTGTCGTTCGATACGAAAATAACGGTTCGCTCGACACTTCGTTTGATGGCGACGGCAAAGTAATTATTGATATGGGCAATTTCAATTCTGCCAGCGATATTGTCATTCAGCCGGACGGCAAGATTGTTGTCGTCGGCAGAAGCGGGGTTATAGGCACTGGAAATTATGCCTTTGCCGTCGCCCGGCTAAATTCGGACGGCTCGCTCGACGCTTCGTTTGACGGAGACGGTCGGGTAATTACATCTTTAGGGTCTTATTCTTTTGGAGCGGCGGCGGTAGCTCTTCAAACGGACGGCAAAATTATTGCCGCCGGTAATAGCGGCAGCACCTATTCGACTGCCGATTTCGCGCTTGTCCGCTATAACGCGGACGGCTCGCTCGATGCTTCATTCGACGGCGACGGTAAAGTGATTACTGCCGTGAGCAGCAGTTTTGACGGTGCATATGCGGTTGCCGTTCAAACGGACGGCAAGATTGTTGCGGCTGGCAGCAGCCAACGTATTATGATGGCGGTTGTTCGGTATAACATTAACGGCTCGCTCGACACTTCATTTGACGGCGACGGCATTGTTCTCACGCCCGGCATTGATGATGCTTATGCTTCTTCCGTTGTCATTCAATCGAATGGCAAGATTGTCGCTGCCGGAGCTTTTTACCCTAACTTTGCACTTGTCAGATATAATCCGAACGGCTCGCTCGACACTTCATTCGGCGGCGACGGTATAGTAACGACCAATTTCGACGAACCCGGCTTCCCAGGCGACGGTGGTGTCGGTGGTCTTGCTATCCAGCCGGACGGTAAAATTATCGCTGCCGGTTCTTGGGGATCAATCCTTGAATTTTCTTTCTTTGCGGTTGCTCGATATATCGGCGATACGGTCGTCTCAAACCGGAAACAGTTTGATTTTGACGGCGACGGACGCGCTGATATTTCCGTTTTTCGCCCATCAAACGGAACGTGGTATTTGCAGCAGTCAACCAACAGTTTTACCGGACTTCAGTTCGGTATTCCAAGCGACAAACTCGTGCCGGCAGATTACGACGGCGACGGTAAAACCGATATCGCCGTTTATCGAGACGGAATCTGGTATCTGCAACGAAGCAAAGACGGATTTCTCGCCATTAGTTTTGGCGATCCAACAGATATACCAATGCCGGCTGATTTCGACGGCGATGGTAAATCGGAACTAGTTGTTTTCCGTCTGTCTAACGGCAGCGGCACGTGGTTTGTGCTGAATATGACTACCAACGCTTTCAATGCCGTTCAGTTTGGCACGGCAGGCGATATTCCAGTTGTTGATGATTATGACGGCGACGCAAAGGCTGACTATGCCGTGTATCGTCCATCAGAAGGTGTCTGGTATATGTTGAGAAGTCGTGATGGCTTTGCGGCGGTGCAATTCGGTAATTCAACCGATAAACCGGTTCCGGCAGATTACGACGGCGACGGCAAGTCAGATGTTGCCGTTTATCGTCCATCAGAAGGCAACTGGTATCAACTAAGAAGCACAGAAGGTTTTGCTGCTGTTCAGTTCGGCAACTCAACGGATTTACCGGTCCCGGCTGATTACGATGGAGACGGAAAAACGGATGTTGCCGTATTCAGACCATCGGACAGTAACTGGTATCAACTCAGAAGCACACTTGGGTTTAATGTTGTTCAGTTTGGCGTAGCGAATGATAAGCCAATTCCTGCGGCTTACGTTCCGTAAAAACAAACGGCGTGGTAAAAATCACGCCACACCGAACAAATCATTGGACGTGAGGGCGCGGGCAGCTACTTTCTTTTGGCGTTGTCCGTTAAACTTTAGCGGGCTTGGTGGCGGTTTCGCCCCACGTCATCTCAGCCGTTAGAGCGCAATTCAATAGATCAGAGGATAAACATTATGGACAATCCCGATGTTGACAAAGTCTTTGCTGGCTCAATCCCGAAGCTTTACGACACCTATCTAGTGCCGCTGATCTTTGAGCCTTACGCTGCGGATTTGGCTAATCGGCTTAGCTCGCAGACTCTTTCTCGGTTACTCGAAATCGCAGCCGGCACCGGTGTGGTGACTCGTGCATTGTCAGCCGCGCTACCCGAAAGCGTTTCCATCGTCGCTACGGACTTGAATCAGGCGATGCTCGACCAAGCCTCAGCAGTTGGGACGAAACGCGCGGTCGAGTGGCGGCAAGCAGACGCGATGCAACTACCTTTCCCGGACGAAACATTCGATGCCGTCGTGTGTCAGTTCGGAGCTATGTTTTTTCCCGACAAGTCCAAAGCGTTTTCGGAGGCGTACCGAGTGCTTAGACCGGGAGGTGTTTTTATTTTCAACGTATGGGATCGAATTTCGGAGAACGAATTCGCTGATGCCATAACCAATGCTCTGGAATCCGTCTTTCCCGACGATCCTCCGCGCTTTTTAGCCCGCACGCCTTACGGTTACTACGATCATCGCGTCATTGAGCAGGATCTTAAAAACGCTGGATTCGTCGCGTCGCCTCAAATCGAAACGCTGATGGCGCGTAGTCGAGCGGCTTCATCCCATATCCCGGCACTCGCCTATTGTCAGGGCACGCCTCTGAGAAACGAGATCGAGACCCGCGATGCCTCCCGACTCGACGAAGCGACCGACATCGCGGCGGGGGCTATCGCCAAAAAGTTCGGGCGTGGTGCTGTCGAGGGTAAGATTCAGGCGCACATTGTCACTATTGAAAAATGACAATCGAAGTTTAAGGTTAGCGCTCTAACAAGTTATTGGACGCGAGCGCGAAACAGCGACTTTCATAAAATCTTGCGTGGTTAATTTCACGTTGCGCGTAGCTGGTTTCGCGCCGCGTCAATGCCGCCGTTCGACATCTTCTTGTTTGTGACGGTTAAGGAAATCTTATGAGAAAATTATTTGCATTATTGCTGATTATGATTTTGCCAATGTTGGTTATCGCGCAAAACAAACCAGCCGCGCAAAATCGTCCGCTTGTTTTCCGCAATGTTACTTTGATTGATATGCGAAGCGAGCAGCCGAAGCCGAATATGACGGTAATTATTTCCGGCAATCGCATTGCTAAAATCGGCAAAAATGTAAAAATTCCGAAAAACGCCGAAATCATAGACGCGAGCGGAAAGTTTTTGATTCCCGGACTTTGGGACAATTACACTTTCACGCTCGAAGCGGTCAAAAACAATCTGCCATATTTCGAGTTATTGATTGCTCACGGCGTAACGGGCGTGCGGGATGTCGGAACATCAATGGATTTGCGGGAAGCGGCGCGACTTCGCAGCGACATCAACGCCGGGGAACGGCTTGCGCCTCGTCTGTTTTATTCCGGAACTATTCTGCTAGGCGAAATGCCTAAACGCCGAAGCATCCGCTGGACGGGGACTTCGACAATCGTCAAAACGGCGGAAGAGGCGAGAAAAGCCGTCGAGTCGCTTGCCCGTGCCGGTGTTGACCACATCAAAACGGAAAAGCGCACGCCGCCCGACATCTTAAAAGAAATTATCCGCACGGCGCATAAATATAAGCTGCCGGTCGTCGGCGTGCCGCCCTCTTTTATTATTGACGCTTCAAACGACGGGCTGGATTGCATCGAGCATTTTGCGGAAATTGGACGTGAGACCTCAAATAAGCGCGATGAGTATTACGCGCTTTACCGGGACGGCAAGATTGACACGATGACGATTGATGAAAACTATGCGTTTTTCGGCACGATGGAATTGGATGTGCCCTATTACAATGAGTCGTTGAAAACGCTGGCTCGAAACAAAACCTGCGTCACGACTAATGCCGCTTTGTTCGACGGTTTCGTCGGAGATTTTGAAATGGCGGATGCGTCTCGTCGTCGCTTCAAAACGAAAAAGCAACTTGAGCGGTTGGCGGCGGCAATCGCCGAAATGGAAAGGCAAATCCGCAATCAAGATATGCGAAGTTTGGCTTCGGGGCGGAAAAAACATTTTCAGGGCATCCTTGATTTGCACAACGCCGGTGTAATGCTGCTCGCCGGAACGCAATTAAATCCCCTAGCTATCGGAACGCCCGGACTTCTGCTGCACGACGAACTTAATTTGTTTGTCCAATCCGGTTTGTCGCCGTTCGAGGCTCTAAAAACCGCGACGGTTAATCCGGCAAAATTTATGCGGCGCGAGAAAGATTTGGGAACAATCGAAAAAGGCAAGCTGGCGGATTTTATTCTGCTCGACGCAAACCCGCTCGCCGACATTTCCAACACTAGAAAAATAAACGCTGTCGTTGCAAACGGACGGTATTTGTCGAGAGAATTTTTGGACAAAATGCTGTCTGACATTGAAGCTAAAGCCAAAATGCAATGAAGCCGATGAAACCCAATGGCAATGTCGAACAATTCAATGGACGTGAGGGCGAAACAGCGACTTTGTTTTTGAGTCAAAAACGCAGCTTTTTGAGACTTTGGTTTAACTAAATGCATGTATGAACACTTTATTGCTGTTTTTTCATTCGGGAGATTTTATTGGAGATTTAAGTCTAGCTTGGGTTAAAGATAGTGTTTGCAAAAAAATATGAAATTATTTTATTTGGTTTCGATAATACTTATCCTTTGTGTTTCAGGATATTCATTTACTAAATCTGGCACTTCAAAACAAACTCGCGTCAACACTAAAAAACTTATTACCGGTGCCGATCAGCCTGAAGAATATCTGCCTTATTTGAAAGGAAAGAGAGTGGGAATTTTAGCTAATCAGACGACGATTACCGGTGATAAGCATTTGGTTGATTTCCTGTTGTCGAAAGGAATTAACGTCGTCAAAGTATTCGGACCCGAACACGGCTTTCGGGGCAACGCCAGCGCGGGCGTCAAAGTTTCCGACGAGAAAGATCCTGCGACGGGCATAAAAATAATTTCACTTTACGGGTCGAAAAGAAAGCCATCTCGAGAAGACCTTGCTGATGTTGAGGTGATGATTTATGACGTTCAGGATGTCGGAGTCCGGTTTTATACCAACATCAATGTTTTAAGAGATGTCATGGAATCAGTTGCGGAGTTTAGAAAGGAATTACTCATTTTGGACCGCCCCAACCCGAATGGGTATTTGATTGATGGACCTATTCTGGACATGAACCTGGCATCGGGTATCGGGCAGTTTCCGATCCCGATTGCGCACGGGTTGACTGTTGCCGAATTTGCTCAAATGGTAAACGGAGAAAGATGGATGGCTAATAAAGCGGTTTGCCCGTTGAAAATAGTCAAGGTTCGCAATTATAGCCATGAAACGGAGTACGTTTTGCCCGTCAAGCCTTCTCCAAACTTAAATACTCAGCAAAGCATTATGCTTTACCCTTCGACCTGTTTGTTTGAAGGAACCGTGCTTAATCACGGCAGAGGCACACATTCGCCGTTTGCCGTTTTGGGCAGCCCATTATTAAAAGATATCTATTCCTTCTCTTTTACGCCGGTCAGTATTCCCGGTATGAGCGAGACTCCTCTGCATATGAACGAAGTTTGCTACGGTTTGGATTTGAGAAATTACGATACTAAAAAGTTGGTCGAATCAAAGAAACTCAATATCAAATGGATGATGGAACTTTATCAAGCATATCCGGATAAGAAAAATTTCTTTAATAAAAGCCTGAGCAAAGAAATCAACGACATTAACAAACTTGCCGGAACGAGTGAATTTAAGGAACAAATCATTGCGGGAAAAACCGAAGAGGAAATCCGACGAAGCTGGGAACCGGGACTAACAAACTACAAAAAGATGCGTAAAAAATATTTGCTGTATAAATAAGCTCGGCACGGGACATATCCAACAGGTGATTGGACAAAAATGAGAAACAGCCCCTCGAAGTGATTGTCGGGATGGTTAGTCGAGGCGAACATATGGTTGTTATGGAAAGGGAAAGGATGCCCCCATACCATAAATTAGGAAGGACTAAAAGCATTGAATCAGACTTGAAAAATATTTTCTTTCAAATTAAGCATTAGCGTGATTACATTCAGTTCGTCAACACAGGTAAATAGTTATTAGCAGTTAGTAATCACTTTTGCAGAATTATAAAAAAAGCCGTGAGCGTCAAAACTTACGGCTTTTTTTATTCTTTAGAACTTTTCAAATTTGCTATTGCTGCATAATCGGTGTGCCTTGCCCGGCGACCAGTTTCCATTTGCCGCCCATTTTGACAAACACGTCAGTCCAACGGTATTGACCGCTAATGTCTTTACCCTTATACATACCTTTGTCCATCGACGTGTAAGTTACGACTGCCGTGTTGCCAAACATCTGAACTTTCATACCGTCAGTTTTTGACGATTCAATCTTCAAATCGCCTGCCTTGAAATAGCCATAGATTGCGCTTTGTTCATCAGCATACCGCCCGGATCAGTAAAAACCGCACTGTCGGCAGCATATTTGTCATAGGCGGACACGTCGCCTTTAATAACCCCATCCGTCATTTCCTGTTCCATTTTCATCAGTGTTTGCTCGACGGTCATTTTCTTTTGTCCGTAGGCGAGCGAACCGAACAGCGTCATCAACGCGATTGCAATAATAAGTTTTTTCATTTTAGTTCTCCTTTTCGTAAAATTAGTCTTTTAGACAATAAAGCCAGATGATTTTTATAATGTATGTCAAAGCCTTTGATAAAATTTGCCTCAATTTACTCTCTATCCACAGAGCAAGTCAAGAAAATTTAATCTGTTTTGCTCACAGTCAGATCACTAGAGCAAAAAAGCCGCGAGTTTTTACGCTCACGGCTTTTCTGTTTTCTTTTTAATACAAAATATGTATGCTTCTTCTGATATTTTTATGTTTCAGACAAAAGGCGTGCTGTAATTGGTCAAGGATTTTAGACATAAAGCGGCAATTTGCTCCTATTTCGGATTTATGCCGCAAGTTTGCGGTCTAATAACTAGTTAGGCATTTCTTGAAAAGAAACTGAACGGCAAGATTGCTCTTTTGAAAACCAAGACGCTCCGCGTGAAACCGAAACTTGCGCGAAGTTTGGCGGCGTGCTAAAGAAGGAGACACGCCTAACAATTCAATGGACGTGAGGGCGAAACAGATTCTCTTTAAAATGGTCTTTGGTTTTCCTAACGTTGCGCGTGGCTGGTTTCGCCCCACGTCATCTCAGCCGTTCGACAGCTATCAAATGATGCCAGCTATGTTCAGTTATAAAATTGACGAAGATACAAAACTCAGTTTGTTTGAACTGCGGCACGCTGAGAAACTGAACGCTTTGCTTACACAAAACTATGAACATATCAGAGAGTGGTCAGCATGGCTAAAAGATAAAGAACGTCATATTGAAAACACACAAGAGTTCATCAAGCGCAATCTCAAACAGTTTGCCGAGAACAATGGATTTGGAATCTGCATTTGGTATAAAGGCGAAATGGCTGGGCAAATTGAATATAACTATCTTGATTGGACCAATCGGAAAACTGAGATTGGTTACTGGCTCGGAGAATCTTTTCAAGGCAAAGGGTTAGTGACGAAATCTTGTCGCGTGCTGATAGATTATGCCTTTAATTCATTAAAGTTAAATCGCGTCGAAATGCACTGTGGGGTTGAAAATAAAAAGAGTCGTAAAATTGCTGAGAAATTAGGCTTTAGAGAAGAAGGAGTTATTCGGCAATCAGGATGGCTCCACGACCATTTTGTTGACTATGTAATTTATGGAATGTTATCAAGTGAATGGAAAGATAAAAACCAATCAAAATAGTTCATTCTGATAACGCCGCTGTCGAACAATTCAATGGACGTGAGGGCAAAACACGGACGTCGTATGGTTTGCCAAGTTGCGCGGTGTTTTGCCCCACGTCATCTCAGCCGTTGTGCCGCTTCGTGGTAAAATTTGAGTCCTAAATTTATAAAAAGGAGGTAATTAGTCGTGCATATATCCAGAAATCTTTTAACCGCGAAATTAGTTGCTTTTTCACTGCTTTTGGCATTGACCGTTTCGACGCTCGCGCAGACTGCGCCGCCGAAAGCCGAAAAGCGCGAGGTCAAAGATACTTATTTCGGACAAACCATCAGTGATTCGTATCGTTGGATGGAAAATCTGAAATCCGATGAAACGCAAAAATGGATTCGGGCGCAAGCCGATTATTCACGCGCCTATCTCGACAAGCTGCCGATGCGCAAAGATATTTTGAAACGTCTGAACGAGTTGAGCGAGGTCGGAACTCTCGTTAACGGGATTCGGCAACGCGGCAATTTGTATTTTTACAACCGCCGCGCATCGAACGAAAATGATTTCAGGATTTACGTCCGCGAAGGTTTGGACGGCTCGGAACGACTCCTTGTTGACCCCGACAAAATAGCGAACGACGGCAAACGCCGTTCAATCGGCAGTTTCAATGTCTCGCCAGACGGCAGGTATTTATCATACCTTTCGTCGGTCGGCGGAAGCGGAATCATCGGCGAACTGCGCGGCGTCGAAACGGCAACCGGAAAAGATACGGGTGATGTCATTGACCGCGCCAGTTTCGCTCCAAGCGGTTGGCTGCCCGACGGAAAATCTTTTCTTTATATCCGTTTGCAAAAGCTCGCGCCAAACTCGCCGCCGAGCGAAACGTATCAGAAAAGCCGCGTCTATCTGCACGTTTTAGGCACGAATGCGAACGCGGACAAAGCCGTTTTCGGTTATGAAGTTAATCCGAAGGTTAAAATTGAAGCCACGCAGCATCCGAATGTTGTTATTCCGCTTGGCTCGAAATACGCCTTCGCAACTGTTAGCGCGAATGAACAGAACCTCGAATTTTACGTCGCTCCGCTTGACGCGCTGAATCAAATTCCGATTGCGTGGCGGCAAATTGCCAATTTCGATGATGAAGTTTCACGGTTTAACGTTCGCGGCGACGACCTTTATTTGATGACTTATAAAAATACGCCGCGTTATAAAGTCATTCGCATCAATCTTAAAAATCCTGATGTCAGGCAAGCCGATGTTGTTTTCCCTGCCAGCGAAGCCGTCGTTGAAAGTCTATGGACGGCGCGTGATGCGCTCTATGTGCAGACGCTTGACGGCGGAACACGCAAAATCTACCGCGTTGACTACAAAACGCGCCAAGCCGAGCCAATCAAATTGCCGTATCAAGGTTCGGCATCAATCGTCGGCAGTTATCCGGATATGGACGGCATCTATTTTGACGTGGTTTCGTGGACGAAATCAACGGCGAATTTTCTTTACAATCCGAAAACGAAGAGCGCAACCGATACGCGCCTCGTGCCGCCGATTCAGATTGATATGAGCGGCTATGAGGTCGTCAATGCGAAGGCTAAATCGCACGACGGCGTGGGTGTTCCGATTATATCCGTTTGCAAAAGCTCGCGCCAAACTCGCCGCCGAGCGAAACGTATCAGAAAAGCCGCGTCTATCTGCACGTTTTAGGCACGAATGCGAACGCGGACAAAGCCGTTTTCGGTTATGAAGTTAATCCGAAGGTTAAAATTGAAGCCACGCAGCATCCGAATGTTGTTATTCCGCTTGGCTCGAAATACGCCTTCGCAACTGTTAGCGCGAATGAACAGAACCTCGAATTTTACGTCGCTCCGCTTGACGCGCTGAATCAAATTCCGATTGCGTGGCGGCAAATTGCCAATTTCGATGATGAAGTTTCACGGTTTAACGTTCGCGGCGACGACCTTTATTTGATGACTTATAAAAATACGCCGCGTTATAAAGTCATTCGCATCAATCTTAAAAATCCTGATGTCAGGCAAGCCGATGTTGTTTTCCCTGCCAGCGAAGCCGTCGTTGAAAGTCTATGGACGGCGCGTGATGCGCTCTATGTGCAGACGCTTGACGGCGGAACACGCAAAATCTACCGCGTTGACTACAAAACGCGCCAAGCCGAGCCAATCAAATTGCCGTATCAAGGTTCGGCATCAATCGTCGGCAGTTATCCGGATATGGACGGCATCTATTTTGACGTGGTTTCGTGGACGAAATCAACGGCGAATTTTCTTTACAATCCGAAAACGAAGAGCGCAACCGATACGCGCCTCGTGCCGCCGATTCAGATTGATATGAGCGGCTATGAGGTCGTCAATGCGAAGGCTAAATCGCACGACGGCGTGGGTGTTCCGATGGTCATCATTCACAAAAAAGGTATCAAGCACGACGGCACAAATCCGGTTTTTATGTCCGGTTACGGCGGACACGGAATCGTCCACAACGCGCCGTTTTTTGCTTTCAACTACCTGCCTTGGTTAGAGCGCGGCGGCATCATCGTTCGCACGGGCGTTCGCGGCGGCGGCGAATACGGCGAAGAATGGCACTTGGCGGGCAAAGGCGCGAACAGGGAGATATATTTTAGTCGGTTTGCTGTTTCGCCTCACTGCCTGGTAGAACCACTGCCAGAGGCAGTGGTTTGATTGAGAATCATTGGACGTGAGGGCGAAACAGCGGCTTTGTTATCACGTTGTCTTTTACCCTGACGTTGCGCGTGGTGAAAAGTTCGGTCATGTAACAAAAGAGATGCTGGTGGAATTCATCTGATGAATATAAAGTTTAACCACCGCTTCGAACATTTTCTTGGTCTTTGAAAAACAAATCGTTCTTCGCTGCAATCTTTTTAAGTGAGTGC
>MWVX01000266.1_pt1 | contig 15355 bp, 12 predicted proteins | sample 1047311 | NCBI WGS metagenome assembly MWVX01 (sample SAMN06349984, study PRJNA376086) | soil metagenome | isolation source: MtG-4 sample Antarctic (ecotone) soil | place: Antarctica | collected 2015-01-13 | reverse complement strand
CGGCAACTGTTTTGATATTATATGTATTTGCAAAGTCCTGGTCTATTACTACATATTTAATATCGGCTTTTGTTGGCGCTAATGAATCGCCATTATTTATTTGAGAACCCATTGCATCCAGCAAACGTCCCGTTGGAATGCGGGAAGAACGGGCTACAGATTGAACATTGCTGTTGGACAGTAATTCTGTCCTAAACGATTCAAACTGGTCATTTAATAATCCTGTATAGGCAAGATTTACCACGTGATCCCTCTCAAAACCTAATGATTTTTTTTGCATGTATTTCAACTGTTGAAACACATTAGCAGTTGCGATAATGAGTATGATGGAAATGGAAAACTGTACAACTACCAATACTTTGCGAAAGGAAATATTTGCCCCTCCAACCTTCATAAATCCTTTTAATACTTTAATTGGCTGAAAAGAGGAAAGGAAGAGTGCAGGATAAATACCAGATAAAATCCCAACAATAAATGGCGACAAGAAAACAGGAAGGATGATTTTCCAGTTGAGTAAAATATCAATTGTTAATGCCTGGCCGGAAAGCTTATTTAGCCATGGTAACGTTAACCATGTCAAAATAAAGGCAAGCAAGGTTGCGATCAGAGAAATGAGGACAGATTCGCTTAGAAATTGCATAATAAGTTCTGGCCTTCTGGCACCAACTACTTTCCGCACACCTATTTCTTTCGCCCGCAAAACAGAACGGGCCGTTGAAAGATTCATATAGTTAATGCATGCGATTAGTAAAATAAATAAGGCAATCGCAGAAAAAATATATACTCTTTTTATATCTCCGTTTTCTTCTGCTTCATAATCTGTATGCGAAAGGAGATGAATGTCTGTAAGCTTTTTTAAGTTCAGTATGGAATAATCGGAAGGCTTAAATTTACTTCCACCACCCTCATTTGGAATATGCCTGTTTTGAAAAGCCGGGAATTGGGCTTCCATTTTTTTAGGGTCATAATTACCTGGCAATTCAATGTAGGTAAGGAAAGAATTATTGCCCCAGTTTGTTCTTAAGTTTCTTTCACCATAAACAACTGAATCTTTTAGTGTATTGAAAGAAACCATCACACCCGGATGCAGATGTGCATTAGAAGGAAAAGCTTTGTAAACACCGGTAACCTTACATGTAAGTTGATTATCCAGCCGCACCATTTTACCTAATGGATCATCATTACCAAAGTATTTCGTTGCCACTTCTTCAGTGAGCATTACAGAGTAAGGATCGTTTAGGGCTTTTGCAGGATTGCCTTTTACTACATCCACATTAAAAACATCAAAAAGGTTTTCATCAGCAAAATAAACCTCCGGTTCATAAAACATATTCTCTTCAAACCTGAATGAAGTATTGCCATTGCGCAACAGCCTGGTAAGCGTTTTTATTTCTTTAAAATCATTAAGCAAATATGGAGCAAACGGGGGTGCTATTGAGCCCAATTGCAATGATACATCGCCCGTTTCAGGATTTAGAAATGTCCGTTCAACACGATAAATATTTTCTGCATTTTTATTGTATTTATCAAAGCTTAACTCATTGATGATATAAGCGAGAATTAATAAACAACAGGTCAGTCCCACTGTTAACCCAAATAGATTAATGCCGGAGATGAACTTGTACTTAATTAAATTGCGAAAAGCGATCTTTAGATAATTGCGGATCATAAAAAGCCCCCTGTCCCCCGGTGGGGGAACTTAGATTTAAACTTGTTGAAAATATTGTTTCAGTCGAAATGTGCGAGGCAACGAATTTTATTGAAATCAATCTGTCGATAACACTATTATAGCTCAATTAAAGTATTAGCTCATTTAAAACCGATGCTATAAAAAAAGCTTGGCTGACCTAAGTTCCCCCACCGGGGGGCAGGGGGCCTTACACCATAATATTTTCTAAAACCGTTTGTCCATCGAGCATGCGAATGATACGATGGCTGTAACGGGCATCATGTTCTGAGTGTGTTACCATAACAATGGTTGTTCCCTGTTCATTTAAATCGGTAAGGAGTTGCATTACTTCATTACCATTTGTTGAATCAAGGTTTCCGGTAGGTTCATCGGCTAAAATTAGTTTTGGATTATTTACTACAGCCCTCGCAACTGCCACTCGTTGTTGCTGACCGCCGGATAGTTGCTGTGGATAATGGTTACGGCGATGCATGATCTTTATTTTATCAAGGACTTCCTCCACTTTTTGTTTCCTTTCGGAAGACTTCATGCCCAAATAAATAAGAGGCAATTCAACGTTTTCAAAAACAGTTAATTCGTCAATAAGGTTAAAGCTTTGAAATACAAAACCAATATTGCGCTTACGGAGATCTGCCCGTTTGCGTTCTTTATAATCAACCACTTCCACTCCATTAAATAAAAAGCTACCTCCGTCTGAGTCGTCCAACATGCCCAAGATATTTAATAAAGTAGATTTGCCACATCCGGATGGGCCCATAACAGCTACAAATTCGCCTTCTTTTACTTCAATGGAAAGTTTGTTTAAGGCAACTGTTTCTACATCTTCAGTACGATAATACTTTTCGAGATTGGCAATTTTTATCATGTGATTATTGATTTGGTATTTTTAAAAATTAATAAGAAATAAAGGACTTAATGGATTTTGTTCATTTGTAACCGTTGGCGAAGGCTGTTCCGTACAAAGTATTGTTTTGGTCTCTGTTCCAGGGGTAGCCGAATAACCGAGTAAACAAATCAATAAAATAAGGAGTACAATTTTCATAACATTATTTTTTTTTATTATTGTCCGACTTAATAACGGAAAGTTTCTGCAAGTTTGATTCGCCTCACCCCAACCCCTCTCCTCGCGGAGAGGGACATAGATACAAGCGCACAAGAGCTATTGCGAATACTGTTTTTTTTTATCCGAAAAGAATTTATTACAGCACAGGACAAGTGCACATCCAAATTAAGTGGCTAACTAAATTCAAACCCATTTGCCAATTGCCCATTCTATTTTTTCAACACAAGCTCCTGCATAGTGCCGTAATTTTCATAGCTGGATGTGACTACTTTATCACCCGGCTGCAAACCTGAAAGCACTTCATAATAATCAGGATTTTGCCTGCCTAATTGCACATCGACTTTATATGCTTTTGTACCATCACTATTTACTTTAAATATCCAGTTGCCGCCTGTCTGCTGAAAGAAGCCGCCTTTTGAAACTAATAAGGCCTGTGTTTCATCACTTAGCGCTAAACGTATTTGTAAACTCTGCCCCCTGCGAATCCCTTCAGGCACGGCTTCCATAAATTCCATATCCACCTGGAAGCGTCCATTTAATACTTGCGTATATACTTTTCTTATGCGAAGCTTGTACGTTTTACCTGCAATAGTGGTCTCGCCTATTTGGCCAATTATAATACGGGAAATGTAATGTTCATCTATATCTACTCTCAATTTATAACCACTCATTACATCAATCTGTCCAAGCCGTTCGCCTTTGTTTTTTGACTGGCCAATTTCTGCATCAAGTGATGTTAGTTGCCCGTCAACCGGCGCTCTTACCACAAGGTCGCCTACTTTACGACGCATTAAACCCAATGCATTTTGCATGCGGGAGTAGGATGCACCCATCTGCCCGATCTGTTGTTTATTCGAGATCGCGTCCTGGTTTAGTGTTTTATCATTTAAAGTTTTACGACTAACCTGGTAGGCATAATTATTTTCAGAGGACTTAAATTCCTGCCCTCCAATGACCTTTTCTTCATATAAATGTTTATTCAATTTGTAAACCCTTTCCGCTTCTACCAGCGCATTCTCCACTTCAGCTTTTTGATTTAACTGCTGAATAGTATTTTGAACTGCATTGTTTTTTGTACCCTGCATTTGAGTGAGTACTTCAAAAACAGCCGTTTCCTGGTTAGCAAGACTTAACTCAAGGTCCGTATTAGAAAGTCGTAAAATGGGCGTTCCTTTTTTTACCATCGCGCCATCCTCTACATATTTTTCTTCTACTCTTCCCCCCTCAATTGCATCAAGGTAAATGGTTGTTACCGGTAACACTACACCATTTACAGGAATAAATTCCTGGAAAGAAGATTTCTTCACTTCACTGATAGTGATACGCTCGGCATCAACATTCAGGCGGCTATTGCCGGAACTATAATACCAGCTTGCCGTAATTAAAATGATCAGGCCTGCAATACTGCTTATCGTGAGTATGCGCTTTTTCGACCAATACTTTTTTTCAATTTTTCTATCCACGGTCTTTTTGTTTTAAAAATCACCCCCACTCCGCCTAAGGCGGATGGAGATGATTGATCACATGCAGAAAACTAAGACCATGCTTTCACAATAGTGCCAATTCTTAACCTAATTCATTTTCAATACATTATAAACCCAAACATCTACGAAGATGTTCGTTAGCGAACACAAGCTGTATCGAAACCGTACACTTTGATTCAATATCATTTTCTAATTAAAAACTTCATTTATAATGTTTTGTATTTACGGCATAATTGTAGATTCGGGGCTGCAACTGCTGACTTATGTCTTTAAAAAATGCCTGTGTTCTTATTATTGATGATGATGTTGATATTTTAATTGCTGTTCGTTTGCTGCTGAAGCCCGAAGTAAAAGAAGTGGTAACGGAAAAAAATCCGGAAAATATAAGGAACATCTTAGCCAAGCAATCTTTTGATGTGATCTTGTTAGATATGAATTACAACAGTTCAATGAACACAGGTAATGAAGGTTTTTATTGGTTAAATAAAATTAAGGAATGGAAGTCTGCTGCCTCGGTGATTATGATTACTGCGTATGGTGATATTGACCTCGCCATTCGTTCGTTAAAAGAAGGCGCTTTTGATTTTATGGTAAAGCCGTGGCACAACGAAAAATTAATAAGTACTATACAAGGTGCACTCAAAAATAAAAATGTAAAATCTTCTGATGCTAAAACTTCATTGAATAATGGTGCTCCCATCAACGAACTCTTGGGTGAGTCGGAACCTATGCAGGAAATTTTTTATAAAATTCAAAAGATTGCGCCAACCGATGCCAACATATTGATCCTTGGTGAGAATGGTACCGGTAAAGATCTGATAGCAAAAGCTATTCATCAACACTCCTTACGCTCAAATAATCCTTATATAAAAGTTGATGTAGGCGCCTTAACAGAATCTCTTTTTGAAAGCGAATTATTCGGACATAAAAAAGGAGCATTTACAGATGCAAGAGATGATCGCGAAGGGCGTTTTGAAGCGGCGAATGAAGGAACGCTTTTCCTTGACGAAATTGGAAATATTTCTTTATACCAGCAGGCGAAACTTTTATCGGTTTTACAAAACCGGCAGGTAACACGTCTTGGATCAAACATATCTACACCGGTGGATATACGCCTCATCTGCGCTACTAATGTAGCCATGCAGGAACTGGCAAATGAAAGCCGGTTTCGAAAAGATTTGATTTACCGCATCAATACTGTTGAAATTATTGTACCTCCTTTACGAAGAAGAACCACAGATATTCTTTTATTAGCAAACCACTTCAGCAAAATTTATAGCAACAAATATTTAAAACCGGGACTGGATTTTCAGAGAGATGCTGTTGAAAAATTGATGTCTTACCATTATCCCGGCAATGTACGCGAACTGCAATATGTTATTGAACGTGCAGTGATCATGTCGGATGGTATTGTATTGGAAGCAAAAGACATTATTTTTTCTCCCATTGAATCATCTGTAAAAATGAATGAAGAAAATGGCAATACTAATTTAGGCATGATGGAGAAAAATACCATTTTGAAAGTAATTGAGAAACACGGTGGAAATATATCTAAAGCAGCGAAAGAATTAGGAATTACAAGAACCGCTTTGTACAGGCGGCTGAATAAATATGATATTTAAGGCCCCCTGTCCCCCGGTGGGGGAACTTAGGTTGAAGAAGCTTTATTTTTTTTACGATGTCCGACTAAAATTAATATTTATTGAAAGCCGCTACCATTAAGGGTTCTAAGCCCCCTCTACTTTGTCCAAAGGACTCCTATGGAGGAGAGGGGGTTGGGGGTGAGGTTATTATAAAACAATTTAAATCTAAGTTCCCCGCCTCAGGCGGGGGACAGGGGGCCTTATGACATTTAAAAAATTTGAGTGGCGGATCATACTAAGGGTGCTGTTCATGTTTATTGCACTTGTTGCTACTTCATGGATAACAGTTAATAAACATTATATCTACCTGATCTTTTTAATCCCCTTTGTCATTTACCTCGTGATAGAGTTTATAAGCTTTCAACGTAAAGCACAGGACGAATTGAACCAGTTTGTGGAATCTGTTCATTACCGTGATTTCTCCAGGTATTTTGATGTAAAACATGCACCGGCAGAACTTCAGCCTATGCGGGAAGGGTTTAACGAGATCAACACAACTTTTAAAGTTATCAGTAAAGAAAAAGAAACACAATACCAATACCTGCAGAAAATATTAGAGTTGGTTGATACAGGCATTTTATCTTACGAAGTAGAAACCGGGTCTGTGGTTTGGATGAACGAATCTTTAAAAAAAATGCTTCAACTCCCGTATTTAAAAACTGTCCTGTCACTTGCAAAACGTGATCTTGATCTATATAATGAGATAACCAATCTTCAACCCGGTGAACATAGAATTGCAACAGCACATTTAGAAAAAGAAGCATTCAAAATTCTATTGTCTGCCACCGCTTTTCAAACCGAAGGGAAAAAATATAAATTGATTGCTTTTCAAAATGTAAATGAAGCCCTTGATGAAACAGAATCGAAAGCCTGGCAAAAATTACTGAGCGTAATGACTCATGAGATCATGAATTCAATAGCGCCCATTTCATCACTCGCAGAAACAATAAAAGGAAGACTTGCGGCCTATAGTGCCATCATTAAATCGGATGATAATTCTATGGAAGATTTAAAGATTGGTATTGATACGATCAAGCGGAGAAGCGAAGGGTTGCTAAAATTTGCGGAGACCTACCGGAACTTAAATAAGATCAATACACTTAATCTTCAAAAAGTTTACATCAGGGAATTGTTTGCCAATCTTCACCAACTAATGCAACCTACGTTTGAACAAAAAGATATTGAGATGGAGATCATTTTACGTGATCCCGAATTATCATTACTGGCAGACCCAAGTCTGCTCGAGCAAGTGCTGATCAACCTCGTCGTAAATGCTATAGAAGCAGTAAAAGAAAGAAAAGAACCAAAGATCATTTTATCAGCAGAGCAGACACTGAATAAAAAAATTGTTTTGAGGATTGGTGATAATGGCCAGGGGATGCCGGAAGAATTGGTAGAAAAAATTTTTATTCCCTTCTTCACAACAAAAAAAAATGGAAGTGGTATTGGGCTGAGTTTATGCAAGCAAATAGTTATGCTACATAAGGGCACCATCCAGGTACATTCAATGGATGGGAAGGGAACGGTTTTTTCATTGCAGTTTTAGGGATACGACAGGTAATCTATGATTTTGTGTATTTAGCTGAGTTACTACTATGTAGCTGCGTTGCGTCTATTTGGCAATTTTACTTGCGCCGGAGTTCGGGGTGACTGCTTACATCTGGTTCCCACTGTCGTTCAGTATCCTAACAACGATTTCTTGATTACACGCCATCATCTATTTTGTCGGCTTCATCTTTACGGTAATGCTCGTGTGTTTGTATAGGCTGTGCTGTTTTTCTATTCATTCGCATTTGAAAAAAGTTTACAAGCAAGGCAAAGCTCATTGAAAAATATATGTAACCTTTAGGTATATGAAATTCCAAACCTTCTGCAATTAAGGAAACTCCAATTAGCAATAAAAAACTCAAAGCAAGCATTTTAAATGCGGGGTGTTTGTTTACAAAATTGCTTATAGATTCTGATGCAAACAACATTACACCAACACTTACAACTACAGCGACATACATGATCCACAACTCATCAACCATGCCTACCGCTGTTATTATACTGTCAACAGAAAAGACAATATCAAGAATTAGAATTTGGCCAATTACGCTCCCGAATGTATTTGCTTTTATTTTTTTTGAGGTATCACCCTCTTCGCCTTCCATTTTATGATGGATTTCTGTAGAACTTTTGTAGAGCAAAAATATTCCCCCTGCAATAAAAATGAAATCTTTACCTGATATGCCCATTGAAAAAACATTAAAAAGCTCTCCCTGTAATTTTAGAATTAAAGAGATAACTGTTAGCAGTGCCAGGCGCATAAACATAGCCAGGATTAAACCCCACCTTCTTGCTTTCTTTTGTTGATTTACAGGTAATCGTGCAGCAAGTATTGAAATAAAAATAATATTATCCAATCCTAAGACAACCTCTAAAAGTATTAAGGTTAACAAGGCAATTATTTGTTCCATTTGCTTAATTTTTTATTAATAAACTGCAGACCCAATTTTTTTCCTGTCGGCGAATGTATGTGATTATAACTTTTTGCTATGGCACACAAGGTTAATATTGGTTAGCTTATTATCATGTTAGGTATGCTTGCCACTAATTAGCTAACGTACTTTCACCTTAAATATAAGCGGTGCCCAACAGGGGAAGCTTAATACGATGCATTCTTAAAATATCAAGACTTCCATTTCTTTCCAGAATTGAAGCTTTATTTTACACATCAACTCTTAAAATGAAGATACTTGTTATTGAAGATGAGCCGGAGATGCTGGATAACATGGTAAGTTCTCTACAGCATGAAATGTATTTAGTGGAAACAGCAGAAGATTATTTTTCAGCAATAAAAAAAATCTCAAGCTATGACTATGATTGCATTCTTTTGGATATTGGGCTTCCGGGAGGGAGTGGACTAAATATCTTAAAAGAATTAAAAAAGGATGGCAAAGATGGCGGCGTCATTATCGTTTCAGCTAAAGATTCACTTGACGATAAAGTAACAGGACTGAACCTGGGAGCTGACGATTACCTGCCCAAGCCTTTTCACATGGCTGAGTTGCACGCTAGAGTTAAATCAATAATACGCCGTAAAGCCTTAGGTGGAAATAGCGCAATTACCCTCAATAACATTAGTATAGATTCTGATCAAAGAAGTGTCTGTGTTAATGGGAAGGACCTGGAATTAAATCGCAAAGAGTTTGATGTACTCCTCTACCTTGTAACCAATAAAAACAGGCTTGTGAACAAAACAGCCCTGGCAGAACACGTATGGGGAGATTATATTGATGAAGTAAACAGCTTTGATTTTATTTACTCCCAGATCAAAAACCTACGAAAAAAGTTGAAAGACAATCGGGCAGAAGTAGAGATCCAGGCAATTTATGGCGTGGGTTATAAGCTTGTCGAAGCATGAAGGTTCTGAACTATACTACATCTTATTTTGCCGGCATCCTGCTTATCCTTATTTCTATATGGGCAGGCATTTTTTATTATGCCATGCTGGATGAGATTTATGACAGTATAGATGATGGTCTTGACAATCAGAAAGGTTTAATTATACAAAAAGCGGCTGTCGATTCAACTATACTTCGAAAGAACAATTTCGAAGAAGGGGATTATGCTATCACAGAAATAAGCTCTCAGTCAGCGAAGAACTTTCGTGATCTGTCTCTGGACACTATGATGTATATGCAGAATGAGAAAGATTTTGAGCCGGTGCGTTTACTAAGAACAGCGTTTGAACATAAGGGAAAATATTACCAAATGCAGGTGATTAGTTCTATGGTGGAGGAGGATGATCTCACAGCAGAATTATTGTATGCACTTCTCTGGTTATATCTTGGGTTAGTCGCTTCCATTCTGATCCTCAATAATTTTTTACTTAAAAGAACCTGGAGGCCATTCTATCATTTAATCAAGCAAATAAAAAACTTCAAGCTTGAAAAACCTTCTATCGAAGTGAAAGAAACAACAATAGATGAATTCAAATTACTGAATGTAACAGTTCAGAAACTTCTTCTAAGTAACATGGGCTCTTATAATATCCAAAAACATTTCATAGAAAATGCCTCCCATGAACTGCAAACACCTCTTGCTATTAGCATCAATAAACTGGAAGCGCTTGCAGAGAAGAACAACTTTTCGGGAGAAGAATTAAAATTATTAGCTTCTGCACTTGATAACCTTGATAGGCTTACCCGGTTAAACAAATCGTTATTACTACTATCCAGGATCGAAAACAAACAGTTCCTCAAGGAAAAAGAAATTAATGTCAATGATCTCGTAAAAAAAATCGTTGATGATTTTTCTGACCAACTCGATTATAGTAAACTCATCCTGAATATAAAGGAACAAGATTCACTATCAATTAAGATGAACCCTGACTTGGCGGCAATTTTAATTACGAATCTTATTAAAAATGCGATTATTCATAATCATCCTGATGGGCTGATAAATGTTGTAATAAATACAACATTCATAAGGATTGAAAATACAGGCAGTTTAGAAGTACTTGATGAACAAAAAATGTTCACACGCTTTAACCAGGGGCAACAATCGGAAAGCTCAACCGGCCTCGGCCTTGCCATTGTAAAGGCTATTGTAGATTTATATTCTTTTCCCATTTCTTATTCATATCACACCAGGCATATCTTAACTGTATATTTTACATAATCGTTCAGGGCTTTTTTTATATTCCCAATTCTTTCCTGATTTGATTTGGAACTTTGTTCTTTATTCCATAAAAGCTATATTTTATGAAAAAGCAACTACTTATCTCTATTTCATTGGGACTTATTACTATTTCCTGCAGCAGTCAGAATATTCCCTCCGATAAAGTACCCTCCATTGTACTCAATGCCTTCAAAGCTAAATTTCCTGTTACAAATGATGTGGATTGGGAAAAACACAAAAATCTTTATGAAGCAGAATTAGATATTAATGATAGTACTGAAGTTACAGTACTGATTGATGAAGCAGGAAAATTGGTAATGCAAAAACAGGATATTCCCGTTAGTGAGCTTAGTTCCGGTATTATGGCGGTCTTACAAAATCAATACAAAGAGCACAGAATAGATGATGTTGAAAAGATTGAAAAAGACGGAGTTATTTATTACCAGGTGGAGTTGAATGTTAAAGGAAAAAGGGATCTGAATTTGGTGTTCTCGGCAGATGGCAGGGAGGAAAAAAGCATTTCTTTCTGGGATTAAATGATAAATAAGATAGTAGAATTATATATAAACAATTAAAACAAATAAGGTATGATTACTAAAGGAGATAAAATTGTATTTGGCATTATTGGATTATTAGTGATGCTGCTATTTGTCTTTTGGAAAGACATTGAGTCGCTACCAGGTAGTAAGACAAAGGTTGAAAAAGTCAAAAAAGATAAAAAAGATAATAAGGATAAAAAGATTGGTGAAAAAGGCAAAGAAGACAATGGTGCTAATATTGTTTCAAAAGTATTAATTCTGGAAAAATGGGATTTGCCTTCTGATCTGAAAGAAGTTTCTGGAATTACATATATAGATGATCAGCGCTTTGCCTGCATACAAGATGAAGAAGGAAAAATTTTTATATTCAACCGGGCATCCAACAAAATAGAGAACGAAATTCCATTTGCAGAAACAGGCGATTATGAGGGTATAGCTGTGAAAAACAATATGGCCTATGTCATAAGAGCTGACGGAAGGCTTTTTGAAGTAGATATGGATGCAGAAAAAAATTCCGTTAAAGAATATAAGACATCTCTGACCGTAGAACAAAACGTAGAAGGCTTGTGCTTTGATAAGAATAATAATCGCTTGCTTCTTGCAATAAAAGATGATGAGCCGGGCGAGCCTGGTTATAAAGGTATATATGCTTTTGATCTTGCAAAGAAGGCGTTCATAAAAGAACCAGTATTCAAAATTGATTTGAAGAACGGAGTTTTAAATACCGCCGGGGGTAAAAAAAATAAAACCTTCATGCCCTCTGCTATAGGGATTAATGCCACAACGAATGAGATCTTTATCACGGATGGCCCCAAAGCCATGCTATTAATTATGGATAACGCAGGAACTATAAAAAAGCTTTACCAGTTAAGTAAAGATTTTGCCCAACCTGAAGGCATTACATTTAGTCCGCAGGGTGAAATCTTTATTTCAAATGAAGGAACAAAGCAAAGTGGAAATATATTAAAAGTTGAAATAGAGAAATGATCTCTTTAGTCTTTCGAAAGAATTTAGAATTTTTTTCATAAAAAATGATAGTGGCATTGGTTGAGCTTGTGTAAACAAACAGTCATGCTTCAGAAGGACACCATCCGGGTATATTCTATAGATGGAAAGGGACCTTTTTTCCTTACTATTTAAGAACTGACCTGCTGGCTATCAAACCAGTTACGAGGTCGGGAAACACGCTGCCAAACAGGCGCTTCCTTCATATTATTGGATGAAGTGAACGACAATAGCGTAAAATATATTCGTTTCATTGATAAAATAATTAATTACCCCAAAGTTATACTTACGTGATAAGTTTTTTTCTCTATGGCTTGCAATTTGTATCTCCTTTGACGAGTTGTGTGGCAAGTGATGGACCCGCTGATACTGCAAACCCTAAACCACACATCCTTGGAGATGTAACCCGCGGCAAAGAAGTTTTTGTTCACATTCACTGATGCGGAAATTTGCCTTAACAATCAGTCTTTTATGTACAGTTCCGGGATGGGTAATTTTTATCACCATGAACCTTTCACTGGGCTTTTCAACAAACGAAATGTTGCATCATAATTCAGCACACTAACAAGGATAGTGATATGGGAATTATAATTATCTACATTCTTAAAATTGCACATGACTGACAGCTAACAGAAGCAATGAAACCTCTTCAATTACCTGTCTAAATATAATAAGGCCAAAAGGTTTCATGGTTTTGAGCCGCCAATTTCAACAAAACAATTAAATAAATAAACAGGTGTAATTATATACAATGTGTCCACATGGTCAGCTTTTTGCAGCAACAAACTTATTATTTCATCTTTTAAATTTGATTATGAAAAAAACAAATAAAATCATAGGTATTGTATTCCTGGCAGGGCTTGGAATATGCAGTTGCAATACGGCTGAGTCAGAGAACAACACAGGTAAAAATGATTCGCTCAATACCAGTGCAGATAATACAGCCATGGTTGATAAATCAGGTATGCCTGATGTATCGGCCTGGCCCGAGAGGCCGCGGCTTGCTGTAAAAGAAATGTCTGTAAAATATGGCGCCCCGGTTGAAGTTTCATCAGAAACTATTGTCTGGCACAACGAAGGCCCTTATAAACGCATTATGGTAACAAAAAAAGAAGTGCCTCATAATTTCCCTGTACCCCACATGGATTTTCTGGAGCACACGATTTCATATAATGTACCCACAGAGAAAGTAGATGATTTAGTGGCTTTTGACGCCAGTATGACCATTAATAAAACGGCAGGAGAAATGTCTGCCCGTTGCGATCTGGAAGGACACAACGTTCTTACCCTTAACCTTGCCCGTGATATCATTGATGGAACAAAGTCCGTTGCCCAGGCACGGGTAGCTTTTGGCGAAAACGTCAGCGCCGATTTTGCAGGCAAACATCCGCCTTACGTAGAGAAGCTACAATTTACCCCGCCAACAGAGGGTGTGCTTTTCCCTGATAAACCCATCATTCCCGGTTCTCCTATGCGTGAGGTACCCGGCACGGAAGGCACTGATTCTGAAGTCCTCTCCTTTGTGGTAGCAGTTGATGTAAATGAAATTCTGGCGGCTTCCGCAGCGCAAAAAAAGAATATCGGCCAGCCCGTAATGGACTATGCAAAGATGCTGCATACAGCGCATGGAGAAAATATGGCAAAGACCATAAAATTGGGACAAACTATAAACGTAACGCCAAGTGATACAAAAGCAGTGGATGCATTGAAACAGAAAGGTGCCGGAGAACTGGCTATGATAGTACCGCTGGATGGTGAAGAATTTGAAAAAGCCTATTTAGATGCAATGATTAAAGGCCATGAAGAAGTAATAAGTATGATTGACAGTAAGCTTTTAACAACAGCTAAGAATGATGCATTAAAGGCGCATTTGACCGAAACCCGCGGGCATGTAGCTATGCATCTTGACCAGGCAAAGAAGCTGAAAGGAAACAATTAGTAGAATTAAAAAATATTTAGAGAGGCTGTTCTCATGCAATCCATAGCAAAACAATAAAACCACCTCGCAGGTGGTTCTATTAAAACTTGCTATCTTTTTTTCGACAGTTTTCCTTTGTAAAAATTTCCTCTGTATAGAACTCCAGCAGAAGATTAATCCCAATTGTGTCGAATTTTTTTTGGGGTATAACTTACTTCCTTTCTTGATCATTCCAAAAAAAACAATTGATGCGTTTAAGTTTCTATTTTCTAAACACTGCAATTAATTAAACAAGTTTATTAGCTAATCTGGCATAATTATTTTAGTATTTCTGGCGAGATTATTTCTTCTTCTATGAGTGCTACGAAAATTTCATCACTTTAACAACGAACTCATCAGGGTTCATAACGCTAAACTATTTATTATGAAAAAGACATTATTTAAACGCTTTGGCTTTTTTGCCGTTTTAATTTTTTCGCTGTTTGTGATAGGCTTTTCTTGTGACAAAGATGATAGGCCTGACTCCAAAAATCCAAAGTGTGCTGATGCGAAATCTACCATTGCCAACTGGCCGGAAGTATCTAAAATGGTTGCACAAATGATCATTGAGAAATACGGGCAGCCTCACGGAGTTACCTCCGATATGCTGGTATGGAATAATAATGGCCCCTGGAAAAGAACAATAGTGTCACGCGAAACGGTGCCACATAACTTTCCTACACCCCATCCTGACTTATTAGAGCAATTTATTAATTACAAGGTACCCGTAGAAAAATATGATGATATGGCTGCTTATGATGGCAGTGTTATACTGGAACGTACCAAAGGTGAAATGTCGGCCCGGTGTGATTTAGAAGGCGCTAACTTTTTAGCTATAAACCTGGCTAATGATGTAGCTACGTCAAAAAGAACTACTGAACAAGCCCGCGCTTATTACACCCAGGCAATGAAGACTTTTAAGGAAACAGGAGTAATGGATCCTTACATGAAGGGATTTGTATTTACTGTTCCAACCGGTGGAACTGCAGACCCAGACATGAAAACGTTTTAGTGTAGTTTTTTTGGTAACCGGGTAAGGAAATGAAAAGTAATACCAGGTTATCGCTTAGATAATTCAGTGAGCCATTTGAATCAATGGCTCACTTTTTTTTGCAGTGCTATTTCGGGTATTGCTTACATAAACCTTCAAACTCTTGTTGTTCAGCTTTAGTAATTATGCCTAAAACACAGCTTCAATTATTCCGCTTAATATATATCTTTTTACATTCGTTTATTATGTCAACATTGTTTTCAATTGTGTTAAAGCATTTCTTAATCTTGTTTTTACAGTTCCCAGTGGAATATTTAA
>MWVX01000265.1_pt1 | contig 15368 bp, 18 predicted proteins | sample 1047311 | NCBI WGS metagenome assembly MWVX01 (sample SAMN06349984, study PRJNA376086) | soil metagenome | isolation source: MtG-4 sample Antarctic (ecotone) soil | place: Antarctica | collected 2015-01-13 | reverse complement strand
GGTAGACACAAAACTGTGTAGTATAATATTGTAACTTTCAGTTCATATAATGGCTTTTTATGAAAACACTGTGTAGTATAATATTAATAAACATACTTCCTCTAATTGCATTTTCTCAAACTGACCTTGAATTTCCTGATTCTAATGCACTTTGGATTCTTGGAATTATTTATGAGGATAATCCTAACTTCCCGACATACTCAGTTCGATCATATCACTACGCCGGAGATAGTATTCTCAATGGTATTAGTTATCACCAATTATATGATAATGCTGTAATTAAAGCTGGATTATTGAGAAAGGATTCAGCAGAGCGCATATTATTTGTACCCGCAGATTCTACTGAAGAATTTTTATTGTATGATTTTTCAGCAGAAGTGGGGGATACTTTACAAGTTTGGTCATCTTCCTTGTATTGTTATGGAATAAACGAGGTAGTAGTCACATTAACTGATACGGTAGTTGATGGAGGAATAGAGTTATACCAAGTTTATTTAGGTTATTCAAAATGGATAAAAGGAGTGGGAAGTTCAGAGGGACCTATTGAGCCTCTTTACGAACCTTCACTTTCAGACCGAACTTTTTTACAATGTCTTACAGTGAATTCCATTCCCGTTTATCCTGTGGTTAGTCCAAATTGTTATAATGTCGGCGTAACTCCAATAAATACTTCTGCCAACTCTATTTCTATATATCCTAATCCCGGAGGCAGTATGTTATATATTGATTTTTCAGTTCCTATACAATACTCTTTAATCAAAGTAATGAACGCATCAGGTAAAACAATTTTGGTGAAAAATATTGATGGCCTGCATGAATCAATAGATTTAGAAAGTGAACCGGATGGATTATATTTTATTGAGTTTATAGGCAAGGAAAATACTTACCTACAAAAAATAGTAAAGCAACACTGATGAATTCTAAAATGTTGAGCTTAATGTTTGGTTTCTTGTTATTAGCAGATGTTTCTTTTGCTCAGATATATATCCTGTCATGCTCACGTTGGTCAGATATGGTTAGCAGATCAACACGCAATACTCCGACTGAAATCAGCATCGATAGTTCGATGATCACCATTTCTCAGGGTGGAACAAACTTATATCTTGTAATAAAGAAACAAAATCGGAATGAAAATCTCTTCATCTATGAGGTGCTTGACCCGAATGATATAACGGCAATGGCGACATTCTCACCTGAAGAGATGGTTTTTGATTACAAGGCAGGCGAATTCTGGCTAAGGTATTTTATTGAGAATATTTCGCGGCCGGAAGCTGATTCTTCAGAAGTAGAAGTTCGGGATACAAGCAATCTCGAAAACGATACATCGGCAGTTAAAGAAGACACAAAAATTTATGAAACTGCGGATGTGATGCCAGAATTCCCAGGAGGAAAAGAAGCAATGGAACAGTTTATTATCTCAAACATTAAATATCCAAATGCAGCGAAGAAAGCCGGTATTAAAGGATTGGTGACGGTGAATGCTGTTGTTGAGAAGGACGGCTCTCTTAGTGAAGTAAAAGTGAAAAAGGATATCGGTGGAGGCTGTGGCGAGGAGGCGGTGAGGGTGGTGAAGCTGATGCTAACATGGGTTCCGGGTCAGGTTAAAAATGAAGATAAAAGAGTGAGGGTTTCGGTGAGTATTTTTTTCCCTCCAAAATAAGCATCCCCAACACCGTTGAGGTGCCATATTGCTGCACTACTGATATATATATTCCATATTTAGCAGTACCTTCTTTCGTTGCCTACCCTTAGGCTAGTGAGGTTTTTGGCGCTATCATCTGTTACATTCTGTCTTATCTTCTTGTTTTTTCCTTTTGATAAGCACTTCTTCTAATCAGATTGCTCAACTTTCCGACTCTTAATTCTCATGTACTACTTTTGCAAAAAGCTACTCTATGAAGTCATCTTTGTTAATTGCCTGGAACGTCGTGCTGACCGTAATTCTTGCTGTTCTATTATTTATACAGCTTGGAAAGAAAAATATGAACGGCCCAAATGAAATTAAGGAGCCCATGGTTTCAAAGAGCGCTGATGAAGCAGACCTTCGCATAGCAGTGATAAATATTGACTCTATGCAAAACAATTATTCGCTCTTCGTAGACAAGAAAAAGGAACTTGAAAACAGGCAGCAACAGATGGAGGCAACACTTGATAAGAAAATGAGGGACCTGCAGACAGAATTCACTACGGCGCAACAGGCCTCCACCACCATGACACAACAACAGTTGCAGGAAACAGAGCAAAGGCTTCAAAAAAAACAAGCAGACATCCAGAAATTACAAACCCAGCTTACCACAGATCTTCAAAATCAGCTGACTCAGTTTAACCAGCAGCTCAAAGATTCCCTTGATTCGTTTTTAAAAGATTATAATTCTTCTAATAAATATACAATGATTCTTTCTATAGTTGATGGAGGGCAGGTTCTCTATGCCGAGCCACAATATGAGATTACCGCCGACGCCATAAAATGGATGAATGGACGGATAAAGCCTTAAGGCTTAAGACCATTGCGGTGGATAATTCAAAGAGAGATGATGTCTTCCGGAAGAATGAGAATTAAGATAAACGATGCTTATCTGCCAGTAAGCGCTGCAGCGCCGCTTACAATCTCTGTAAGCTCTGTAGTAATGGCTGCCTGACGGGCGCGGTTGTATTTTATCGAGAGGTCTTTTAGCAATTCTTTCGCATTCTCTGTCGCCTTGTCCATTGCTGTCATCCTTGCCCCATGTTCAGAAGCATTTACATCGAGGAGCACTTTAAATAGTTGCGTCTTTAAAATTTTTGGAACCAGCTCATTCACCAGGGTCTCCTGATCAGGCTCAAAGATGTAATTGATCTTGCTTTTTCCGCTGCCGGGTGTTTTTGCGACAGGAAGAAATCTCTCTGTTCTGAATAATTGGGTGCCCGCATTCTTAAATTGACTGTAAACAATTTCGATCTGGTCAAATTCTTTTTTTGAATATGCATCGAACATCCACTCTGCCACGGATGCAGCATTTTCAAAGCTTAACTGGCTAAACAACCCCACATACTCGCTATGCATCTTATAACCTTTCCGGAACGCATCATTTCCTTTCTTCCCGATAGGTAGAATTGTAATTGTTCCAGCCTTATTATGTGCTTCAAACTTTTCACTTATCACCTGCTTAGCCAGCTTGATGATGTTGCTGTTGAATGCGCCTGCTAAACCCCGGTCAGAAGTTACTACTACTATCAATACATTTTTCACCTCCCGCTCTTTTGCAAATTCTATCGTTACGTCAGAGCCGGAGGCAATATTGCTAAGCATCTCAGTCAGCTTATTGGCATAGGGCCGCATCTGTGTAATTCGCTCGGTAGCTCGCCTGAGCTTTGCAGCACTCACCATCTTCATGGCTTTGGTGATCTGCTGCGTATTCTGAACGCTCTTGATACGGTTTCTAACTTCTTTTAACTGGCCCGGCATTTTTTTTAATTTTAATTACAAATTTTAGATGCTGTTTTTGAAATTTTAAAAAATTATTAGGAACGAATTTGATGAATAAGCTGAGGACATTCTTTCATTTTTAGTCATTCTAATCAGAGTATGAAACCAATAGTTTAATTTCTTTTGGTTTGATCCAAAAGAAATAAAAGATCAAGGCTGTCGAAAAACAGAAGCGCTGCCCAGCCTCCGCGCGGAAAAATCAAAGCTTTTATTAAAGAGAACTATTGCATTATATGCTGTAACTACTAAGCACCCATTTTTCCTTTTCCTTGCTTTTTTTGTGCTTCTGTTTTTCGAAGGCCATCCATAACCCGGGCAGCTACTCAAAATTTTTTACTTATCTCCAATAAAAGTATCAAATCGGTTACCTAATGTCGAGAATATTGATTGTTGATTAATGAGTGAGCTAATGCTTTAGCTAATTCTTGTATTTCAATTGCACATCTTTAGCCACTCTTCTTATCGTTTCGATGGCAGCATCGCTTAAATTTCCTTTGCGCAATTCCTCCAGTATATCTTTATGAGCTGCGTCCATCTCGATGAGGAAATCCTCTTCAAATTCTTTCACCCTATTAACTGGTATGCCCTGCAACAATCCCTGTGTTCCGAGGTAGATGATGGCCACCTGTTTTTCTACCGACATAGGTGAAAACTGCTTCTGCTTGAGGATCTCTACATTTCTGGCGCCTTTGTCAAGCACTGATTTGGTTGCCGCATCGAGGTCTGATCCGAATTTTGAGAACGCTTCGAGCTCCCGGTATTGTGCCTGATCGAGCTTTAGTGTGCCGGCCACTTTTTTCATCGATTTTATTTGAGCATTACCTCCTACCCGCGATACTGAAATGCCCACATTGATCGCTGGCCGGATACCTGCATTAAATAAATTCGACTCAAGAAAAATCTGTCCGTCAGTAATTGAAATAACATTCGTGGGAATATAGGCAGATACATCACCGGCCTGAGTCTCAATGATAGGCAGTGCAGTCAATGAGCCTCCACCTTTTACACGGTGGCGGATCGTTTCAGGTAGGTCATTCATGTTGGCCGCAATCGCATCGCTCTCTATAATTTTCGCTGCCCGCTCAAGCAATCGTGAATGAAGATAGAATACATCTCCAGGGTAGGCTTCCCTTCCGGGCGGACGGCGAAGAAGCAAGGAAACTTCCCGGTAGGCTACTGCCTGTTTAGACAAATCATCGTAAATGATTAGTGCCGGACGGCCGGTATCGCGAATATATTCGCCAATGGCACATCCGGCAAAGGGGGCATAGAACTGCTGTGGAGCAGGATCAGAGGCTGAGGCCGCAACTATTACAGTATAGGACATGGCACCCTTCTCCTCAAGAGCCTTCGCCACATTGGCAACTGTAGATGCCTTTTGACCACATGCGACATAGATGCAAAAAACAGGTTCTCCTTTCTCGAAAAACTCTTTTTGATTGATGATGGTATCTATTGCTATGGCGCTTTTGCCAGTTTGGCGATCACCGATGATGAGCTCTCTCTGGCCTCTGCCAATGGGAATCATCGCATCAATAGATTTGATGCCTGTTTGCAGGGGTTCTTTTACTGGCTGCCTGTAAATTACACCGGGAGCTTTGCGCTCTAACGGCATCTCATAGAGCTCACCTTCTATAGGTCCTTTTCCATCTATCGGATCGCCGAGCGTGTTTACCACGCGGCCGATCATCCCTTCACCCACACGAATGGATGCGATCTTGCCAGTACGACGGACAGTATCACCCTCTTTTATATCGTCTGAAATTCCCATCATCACCACCCCCACATTGTCCTCTTCAAGGTTTAGCACGATAGCCTTCACACCATCTTCAAATTCTACCAACTCTCCTGCCTGCACCTTCGTGAGACCATAAACGCGCGCTATTCCGTCGCCTACCTGCAGCACTGTACCTACTTCTTCCAGTTCCGCTTCAGATTTAAAGTTGGAAAGTTGCTCTCTGAGAATGGCAGAAACTTCATCTGGTCTTACATCAACCATATTTATTTAATTAAAAATTTAATTAACTTAATGTATGAAATATTTAATCTTGTCTGTTCCACATCTAACATCCTGATTAATTGTACCGTTTAAGGAAAAGATTATGCAAAAACTGATCATCCATCGCCTCTAACTGCCTGCTGATGCTTGCATCGAGCAATTTATCACCGTACTGCATGGTAAAGCCTCCTAAAATTGAGGGATCTACTATGTTGGTTAATTCAATGTTTGTAACACCAGTTGATTTCGTAAACAACAATTTAATATTGTTCAATACCTCCGCATCAACTTCTATTGCCGTGGTTACGGTCACCGGGGTAATCTTCTCATTCAGATTATAAAAGTTGACGAATTCTTCTGTTACTGACCTTAGATATTCTTCCCTTCGCTTATTCGCCACGAGCTTTAGAAAAGTCATGGTAATTACATTAAAGCGGCTGCTGAAGATCTGTTCAAGAATAGCTATCTTCTTATCAGGAAGCACCACCGGACTTTTTAAGAGAGCCTGGAACTCGCGCGATTCTTTTATGGTATGCTGCAGGCTGCGCATGTCGTTGTTTACTGACTCAAGCTGGCCCTTCTCCAACGCAAGGTCGAATAATGATTTTGCATACCTGCTCGATAAACGAAATTCCGACATGGATAAATTTAATTTTGGCGGGAGCGGTCTATAATGGAATTGATGAACTGCTCATGCGCCGGTTTGTCTTTCAGTTCCCGGTGAAGAATTTTTTCTGACAGCTCAAGCACCATATTTCCTACCTGGTTCTTCAACTCAGTGAGGGCTTCCATCTTCCGGTTTTCTATCTCCCGGAGATTTTCAGCCATTATCCTTGAAGCTTCTTCTTTAGCCTTATCCCGCGCTTCATTAATTATGCTCTCCTTAATATCTTTTGCTTCTTTCAGCATGCGGTTGCGCTCTACCTTAGCCTCTGCAAGAAGCGCTTCATGCTCACTTTTCATGTTTCTCATCTCCTGAGTTGTTCTCTCAGCAGTTCTTAGCGAATCATCAATGGTTCTTTCACGATCATCAAGCGCTTTCAGGATCGGCCTCCACGCATATTTTCTTAGAATAAATAGAACGAGCAGAAAAATAACTGCTGTCCAGAAGATTAATCCTAAGGAAGGTTGTAAAAGTTGCATATTATTAATTTTCAAATACCTAATGAAAAAGCGTTACTCCTTCAATGATCAAAGGTGCATTCTAAATAAGGGGCGGTTCTCAGAATAATTGTTGCCACACGCTTATAGAAATAAAATCAGCACGCATACCACGATACCGAAAAGTGCTACTCCTTCCACCAAGGCTGCGGTGATAAACATGTTCGTGCGGATATCATTGGTAGCTTCCGGCTGCCGTGCTATTGACTGCAGCGCGTTCGCACCAATCATGCCCACACCAATGCCTGCCCCAATTGCCGCAAGGCCGGCACCGATTCCCGCACCCATTTGTGCGTAGCCGTCAATCGCTAAAAAAAGAATGGTCAATAAATGCATCATAGTTGTTTGTGTTTAGTTTAGATTTAATTTAAATGAATAGATTTTTTAGTGATGATCTTCTTTAGGAGCATGGCTGACACCTACAGTTTCACTGATAAACAATGCGCTTAAGATGGTAAAAATGTATGCCTGCAGCACGGCCACAAGCAACTCCAGCAGGTAGATGAACATCGCAAAGGCGACTGAAAAAATCGAAGCCCCGATTCCTGCTATTAAGTTCATTGCTGAAAAAATAAATATCAGCATAAGAAATGACAGCACGATAAGATGTCCGGCAAGCATGTTTGCAAAAAGCCTGATCATAAGCGCAACAGGTTTTACTATAATGTTGCTTATGAATTCAATAGGAACAAGTATGGGCCATACCGCATAGGGAATTCCCTGCGGAGCAATCATGTGCGACCAGTAATGCCGCCTTGAACCGGCCATCATTAATATAAAAGTGATGGCTGCCAGCGTCATAGTTACAGCAATGTTGCCTGTAACATTTGCAGAGCCTGGAATAAGTCCCAGCAGGTTATTGATCCATATGAAGAAGAACAGGGTGAGAAGATAGGGTAAATACTTATTTGCATTTGCCCCGAGCAACGGCTTAGCTACCTGGTCACGGATGAATAACACTACCACCTCCACGGCGGAGTTTATTCCCCTGGGTGCTTTGGTGCCATACTTATTGTAGTTTCTGGCTACAGACATAAATATCAACAGCATTAGCAACACAGCTATAAGCATCTGTATCACATTCTTGGTAAGAGAAAAATCATAAAACTTTCTACCATCAGTACGAACAATATGATTTTCAGCATCAACGGCATATCCGTTATAAGAGTGATGATGCAATTGCTTGAAAGAAAACATGCTGAGTCCATCTCCGGGTGTAAAAAGTATTACAGGAAGGAATATTCTTCCATGGAATTTCGATCCGTCAGAACGGTTTATATCGAAGAAATGCCACTCATGGCTGTCACTGATGTGATCCATGATCAGTTTACCGGGGTTCATTTTCTCCTCCTCTGCCTCAACTGTTGATTCAGCTTCTTTTATGCCGTGGGCTAGGGTTTCCTGTTCCGATTTGGGGGTTGAAGCTTTATGACGATCTTCCGCTGATAAAATGCATAAAGAGGTAGTCAGAAATAATAGAGATAAGAGTAGATACTTCGCTATGCTTCGAATCATTACGAGGGAAAAAAGAGGTTTTTTAACGCGGCGGCAAAGATAGGTCAGGGACTTGAAAAAACTAAATGAATGGAGAATATTATTGACGCTGCTACCAGCTCTTAGTGCTACTACATAGGAGATATGGTGCAATTCCCTTATCAGGAAGATAGGGTAAAATGTAAGTTTGTAGACCTGGAGATAGCATCTATTTTAATATTACTCCTTCTGCTTCAAATATTAGCTGGGATTCTGGTTGCGTGATGGCTTCGATCTCTTCTTTAGACTTACCTGCATCAAGGGCATAATGCTTTAGTTCTTCCACAGATGTTGTTTTCATCATCGCGGTTCCCTCTATTATTGCAGTTTTTCCCTCACTATCCTTTGGGACAAAAAAGGCGTAATCCTTAAATTTCACCCGCATTGCAGATCCATTGCCATGGTCGATGGTCATCCAGCAACCTTTCACCTTGCAGGATTCCACTATCTTGCCGGTAACTTTCACAGGTAAGGCGTCCTGACCCTTCATCTTTATAAGCAATTCTTTCATGGTGATTGCTCCGTGCTCATCAATCTGCTTTCCGAAATAAGCAGCATCTTGGGCATTGGATTTAAAGATTGTAAGACATGTTATTACTATTAAAAGTTGGATAAGATATTTCATGGTATAAGGATTTTAATTGAAGTAAATTTTCATTGCTCTTTGCATGATTTTTCGAAGGCACCGATATATATAAATGCAAGGCCCAATTTATTAAAGTTTGATTTCTCCTTTCCTATTCTTTAATAGAGCCAGCCCAATGCTCCGGGGAATTTCTGAATGACAAAATTGATTCTTTTTCCTGGTTACTGATTCTTTTGTTGTCCAGTGCTACATCTAACATCGTATCTAAATTACAAAGGCTATAGTGAATCACCTTCTCCTGATTAAATAAATCTACTGCTGCTTTGAAGCCATAGGTCATAATGCTGACAAGGCCAAGAACATTTAATCCTTCGTTTCTCAGTCCCTGAATGGCTTTAGAGCTGCTTGATCCTGTTGAGATATGATCTTCAATAACTACCACATTATTACCAACAGTGTAAGAGCCCTCTACCTGTCGCTTTAGCCCATGTTCTTTTGCAACCTGCCTCACATAAACAAAAGGCAGGTTCATTCTGTCCGCAATTAAAACTCCCATCGGAATTCCCCCCGTAGCAACTCCTGCAATTATCTGAACATCCTGAAAGTGTTGCTGAATAAGTTCTAAAAAAAAACCAATCAGTCTTTTTCTTATCTCTACATCAGAAATTACTACTCTGTTATCACAATACACCGGCGATTTTATTCCTGAAACCCAGGTAAAAGGTTCCTTCACATTGAACTGAACAGCCCGCAGGTTTAATAAATCTTTGGCTACCCGTTTGGATGATGAGGATATCTGTGTCAGCAATTCCATTGGTTGATCTTCAATTGTCACTGTTTCAAACAAACTTCATAGTAAAGAATGCATCTTCACTGCTGATAAAATGCATCGTGCGGCTAAACAAAAGTTCAAAAGATACTTACTGTACCATTATCTTTTCAGATGCGACTACATATCCGTCTAAAAGAAGTTGCACAAAGTAATTCCCTGTAATCAGATCATGCACCGCCATTGTTGAATGATTCCCGGAGATTTCATTCTCATCTAATTTCTTTAAACCCTGTATTAATCCCGCTTCATCATATATCCTGATCTCTACTAATTGATTTTGATAATCAGGCAGCAAAACCTGAAAGTTTAAGGTATTGTGAATGGGGTTGGGCCAAATATTCAGTTGATAGTTTTCAGCATCATTTGATAATTTAACAGCTTCGATGGGTGAGTAAGTGAAATGGTTATCATAATCTGTTTGCCTCAGCCGGTAGTAATTATATCCTGAATGCGGATGCTCATCGGTGAAGAAGTAATGATGAGTTTGATCAGTTGTTCCATAGCCGTCAATGGCGCCAATAGTCTGAAAGTGTATTGCATCATTGGATCTTTCAACTGAATAATAATCATTGTTCCACTCGGATGCTGTTGACCAGTTCAATTCCACCTTGTTCTGCTTATTCATTGTGGCTGTAAATTCAATAAGCTCGATAGGTAAAATGACTATTGAAGACAAACTGCCGGCTTCAATAAACACACCTGAGTCATAGCCCGAATCCACCGCATCTGCAATTGCCAGTTTCAGATGATAGGTTTGCAGGGGCTGAAGTACGATCGAAGCTGTTAAAACAGTAGTAAAGCCATCGTATTGAACCGTTGTAGAGTTTGAGTTATTGGGGCAGTTATATGAATTAGGGCATAGATAATCATAAGGATCGTTACAAATATAATAGGGTGAGTTATTTTGACAATTAACATTGTCTATGCTCACAGGATTAGTAGTACCCGGAACTATGGCAATGTTTTGTTCTCCTGTGATCCCGGGTCCGCTGATCAGAAACGCAAATATGTCGTTATAGCTACCAACAAATTCGGGGTATTCTTCTGATCCGAAAACATAATTGAAGGACAGTGTATCACCAGTAACCTGCAAATCAAATTCAAGAACGCATGCATCATTGGTTGGCTCGCCCGATAAAGCAGTCAAGTCGGGATCGCCTGGGGCATAATGAGAGTATCCGACATAGCCGCTCGTGTTTGGTCCAGGAGCATTTGCAATCTTTCCTGAAGTAAGAATGATCCCTGAATCAAGACCGATGTTAGAATTTGTTCCATCGAAAATTCCCCATGAACCGGCAGGTGCGGTGAGTGTTACATTACTGATGATTACACCCCCCCCAAACAGATTTTGTGTAAGCTGCTCCGGTGTTCCAGCCGAACTTACCGCCAGTTGAGAGTAAACAAAACTGCACGGTGAGGTTAATATCGCAAATAGAAAACAGCCCTGGGTAAAAATTTTCATGTTCAGTAATCTTGAAAATCTCCCCGAAGATAAGGTTTAGATGCTTAGATTACAAAAAATGAAAAGTATCTATCAACCAATATCAAGTCCTTTCGATTAAAATCGGAACAGGTTGAAAGGATGCCGCTCATGTTATAGCTTTTAGCTCCTATGGAGCGCACATCTGCCATGAAAAGTAGGGTCTCCTTCTGGAGTGCCACCAAGCGGATACGGCTCATGAAGCTTCTTACATTCTTGAGTACAATCTGGCATGGTTTATCTATTCTGCATTGTGGAATTTAGCAGACACCTGCATCTAAGCAATATTCAAATCCTGAGTAATGCAGGTTCAGAAAGAACAAAATCACATTTCCACAATCATAAAATACTTTAGTGCTGATCCACGGCATTATCAGATAGGCTTCCTCTCAATATTCCTCATTTATGGTTTGGCCTTTCTACATTTTGATCTCAATTTAATCACCATTGCTCTTATTTTTTTTATCTGTTTTTCCACACAGTTACTTTTTGTGTCATTCGCTTCACACGATTACGGATCCCTGAAAAGCGCCTGCATATCTGCGCTCAGCCTTTGTTTAATGCTGAAGACAGGTGACTACATGGTCGCAGCACTTGCAGCCTTGCTAAGTATTACAGGCAAGTTTGTTTTCAGGTATAAATTCCTCGGAAATAGAAATGGGTACAAGCACTTTTTCAATCCTACTAATTTCGGAATCATTGCAGTGTTACTTTTTAATAATTATGCATGGATTTCACCCGGTCAGTGGGGCAGTGAAGGCTTGCTGCTATTTTTCATCGGCTCTCTGGGATTGATTGTCTTACTGAAAGTGAAAAGACTCGATACTGCATTTGCTTTTCTGCTCGCGTATTCGGCATTGCAATTTGTTCGTACTTCTTTTATCCTTGGATGGTCAGCCGATGTTTTCCTTCATCAGTTCACCAGCGGCACGCTGCTCCTGTTCACGTTCTTTATGATCACCGATCCCGTATCTACTCCATCAAATCAGAGAGCAAGAATTATCTGGTCAATGCTGATTGCGGCACTTGCTTTTTATCTGTCAGCTTATCAATTTGTAAACGGAGCTCCGCTTTGGGCACTGTTCCTCATTTCGCCGTTCACACCTTTGTTTGACAAGTTCTTTAAAGGAGAAAAATTCTCGTGGAGGAGATTAACTCATCAGCAGAAAACAAAATCAAAACCTGCTTTTTCATTTGTTCACTATAAAAATCAATTATCATGAAATCAATTATTGTAAGCTGCATTCTGTTCACCTCGTTTACATTGAATGCTTATTCCTTTTGCGGCTTTTATGTGGCCAAGGCTGATGCTACTCTCTTCAACAAAACATCACAGGTAATTCTGGTGAGAGATGGTGATAGAACCACCATCACAATGAGCAGCGATTTCCAAGGCGATGTAAGAGACTTTGCCATCGTGGTTCCTGTTCCCGTAGTGCTTAGAAAAGATGAGATCAGAACGGTAAGCAATTCAATTTTTGAATCGCTGGATGCTTATTCCGGCCCACGGCTGGTGGAGTATTGGGATCACAATCCATGTGAGCCGCAATATGATCTGATGATGGAAGCAGCGCCGTCTTCTGCAACGAGATCATCAGGTAATGAAATGAAGCGCGCAAGTGATTCATATGGCGTGAAGATCGAAGCCAAATACACAGTTGGCGAATATGACATTCTCATTCTCTCTGCGGATGAATCAGGCGGTCTCGAAACATGGCTCATTGCTAACGGATATAAAATTCCTGCGGGAGCAAGAGAGGTGCTTCACCCTTACATCAAAAGCAATATGAAATTTTTTGTGGTGAAAGTAAATATGGAAGAACTGGAAAAGAAGAGTATCTCTTTTCTTAGTCCGCTGCAGATTTCATTTCAATCTCAAAAGTTCATGCTCCCTATTCGCCTTGGAATGGCAAATGCAAAAGGGACGCAGGACATGATCGTGTATGCATTTTCAAAAACCGGCAGAGTGGAAACAACCAACTACCGGACGGTAAAAATTCCTACGGATAAAAACATCCCTGAGTTTATGCAGCAGCATTTTGGAAAATTTTATGTTGACTTGTACCGGAAATTCAGAAAGGAAAATGGCTTGAGCAATGTCTATCTCGAGTATGCGTGGAATCTGAGCGGAAGTAACTGGGTGAAGTGTGATCCCTGTGCAAGCAATCCGCCAGCCCTTGCCCATCTTTTATCATCGGGTGTTGACTGGCTCTCTCAGAATGGGAACGGTGCCTATGGGGGCAATCTATTCTTCACACGACTGCATGTAACGTATGACAGAAAAAGTTTTCCGCAGGATCTGATGTTCCAGGAAACGCCCAACCGTGAAAACTTTCAGGGAAGATACATTATCACGCATCCTGCATTTGGCGATTTGAATTGTTCCGGCGGAAACGAATACGCTAAAGAAGTTCGTAAGCACCGTTACAAAGAATTGCAAGAGCTGGCAATGCTTACTGGCTGGGATGTTTCTTCTTATAACGATTACATCACTACACTTTATAATTATCAGCCTGATGGTGTGCCGGGATATAGAAATAAAAATGTTGAGCCGGTTATTCCGGAAAAAGAAAATGGAATTGATACTATGGGAATGATTGTTCCTTCTAATGAAAACCAATTGATAAACCAGGGATCGTTCAATGCTCCGTTTGGATATGAGGACGATGGAGACGATAACAGAACCGAAATGCTTCCTATTATTATCTTGTTAATGGTGATTTTTGTTTTGATAATGTTAATGTGGCAGCGAAAAACGGAAGCCACCAGAAGCTAATTCCATAATCGTTTCATAAATTAAGGAGGAAGCAATATTTTTTCGTATTACGTTTTTCACCTTGAATTACTTTTTTTAAATTGTACCCTATAAATCTCAAACGGTGGAAACTTCTGTATTAATGTCCAAATGTCAGATTGTTGTTCCTAAAATATCCGGCAAAAAATGGACATTAAGCCGGGAGCAAAAATTGCCTTTGTTGAGAGAGGTGACGACATTTTAATCATGCCTCTTGACAAATCCTATTTTGAAAAGTATATCGGGCTTACAAAAGGGGGGGTTCGCTCATAGATGAATTAATGAAAGAAAAAGCAAAAGAGCGGGAAAGGTGAAAGCAATTATCTTTGATAGCTATGCGCTGATTGCGATGTTTGAAGATTAAGATGGTGCTCATGAAGTACCTCATTGATTACAGACGCAGCCGCCGGCAGGGTCGATGGCTTTATCTCCGCTAATAACGTTGGTGAGATTTACTATATCACCGCCAGGAAAAAAGGAGACGTTAAAGCAGAAGCTACCCTCCATGCTCTTCAGCATTTTCCCCGGAAATTGTTGAACCGGATTATAATTTTTGTATTGCTGCTGCTAAGATTAAAGCAGCACATGAAATGCCTTACGCAGACGCATTTGCCGCTGCTCACAAAAGAAAAGAAAGGACTCCTCATTACCGGAGATTCTGAATTCAAAAACCTGAAAGGTATTCAAGTGAAGCTTATCAGGTGATATTGATTTACTATAAAAGAAAACCTTTTTGTTCACTCAGCCATCGCATCCGGAAAGCATTTATTGCCGTGTCTCCCAGCTTATTGATGAGCCGATAGTTGACAATAGCTCCTACTGCGGCCCCAATCACAGGTATGAACTGACCTAATTTTGCAATATCAATATAATCACGATACTCCTGCTGAAAGGTGCGCCAGTCAAATTGATCAATATCATCCGGCAGGCGCTTAACATACTCTTCCCAGCCTGCCATTTTTAAATAAATATCCCTGCATTGTTCCCGACTCGAGAAGGTTAATTGAAAAATATGCAGAATGTATAGACGCTCACGATAGTCTTTCACTGAATAACCATAAATAGCAGCAACATCAAATAGCAGCTTCATTTTAAAGGTGAGCAGCAATGGAAAGTCAGCAAATGAAAGCAGGATGCCGCCAGCTCCTGTTATACCTCCTTCTGCAGCCGCAGTATTCCTGTAAAAATTAATGCGTTCTTTTACTATTACCTCTCTTGTTTCAAGCGATTGATCCTTTACCGGATTTCGTGTAGTGTATTTTGCGCCAAACAAAACGGAGCGAACCATCTCTCTAATAGCCATAGTAAGCACATGATGAATCTTTTCAGGAATCAATGAATTCACTTTATTCTGGAGCCTTTTAGTTACACTGTTCACATACGATGGCTTTTTAACCATTTGCTTTTGCCACCTTTGTAACTCCTCCATGGCAGTTTTCTCATACACTTTCATAGCTGATCGCCTTCCCCGTTCTATAATCTACAAGGGTTGTAAAATCTGCCATCAGTTTTATGTT
>MWVX01000264.1_pt1 | contig 15406 bp, 9 predicted proteins | sample 1047311 | NCBI WGS metagenome assembly MWVX01 (sample SAMN06349984, study PRJNA376086) | soil metagenome | isolation source: MtG-4 sample Antarctic (ecotone) soil | place: Antarctica | collected 2015-01-13 | reverse complement strand
CCTATATAGGTGGTGATGGAACAGGTGGTGAGACAAAGGCTGATCATGCGTTTTCCGTATGTGTAGATCCAACCACTTTTGATCCTATTATTGCGGGAAGAACGAGAAGCCCTTTTGGAGTGGCTAATAATGTATTGTGTAGTCCTTGCTCCTTCGATTCTTTGAATGGAAATGCTGATGGGTTTATATCTAAATTTAATTGGGAGGATGGGAGTTGTGTTAGAAGCATCTATGTGGGGGGTGTTAACCTCGATTACATAAGAGGCGTTACATGTGACCAATACGGATATATTTATGCAAGTGGATATAGTGAAAGTCCCACGGGTGTTGTTGTGCCATCGACCTCTGTTTATCAAACCACTTGTAATTGCATCATTGATAAGGGGGATATTACCATAATGAAATTTTCCAATGACCTAAGCACCCAGATTTGGGGAAGCTATTGTGGAATTGGGACAGCGCAAGAACGGGGAACGTCTATTGTTGCTGATAAATATGGAAATATTTATCAAACAGGAACAACCAACGGTAAGGATGATCTTTTGCATGTGGGTGAAGATACTTATCCATTGTTCCAGAAATGTAAGTTTGACCGTACCGGGGATATGGAAGATGCAATGATCCTTAGATGGAAAGACCAAACAATTGGTGACACAATCTCTGGGGTAAGCTTGGAATGGATAAATTATTATGGTGGAAGCGGAACAGAAAGAGGACGTGATGTAGATGTTGATGATCTGGGAAATCTTTACGTAATGGGTCACATTACAACATCTTGTTCCCCTTGCACGACTACTACGTGCGAAGGAAATCAGACTTACTATTTTTATCCCACTGCAACAGCATCTTCAGAACCTGTGATAAAACCGGCGATGGCTGAAAATGAAACTAAAGATTGTTTCATCGCAAAGTTTCGCCCTGATGGTAGTAGAATATGGGGAACTTATTTCGGTGGTATCGGAAATGAAGAGGCCAGAACTCTTTCTGTTGATCCAACGGGCGCTCCAATTTATATTGGGGGCGGAACGACAAGCACTAATTTATTTAGCAGCTTAAGTCCATTCGGACTGCCGACACCTTATCAATCCGCAAAATCGGGAGGGCCTTATGACTTCTTTTTTTCCTTGCTAAATTACTGGGGTACTCGACCCTTATATTTTACGTATTATGGTGGAAGTGGAGAAGAGGGCGAAGGAAGTGGATCTGGCTCAGGCGATTGGTACAATGGTACTTTAGCCGTAAATCATCAAAATCGAGATATTTACGTAAGCTCGAAAACAGTTAGTGCTACAGGTATTGCTTATGCAGCTCCCTTAGGATATGGATCTATTAATAAGGGGAAGAATCTCACGGGCGAGGATGTCTTCCTCGCGAAGTTTGCGACGAACTGTGGAGATACAAAAGATGCTTTCGAACCTAATGATAATTTTGCTTACGCAGTTCAGGTTCCAATGCCTGAAATTTGCGACAGTAGAAACCCATATGTGTATGGATTAATTCATGCTTCAACAGATGCTGATTATTATATAGTTCCTAAGAACATTAAAGTTCGATTAGACAAAATGACCAAGAACTATAACTTGTATGTTTATAAGGCTTCTACTATGCTCGGTCCCTGGATTTTAGTTACTTCTTCTGCAAACTCGGATACATTAATGGAAAATGTTACCATCCCTAAAGGAGGTGCTATATATATCATAAAGGTTGTAGGTGATTCAAGTACTGATTATGATCCGGCTAGTTGTTATAGACTTTATAATTCTGCTATTTGCTTGAAAGAATCTGTAAATGAATTGGCTGAAATTCAAAAAACCATCTCATTACATCCAAATCCTGCAACACAATATATTACTATTAAATTTCCAGAAATGGAAATAGGAAAGATTAGGATATATGATTACTTAGGTAGAAAGATCAATGACTTTGCTCAGATCTCTGGCACTTCAGAGACAATAGATTTGAGTAAATATCATAAAGGGCTTTACATCGCTGAAGTGTATGATATAAAAAATAATGGGATTATTAGAAAGACCTTCATAGTGCAGTAAAATCACACTAAGAGTCACAAGAATTATTGGATAGAATAAATAAAAATGCCCTGCAAGCACAGGGCATTTTTATTTGTGAAAGAACTTAAAACTACTGAATTATCAGGCGGCTTATTAGGCTTTTATTTTCGCTTCGTACATGAATGAAATAAATTCCGGGGACTGCCCCTGGCAGAGAGATATCAAAAATTGAATCTGAGATCTTTTCGACTACTACCTCGACGCCATTTCCAAAAACATTAAAGACCTTCGCTTCAGCATTTATGTCTAAAGCATTGAGGGAGACCTTAAATGATCCGCTGTTGGGGTTGGGGTAAACATTCATATCATAACCAGAAGAGCTTACAGGATCAATAGCAGTAATGCCACATCCCTCTGAGTTTGCAAGAGCGCCGCGCGAGGTGGAGAGCGTTGCATAAGTCCTTTCTTTTTGACCTTCTGTAAACATAGCCATGCAGGCATCATTGGTATAATCCATATAATTCATAAACATGTCTCCGTTAGGACCATTATTACAGGTAATGTGCGGAAAGTCGGGGCAGGAATAATTGGCCTCCTGTTGAATAGGGGTATCATCTACAAAGTCATTGCCACAGTAGTCATCTCCCCAAATGTGACGAAGATTAAGCCAGTGACCCACTTCATGTGTTGCTGTGCGGCCAAGATCATATGGTGTTTCGGCAGAACCAATATCCCCAAACGCTTTGTAGAAAATCACTACTCCATCGTTGCTGGCATTATTTGCCAGATCAGTAGGAAATGTGGCATAACCAAGCAAGCCGCCAGCAAGATTGCACACCCAAAGGTTTAGATAATGTGTAGGGTCCCAGTTGTTGTGTCCACCAGTAGCTTCATGCTTTACCCCATCATTATCAATAGTAAATTCTGTCTCATTGGTAAAGGTTCGGGTGATACCTGTAGTAGGATTACCAGAAGGATCAAAAGATGCAAGGCAGAACTCAATGCCAAAATCAGCAGCCAGGCTTTGGTACTCAGGGGGTACTACCGAATAAAAGTCACTATTTTGAAATTGATAGTCGCGATTCAGTGCAGTTAGCTGGCTCATTATCTGATCATCTGTTATATTTTGTGCTGGTGTGTTCCATACCACATGAACAACCACTGGAATTGTTGTAGCTGCGGCCCCACCTGTGCTACCACCTGTTGACATTAGTGTTATGGTAATTTCCATGTTGGTAGTATTCGATATGCAATCCCATTCATCCAGTAACACATCGTAATCACCGCTTGCGGGACACACAAAATTAATTGAGCTGGCCCCTCCATAAACACCGCATCCATCATCATCAAACGCTAGAGGGCTGCCACCACCGGCAGGGTAAATGGTGAATTGAGAATCAAAAGTAGGACTAGCGCAACTACTGATGTTGTAGGTATAACCTTCAATCATGTTTGTAAGCCGAATTATGTCGCCGCCCCAGCATTCTGAAGCTACTACACCCTCACCAACCTGGGTAGGAACATCACCTTCGAGGTAGAGTACATTATCATATGGACATTGAGCTGACACCTCATTTGTAATCATTGCGAAAGCAAGAATCGCAATCGTAATTTGTAAAAGATGTTTCATGATATTTTACGATTATTTGATGATAGGAGTGAGTTGATTTTTTTGCCGTGCGGCACGGGCTGCTTTCATCTCTTCTTCTGAAAGAAAAGAAGAAGTGCTCTGTGTTGGTTGGGAGAGCTTATACGCTTCTTTCGCTTTTGCATAATTAAGGCGGTCAATTTTTTCAATGCCTGTGGGTGTAAAGCCAAACAGAGGGGGAAATTTAGCTGTATGCAACTCTGTTGCCAGTACCGAATTATTTTGCGGATGGGTTTTTATCCATTCCTGAAGTTTACTTTCCTCTGCGGCCATACGATCCGCAAGTGAGGGATCGACCTGCAGGCGATGCTGGTAATATTCAGTAGTACCACAGGTACGCTGTGCAAACGAGGAGGTGGTAACAATGGCAGTAAAAACTATGGGAAGAATCAGCATGATCCTGTTCCCTTTAATAAAATTTGGATTTCTCATGGTATTAATGGGTTTATTGAAAATGCAGTAGGTCAATTAATTATTTACATAAAGAATTCACTTTGGTTTTATTTGTCTTCCCGTTATCTTAAAAACTCTTCACCCATTTATCACAAAAATATTGCAGCGTTGCAAGTACGACCTTGAAGCTGATCACCTTGGTTTCCAGGGCTGTGGGATTGCTTACAGAACCAATGAGGCAAATATATTTAATTTCAATAGGATTAGAACGATAAAGTTTTATAGTTATCGCCTAATTCGACTCTGTCAGAAGCCTGAGAAGTAGATATTCCCTAAAATCAAAATAGATGATTCTCAATAATTTTATGAACTTTAGGAACTATGATTAGGCTAATTAGAGAATAGTAAAATTCGATACTTATTAAAAAATGTCTGCCGCAAGAAACCACCTTTACGACTTTAGAAAAATGGATTTTTATTATTTAAGAAGCCCATGTATAGATCATATAAAAAAAGCTGCAAGTTTCATAGGCATAAAAAAATCCGTTCAGGATTTCTAAACGGATTAATTAAAAGATAAGATGGTGGGTTACGATACAAGCTGAACGCCTACTGCATTCAAACCTTTTTTACCTTCGGTTACATCGAATGTTACCTCATCTCCTTCACGGATGTCGTCTCTTAATTCGGATACATGAACAAAAACATCATGACCCGTTTCGTTGTCGCAAATAAATCCAAAGCCTTTGGAATTATTGAAAAATTTTACTTTGCCTTTTTTCATTTTTTTATTAATTAAATTTAGATGTTAAAGATAGACTATTTTATTGGGGGTTTTACCCTTTTTGTTATACCGGTTTTAAAAGATTCATGTCTGGCCGGTAATTAACTTCTAAGCTCTGGAGTATCTCCGGCTTCTTTCAGACCTGTTATTTGCTCTTTTTGAAGATGTAGAGGCAATGACTGATTCTCTCTCAACCATTTTAGCATGAGGATTACTTTTGTAACCATGCTCTTGAACAGGAATGGCATAACCAGTGGTTCTTTGAATATCCCGTAGCAGCATTCTCTCGTCCGGACTACAAAATGAATAAGCAAATCCCTTAGCTCCTGCACGGGCGGTGCGCCCAATGCGATGGGTATAGGAATCAGCCTGATCAGGCAAATCGTAGTTGATAACGTAGGGAAGCTCTTTCACATCTATTCCTCTCGATGCCACGTCTGTAGCAACCAGCATTGTAACACGCCTTGTTTTAAAATCATCAAGGGCACGTTGCCGAATGTTTTGTGATTTGTTTCCGTGTATGGCCTGCGCACGAATGCCTTTCTGTCCCAGAGCCTTCACCAGCTTATCAGCCCCACGTTTCGTTCTTGTAAACACGAGAGCCTGTGAGATCGGCTCATTCCTGATAAGGTCGCAAAGCAATGCTGTTTTGCTGATCTTATCAACCATAAATAATTTTTGCTCCACCATCACTTCCGATCCGGGAGCTGGCTTTATCTCTATCGTTACAGGATTTCGAAGCAATGAGGAGGCAAGCTTTTTTATCTCAGGGGGCAACGTTGCAGAAAAAAATAAGGTCTGCCGATTTGCAGGAACTTTCGATACAATTTTTTTTATATCGGGAATGAAACCCATGTCGAGCATTTTATCTGCCTCATCAAGAACCAGATATTCGACCTCATTCAGTTTTATGAATCCCTGATCCATGAGGTCAAGCAACCTGCCCGGCGTGGCAACTATAATAGATACGCCATTACGTAGCTGAGTCGTTTGTGCATGCTGAGATACACCCCCAAAAATCACGGCCTGCTTCAATCCGAGATGTTTTCCATATTCCCGGAAGCTGTCTCCTATCTGCACTGCAAGCTCACGCGTGGGAGCAAGTACAAGTGTCCTCACAGCACGGGTAGATCTCTCCTTGCTGCTCATCAGTTGCAGCAATGGCAGAGCGAATGCCGCTGTTTTTCCAGATCCTGTCTGGGCACTGCCAAACACATCGCTCCCCTCCAGAATTACAGGAATGGCTTTTTGTTGTACTGTAGTAGGGTGTACATAACCCTTGGTCTTCAATGCCTGTAAAATAGACGCTGACAGATTTAATTTTTCAAAAGACATTATTTATTGTTTTTGTGAATGCGCAAAGCCCTTCATCCTTGCCTACGGGCAATTATGCTTTGCTGCTGTATACATGAGATGGAGAAAGTAATCTGCGAGGAGATAGAAATCTTTTTATCGGCAGCACAGTGCCCAACTCTATAATTGTTGCAAAGATACTATAAATTATATAAACACCAATAGCAGCCTCTGGTATAGTGAGTCCATTATGGCTGCAACTCAGTAATATCTATGTTAAGTGATCACACAATCCTCGGGTTCGGTTCATTTCCATTAATTTAGCAACCATTTTATTCTTTCTCTTTTGATTTTTTCCGATTTCAATTTATGTACTCCCTTGCTCGAGGGGCTTGATGCGATGGGCTTCAGCAAGCCTACACCAATCCAGGAAATGGTGATACCATTAATTCTCCAGGGAAAGGATGTGATTGCAACAGCGCAGACCGGTACTGGCAAAACTGCTGCGTACCTGTTACCAGTATTAAATAATATTTCACACAATGCCATTCCGCATACCTCTACGCTGATTATTGCGCCAACCAGAGAGTTGGCTCAGCAGATTGATCAAGCCTTTCAGGGGTTTGCATACTTCACCCATGCGAGCTCTATTGCAGTGTATGGAGGCAGTGATGGCACTGTTTTCGACCGCGAGAAGAAAGCTCTCCAGGAAGGCACCTCTGTGGTGATAGCTACTCCGGGAAGGCTTTTCAGTCATATGAATATGGGCAATGCAAGGTTCAATCAGCTTGACTGTCTCATTCTTGATGAAGCTGATAAGATGCTGGACATGGGATTTTATGATGACATCATTCGGATCATCAGCTTTCTCCCTGCAAAAAGGCAGAACCTGCTTTTTAGTGCAACAATGCCACCTAAAATGCGGGAGCTCGCCCGCCGTATTATGTGCGCACCGGCAGAAGTGAACATTGCCATGAGCAAGCCTGCAGAGGGAATTTTACAAGGAGCATACTTACTTTATGACAATCAAAAAACGACATTGCTAAAGAGCTTGCTCGATAAAAAAAATTTAACCAGCGTGCTCATCTTTGCTTCCACAAAAAGCGGCGTGAAAGCGCTGGAGCGAGAACTCAAATCCCTGAATCTTTCTGCGAAAGCAATTCATTCGGATCTTTCACAGGAGGAGAGAGAAAATGTCCTGCTCAGTTTTCGCAATCGAAATACACAAATACTAGTCGCTACAGATATTCTATCACGAGGCATTGACATAGACAGCATAGGACTTGTAGTAAATTACGACGTGCCGTGTGATGCTGAAGATTACGTTCACCGGGTAGGACGCACTGCACGTGCCGAATCAACAGGTGTAGCGTTGACATTTATAAACGAGCATGACCAGCAGCGCTTTGCACAAATTGAAACTCTTATTGATAGAACTATTCCCAAGCTTGCCATGCCACAAGACCTTGGCACTGGACCATTGTGGAATCCTAAGGAATTTAGAACTTATAACTACCGCAACAAAAGTTCCGGAAGAGGTAAGAATAAGAGGAAATAAAATATATGTTTCGATTCAGTTATATAACTGTTATTTATTTGCGCAATGATGTTGCATTCAGGAAAAAGAAGTAGTTGAAAATTAATCATCCTGTTAATTGAATCGCTACTTGCTCAGCACAACTTTGACCATCGATTGCCGCTGATACTATACCGCCCGCATAACCAGCGCCTTCACCTACAGGATACAATCCTTTAATGCAAGTATGCTGAAAGGTTTCTTTATTTCGTGGAATTCTTATTGGTGAAGAAGTTCTTGACTCAACTCCATGAATCACTGCTGCATTGGTTAAGTAACCGTGCATCCTTTGCTCAAACTGTTTGAATGCCGACCGAAGGCTCAATGAAATATTTTTTGGAAGCAAATCGTGCAATGGAGCGGATTTAATACCGGGTTGATAGGAGCTTTCAGGTAACGTTGATGAAAACTTTCCATTTACAAAGTCCGTCAAACGTTGTGCTGGTGCAGTTTGCGATCTGCCGCCGGCTTCAAAAGCCATATGCTCAAGGTCGCGCTGGTATTGAACCCCTGCAAATTTTCCATATCTGGAATATGCATTCAGGTCTTCCATTTGAATTTCGACAACAACTCCGGCATTTGCGTAGAGATTATTTCTTTTCGACGGAGACCATCCATTCACCACAACTTCTTCGGGGGAGGTTGCACAGGGTGCAATAATTCCACCCGGGCACATGCAAAAAGAGTATACGCCCCGGCCATTAACCTGGTGAACAAGGCTGTAACTCGATGGAGGAAGAAATTTTCTTGCCTTCTTCACTTCAATAGTATTGCGGCAATGATATTGAATGCTGTCAATCAACTCCTGCGGATGTTCAACCCGAACACCCATAGCGAAAGGTTTTGCTTCAATTAAAATATTTTTCCTGATAAGTAATTCAAAAATATCCCTTGCGGAATGCCCGGTAGCAAGGATCAAAGTATCCGTGTCAAACACTTTCTGCTCTTCATTAATGGTTGAATGCGTGATAATGCTTTTGATACAATCCTGCTCTATAATAATGTCTGACAACCGTGTGTGGAAATGAAATTCACCACCACAGCTGAGAATAGTTTCACGAATGTTCTCGATGATTGCAGGCAGCTTATTCGTACCGATATGTGGGTGGGCATCTATGAGAATCTCACAATCAGCCCCATGGAATATCAGTAACTCAAGGATTTTTTTTACATCACCACGCTTCGTGCTTCTGGTATAAAGTTTTCCATCGGAATAGGTTCCTGCACCGCCTTCACCATAGCAATAATTTGAATCTGGATTTACAATGTGATTCTTATTCAGCTCTGCAATATCACGACGGCGCTCACGGACTGTTTTGCCACGGTCTATGATAATCGGGCGGATGCCTGCTTCTAATAATCGTAGCGCAGCAAATAATCCTGCAGGCCCTGCTCCAATAATCACCACCGACCAGTCGGGATGAGCCTGATGAAAATAAAATGCGGGAATATGATTTACAGGCTCCTTATCTGAATAAATTTCAATTTTCAGATTAATAAGAATGTTTCGTTTTCTTGCATCAATAGACCGGCGGGTGATGCGATAGTCTTTAAAATCTTTGATTTTATCATGAAGCGTGGCGAGAATTATTTTTTTCAGTGCTTCTTCATCTGCTGCCTCTTCTGGGCTGACAGCTAAATTCATTTCCTGAACCATAGTGGAAAGTGTTTTCTTTCAACAGGTATAAGGTAAGACAATTGTCAATTAATTTCTCATCTCTTTTAAAGCATTGATCAATCCATTTGTAGAACCATCATGTGATGAACTGGTAGAATCATCTTTCAGCTCTTTCAACACTGCGCCTGCAAGCTGTTTCCCAAGCTCAACGCCCCATTGATCGAAACTGAAAATGTTCCATATTACTCCCTGTACAAAAATCTTGTGTTCATATAACGCGATTAGTTGCCCGAGAGTAAAGGGAGTTAGTTTACTTATCAGGAAAGAATTTGTAGGGCGGTTTCCCGCAAACACTTTATAGGGTATAAGTAAAGCTCGTTCTTCGGCTGATAGGTGCTTTAATTCCTCCTCTACCTCTTCTTTTGTTTTTCCATTCATCAACGCTTCTGTTTGCGCAAAAAAATTAGAGAGCAGGATGTTATGATGATCACCAATTGCATTGTGACTTGTAGCCGGTGCAATAAAATCACATGGAATCATAACGGTACCCTGATGGATTAACTGATAGAATGCATGTTGACCATTGGTGCCCGGTTCTCCCCAAATTACCGGTCCCGTTTGGTAATCTATAGGATTTCCATTTCGGTCAATATGTTTTCCATTGCTCTCCATGTTACCTTGCTGAAAGTAAGCTGGAAAGCGGTGCAAATATTGGTCATATGGGAGTATAGCCTCTGTTTGAGAACTAAAAAAATTCCGATACCAGATACCAATTAAAGCCATGATTACAGGTATATTTTCATTGAAAGGTTTTTCTTTGAAATGCTGATCAGTTTCCTGACCACCTTTCAGTAGCTCTTCAAAATTATCGTACCCGACCGTGAGCGCAATGGATAAGCCTACAGCACTCCATAAGCTATATCTTCCTCCAACCCAATCCCAGAAACGGAAGATGTTATGGGAATCAATTCCAAATTTAACGACCAGCTCTTCATTTGTTGAGAGGGCCACAAAATGCTTAGCTACAAAACCCTCATCCAGCGCATATTTCAAAAACCAATCTCTGGCAGTATACGCATTGGTCATAGTTTCCTGCGTAGTGAATGTTTTGGATGCTATAATGAAAAGTGTTTCCTCCGGCGTAATTTTTTTTAATGTTTCAGCGATCGCTGATCCATCAATGTTAGAGATGAAATATGGTTGCAACCCATCTAACCAATAGGGACGCAGTGCTTCTGTAACCATCACTGGTCCCAGATCGCTGCCGCCTATTCCAATGTTTACTATATACCTGATCTTCTTCCCGGAATATCCTTTCCATGTGCCATTGTGAATTTTTTTACAGAAAAGTTTCATCTGCGTTCTCACTTTATATATTTCAGCCAGCACATCTTTCCCTTCGGATATAATTGATTGGTTTGAAAAGTTGCGCAAGGCAATATGAAGCACAGAACGATTTTCTGTTGCATTGATTCTTTCTCCGCTGAACATTGCTTCAATAGCGGTTTTCAAATTACATTCTTCTACTAACTGAAAAAGCAGATCGAGAGTTTTTGAGGCGATAATATTTTTTGAATAATCAAAGAGCAGGTCAGGCGTTCTGATTGAAAATTGTTGGAACCTTTTAGGATTACTAATGAAGAGGTCCTTCATTTTCATGGTGCTTATCTCTTTATGATGCGCAGATAATTGCTGCCACGCACTCGTTTGCGTTGGATTGATACGGGGAAAATCTTTTTTCATCTTACAATAAAAATGCAGGTATTTATGCAATTCAGCGAAATGATGCCAGTGTTAATGCATAAGTAAATAAAGTTAAATGATGTTCTTGCGCGATGTTTGGATGAAGAATTGCTAACGTACGAATCTTAAGATCAATAAACATTATGAAAAAAATTTCGGTCATTCTATCACTACTGTTTATTGTAAATGTTTCAACGAACAATGTAGCGGCATCCGGCATATATCCGAAGGTGAATTTTGCTGATGCCATGTTTCTCCCCCACACTTACACTTCGGATGATGATAAATTGCCGAATCTCCTGGAATGGAATTTATTGAAAAATGTTCAAACCAAAAAAGCGGATGCAGAAATCACAATTACCGATTCACGCATAGAGTTAAACCGCAGGGTATGGACTTTCTCTACGTCAGATATTTTTTACAGGAAAGGATTCACGCCGTATGATGTAACTCAGGAAGAGTATGTAACTCTTGTAAGAAATCTTCATCCGTATGCGGTAGCCTATTCAGAAGGGAAAACAAGCGACTGGGCACGTCAAAAAATCGGAGATACTGCCGTATTTGGGGGAACAGGTAATGGTTACAATATTCCTTCCTGGGTTCCATCTGAGGTTTTGCAGGGTGTTGGCAACCAAAAATTTTTCCTGAACGGAAAAACTTACGATTTTTTCAACGCTTATGTAAGAATGATTCACAAGATTCCGGCCCGTGGATATCTTTTAGGCAATATAATGACAGGAACTTGTGCGGAAGTAATCTGGATGATTAGCTTAACCAATCCCGAATATGTTCAGCTGGGATTGGAACAGATGCGAGCAGCAGCTTATTCAGAATACTGGAGAAAAAGTCCGGGATCGTACAAGGCGAAATTTAACAGGTGGGCAGATTCAATAAAGGCTGTGTATCCAAAGGTGAAAATTATTGCCGATGTTCCTCCCTCACGATCTAATGTGGAATCTGACAGAGGCTGGATTAAGGAATTGCAACATGATCTTAAAGCAGATGCGGTTCGTGACTATTGGCACCTACACCATACCAGCCAGAGTGAATTCAGCGGTGATATAAGAAAAGATGCCATGGTAATGAATGAAATTTTTCAAACCAACATTTTAAGGCTTCTTGAAAAACAAAAAAACCTGTTTCCTGACAAAGAGTTGGTGATAGATCAATGGAGCGTGTCGCTTACAGGTGACGGAGGAAGAAATCCATATAAAAGGACATTTTTCGCCACCGGATATATTCCCCGAATGGCTGAATTTATGGTCAACTACAATCGTGACCATGACAATGCGATCGCCTCAGCCAAATATGAAAATCTGAAGCAGTTGATTGGAAGCAAAGGCATAGTCAGTATGGAATATGAGGTAACCAGAATTACTGCCAATATTTTTTCTGAGCCGGGAACGGTATTAAATGTGCAGCACCCTGCAGGGGTTCATATATTCGGAGCCAAAACGGCACAGAAATATAAATTGCTCGTATTTAATGACAGCGGCAAATCAATACAGTTGCCCCAGCAGATCAACTGTGATGGCAAAATGCTCAATGTATATGTGAATGAAGCATTATCAAGCCCTGACCTTACAGCAACTACCTGGTCTAATTACAAAACAGAGGGAGAGGTGAAACCCTATTCTATTTTATATGTAGAGCTTAGATAAGTAACACTATAAATTTAGGAATGGATAAAGCTTTATTCATCCAGACCTGGTTGTTAATCACGCCGTAACCTCAAACTGCATTTCATTTAACCGCCGGTAAAGTCCGGAGGAATTATTCATCAAGGTTTCATGGCTGCCTGACTCAACTACAACTCCCTTGTCGAGAACAACAATTTTGTCTGCGTTGCGGATCGTAGAAAGTCGATGTGCAATCACAAATGAGGTGCGGTTTTTCATCAGGTTATCCAAAGCCTCCTGCACTAATTGCTCGCTTTCACTATCTAAGGAGCTTGTTGCTTCATCCAGAATTAAAATTGCCGGATCTCTTAAGATGGCCCGCGCAATGGCAATTCGCTGCCGCTGGCCACCAGATAATTTTATTCCTCTCTCACCAACAATGGTCTCGTATTTTTCGGGGAAACGACTGATGAACTCGTCGGCATTTGCTTTTTTAGCGGCCTCTACGATCTGAATCACACTGGCATCCGGATCTCCATAAGCGATATTTTCTTTTATGCTACCGCCAAACAACATCACATCCTGAGGTACAAAGGCCATCTGTTTCCGAAGCTGGCTTAGAAGAAATGAGCTGGCATTTCTCTCATCAAAAAATATATTTCCTGCTTGTGGCTCATAGAAGTGAAGTAAAAGTGCTGCGATGGTACTTTTCCCAGCGCCGCTTGGTCCTACGAGAGCGATTTGTTCACCAGATTCCGCAGTAAGGGTAACGTCCTTTAAAACTACTACATCAGGGCGTGAGGGATAGCTGAAAGCAACATGATCAAAGCGAACATTCCCGTTTAACTGATATGCGGGGTTCAGCGATACAGGAGCGAGGTCTACAGACTCTCCTTCGGCTCTCAATATCTCTCTTACGCTGTGAGTAGCGCCCAGAGTTTTTTGCAACTGGCTGAACATATCTGCAAAACCGGCAAAGGTGCCGCCTACGAATACTGAAAAAATCACAAACATTGTAAGCAGACCGGGAGTAAGCTCCCCTGCTTTGATCATGTTCGCGCCATACCACATCACAAATGCGATGGTTCCAAACACACTGAAGATCATGAAGGATATGAATGCGCCACGGTATCGGCCGTTGCGAATGGCAGTGTCTACAACAGAAAAAATACTTTTTGTATAACGGGCAATCTCAAAAAATTCACTGGTAAAAGATTTTACAATGGATATCCCCTGGAACGTTTCCTGCACTATCGTTCCGCTTTCTGCAAGTTGATCCTGAGCCTTGCGGGCCATGCGGCGGATTCTTTTTCCGAATACCACTGCAAGAATTGCTATTACAGGCACGACAGCAAGCATCACTAGGGCAAGCTTTGCACTTATCAGGAAAATAAATACCAGCCCGATGATCAGCGTAAATATTCCGCGCAGAAACTCCGCGAGCGTAAACGAAATGGCATCCTGAATCTGTGAAAGATCAGAGGAGATGCGGCTGCTCAATTCCCCAACTCTCTTCTCCGTAAAAAAACTCATTGGCATGCTCAGCAATTTCTTGTACACATCACCGCGCATGTCCGCAAGAGATTTCTCGCCTACCTCAGTAAGAAGATAGACGCGCATGAATGAAAATAACATCTGAATGGTAAGCTGCAAAAATATCAGCCCTACAATGGTATTAAGGCCCCAGTTGATCTCTTTAATGCTAAAACCAAAATTTTGAGAGATTGCTGATGTTGAACCTGGCAATGACTGAGATGTTCCGGGTACAGCAGCGTCTATCATTTTACCAATCAGGAAAGGGAAGATGCTCGTAGAAAAAGCAGATAGGGCTATAAATATCAACGCAAGGATAAACTTGCCGCGATACGGTTTCAGATATGAGAACAGAAAGAGCGCCTCATGCAGACTCTCTCTATTGATCTTTACCTTTGCCGATTCTGATTTCAATGATCCGTTGCTGTTATTGTCGTTGCCTCTTGCCATCAATAAAGGGTGCGATATGAGTTCTGTAAGGTAAAACGATATGAAGCGATAGACGGTAAATTAGCGCTCATATTTTCAAGTAAAATTTTATTAGCAAAGAAGCATGTTTAAATTTTATAATAATTAATCTGTAAAGAAGCTCACCTCTTTTGTAATCCATCACCTTTGTGCATGCTTCCATCTTCGGTGGCTCCACAGCCATATTTCCGGTTGTTCACGAATCTCTTTTTCAAGCTGGCGTGTATGAGCTTCTGTTATTTCGCCATCGGTTGTTTGGGTGGGTTGTTCAAAGAGTGTTTCAGCCATTATCTCATACCTTCCTCGCCTTACCTTTCGCACGCTGGCAAACACCACTGGGTAATTTAGCTTTCTGGCTATTGTTTCAGTGCCGCGAAACACAGGGGTTTGCTGATTTAAAAAAGTTGTCCAATAAGCATTGTCAGCCGAAGGTGTCTGATCGGCGATAAATACAGTAGCGGTGATGTCTTTCCGGTTACGAATCATCTCTCTGAAAGTATCCGGCATGGAAATCAGCTTATTTCCAAAACGTGTGCGGATGTGAATCATCAGCATGTTGAAATATTTATTTGAGAGAGGATGATAGATAACCTGCAACTGTTGCTTGCAGATGAGCGGAAAAGCAACCCCTGCCCATTCCCAATTTCCAAAATGACCCATTACTACAATGATGCTTCTTTGCTGTTCATAGTAATCAATAAAAAGCGCTTTGGCATCCGGAC
>MWVX01000263.1_pt1 | contig 15418 bp, 7 predicted proteins | sample 1047311 | NCBI WGS metagenome assembly MWVX01 (sample SAMN06349984, study PRJNA376086) | soil metagenome | isolation source: MtG-4 sample Antarctic (ecotone) soil | place: Antarctica | collected 2015-01-13 | reverse complement strand
TGACACTGCAGCCATACACCTTACAGTCAGGGATGCAATTAAAAATTTAAAATACGCTCTTGCCGCTAATCTAAGTAAGCAGGAGGATAACTGGCGGGTTCGTCTCCTTCCCGACAGCACTATGTTAAATTATAAGACATGGAAAGTTGCACCCGACAATTATTTATTATTTGGAAAAAAGACATTGTTTGCTAACAATATTTCACTTACAAATGGAGAAGAATCCTTAAAGGTGATGACCACCGGACAAGAAGATAATGCACCCATGGAACTCTCATTTAAGGACTTTAACATCAGAGAACTGACAGATATTATAGATGCAGATGAGATTTTAGCTGCAGGACTGATAAATGGTACAGTTCTGTTAAAAAATCTGCAGACAACGCCTGCCTTTAATGCAGACCTTCTTATAAATGATTTCAGCTTCCAACAAGATACACTGGGAACTATTAAGCTAAAAGCAGATAACGAAACCGCAAACCGCTATCACGCTGAGATGAGCTTGAGTGGGCAAGGCAATGAATTATCAATAAATGGATTCTACGATGTTGTTGAAATAAAAAATGCATTGAATTTTGACGTGAATATTTCAAACATCAACCTTGCAACCTTGGAAGCTTTTGCCTTTGGACAAGTAACTGATCTGAAAGGTGCCTTAAAAGGAGATCTTAAATTATCCGGGGCTACTGCTGAGCCAATGCTAAATGGTAACCTAAAATTCAAGGATGCAGGATTCAATGTTACATATGTGAACAGCTATTATCAGTTAAAAGATGAAGAATTAATTTTTAACAATAGTAAGCTGACCTTCCCAAATTTTGCGTTGTCAGATTCTTCAGGCAATAAGGCCGTAGTCACCGGATGGGTTGCACCAGATCCAAAGCAAACTTTTAAATTTGATCTTGGGGTCGAGACAAAAGATTTTCTCGCCATCAACTCCTTTAAAAGCGACTCCGGACAGTTTCACGGAAAGGCAATTCTCGACAGCTATACTAAAATAACGGGAACAAAGAATTTTACAAAGATTAATTCCAATATAAAACTCAACGATGGCTCGGCATTGTCCATTACCAAACCAAAAGAACAAGCCAAGAACATTGAAAACAGGGGTGTGGTGATCTTCGTGAATAAGATTGATTCGCTTCATCGGATCATGACACGTATAAAAGGTGACTCAGGTGCCGTTACTGAATCTGTAATTAAGGGGATGGATATATCGGCAAACATTGAGATAAACAGAAACTCATCTCTTGCAGTAGTTATAGATCCCGTTTCAGGTGATTCATTGCAATTGCGGGGAGATGCCACTCTGAGTTTTTCACTTGACCCAAGCGGAAAAACGAGCCTTACCGGACGATATGAAATTTTCGAGGGCTCATACCGCCTTACTTTTTACGAACTTATAAAAAGGAAATTTATTTTCAAAGAGGGATTTATTAACTGGAATGGCGATCCCATGGAAGCTGATATTGACCTTACCGCTCTCTATGAAGTTCGAACTTCGGCAATTGACCTCGTTGCCGATCAGCTTACTGGGGTAAGCGATCAGGAAAAAAATACTTATCAGCAACAACTTCCTTTTCAGCTATATATGTATATGAAAGGTGAATTGATGAAGCCTGATATTAGTTTCTCACTCGATCTTCCTGCCAACCAAAGAGGCGCATTAAACGGTTCGGTGTATGCGAAGCTGAACCAGCTTAATGAGAATGAATCGGATCTTAATAAGCAGGTTTTTGCATTGCTGCTTTTAAATCGTTTTGTTGCTGAGGATCCCTTGCAATCATCGCAAGACAATGGAGTTGAAAATGTAGCTCGGAACAGTGTAAGTCAATTGTTAAGTCAACAACTTAATCGTTTTGCAGGAAATTATATAAAAGGAGTTCAGCTTAATGTGAACCTCGAATCATATGAAGATTATTCTACAGGCCAGGCGGAGGGCCGAACCGAGCTTGAGCTTGGAGTATCGAAGCAGTTATTAAATAACCGGCTTAATGTACAGGTGGGTGGGAACATTGATCTGGAAGGAGAAAAAGCAAAACAGAACACATTAAGTAACATTGCAGGAGATGTATCGGGTGAATATAAAATTACCCCAGAAGGCACTTATAGGTTGAGGTTTTATCGACGCAATGACTATGACATTTTACAAGGTGAGATCATTGAAACTGCCTTCGGCCTTGTCTTTACCCGAGATTACGACCTCACTCGTGAATTGTTTAAGCGTGATATTGAAAAAAAGGATAAAAAATCGGGTGACGACAATAGCACAGTAAAACCGCCGCTTGAAAAATGAGGAGTTATGTGTTTCTGTTCATGCTGATTTTTGCCTTTATTGTCTGTGGCTGTTCCGGAACAAAGCATCTGCCCGACGGAGAAAAATTATACACAGGAGCTGAAGTGAAATTTACCAAGCAAGGAGACGTGCCTAAAACAAAGGCGTTGCAGATAGAAGTTGAAAAAGTAATTGTTCCAAAACCCAACAGCACTTTCCTCGGCTTCTTTAGGCCCAAGCTTTGGTTTTATATGGTAACCGATACACCAAAAGGAAAGGGGCTTCGCTATTTTGTAAAGAACAAGCTCGGAGAACCACCCGTTCTATTGAGAAAGGTTGATCGGGTCTCTACCTCCTCTCTTATTCAAAACCGGTTGGAGAATAATGGATACTTTAGGACAGATGTAAATTATAAGATAGAGGAGAAATCAAAAACGGCAAAGATCATTTATACCGCTGAATTGCATGGACCATACCGCATTGATTCTATCAGCTTCCCTGCCCGATTGACATCTTTAACTTCAAAAATATCAGAAGATGCATCTAAGACTTTAGTTAAAAGCGGAGAAATTTATAATCTAACCGTACTCAAAGCAGAGCGGGAAAGAATTGATCTGTATTTAAAGAATGAAGGTTTTTTTTATTTTGATCCCGATTATCTTGTCTTTTATGCGGACACCCTAACGGGAAACAGGAAAGTAAACCTCTCGCTTGAGCTTAAGGAAGATGTGCCCCCGAAAGCCGTGCTCCGTTACCATATGGGCGATATTTTAATAGATCCAAAATTTACATTAGAAGACACCCTACCATTACCAGCAGATACCTTAAATATTGAAGGCAAATATTATCTCAATACCGATAACACCTTTAATCCGAAGGTAATAGCACAGTCTGTTTTTTTTAACCGTAATGACTATTATACCCGGCGCAATCATGACATCACGTTAAGACGACTGATGGGACTGGGTGTTTTCAAATTTGTGAATATTGAGTTTGAAGATGATATAACAATTGATAGTGCACTTCTTCATGCTTCCATCTATCTGACACCGCTCCGAAAAAAATCACTGCGTGCCGAGCTGCTCGGAATTTCCAAGTCAACCAACTATGCTGGCCCGGGACTTGACATGAGTTATAGAAACCGTAACTTCCTTAAAGGTTCTGAATTATTCATTCTTTCAGGAGAAGCCGGGTTAGAAACACAGATAAGCGGACGCCTTCCCGGACAACCCTCTTTAGGCTCTTTTACCATAAGTGGTACAGCACAAGTATATGTACCCAAATTTATAGTTCCCTTTTATCGCATCAATAATGTTTCAAGCTATTATGTTCCTAAAACTAAGTTTGAACTCACAGCAGAAAAAATATATCACCTGGAATATTTTACTTTGAATTCACTTGAATTTACATATGGTTATAACTGGAAAGAGGGCGATACGAAAGAACATGAGCTTGATCCTGTTGTGATCAACTATGTGAATATAAGCAACACAACTCCTCTCTTCGATACTTTGCTTTTGCAAAATCCTTTCCTGAAAAAGAATTTTGAGCAACAATTTATTCTTGGACTTGAATATAGCTACACCTTCAATAATCAGGCGGTAAAAAGGTTGGGCCATCAGTATTATTTTAAAGGTCTCACCGACTTTTCTGGTAACCTTTTCAGTCTTATCAATAATACCTTTAATAACCAAAAGGTTGATCCTGAAAACCCCGTTAAAGTATTTGATCTTCCTTACTCACAATATTCAAGATTCGATGTAGATGGTCGGTACTATTATGTTTTTGATAAGAATAATAAAATTGCAACACGTCTTAAAGCAGGTATAGGCATTCCATATGGCAATTCTGATGCTTTGCCTTACATTAAACAGTTTTTTATTGGCGGAAGTAACAGCATCAGGGCGTTTCGTTCGCGCACATTAGGTCCGGGCACATATCCTCCTCCCTCTGCTGATACAATTACATTTTTTGAACAAGCCGGCGACATGCGTCTTGAGGGCAGTGCTGAGTATAGGTTCAATATTATAAGTATACTAAAAGGTGCAGTTTTCGTAGATGCAGGTAACATCTGGTTGCTGCATAACGATCCATTAAGGCCCGGTGGAGTTTTTGAGAAGGATTTTCTTAATGAGATAGCCGTAGGGACAGGATTTGGAATTCGTGCTGATGCTAACTTTTTTGTAGTACGGCTTGATCTTGCAATGCCAATCCGAAAACCGTGGCTTGCACCCGGAGACCGCTGGGTGTTGGATCAGATTAGTTTTGGAAATTCTGCATGGCGAAAGGAGAACCTAGTGTTAAATATTGCTATTGGTTATCCCTTTTAAAGGAACTATAGATAATTGTCACTATCTTGAGTTTAATGCGCCCTTCTCCGCTTAATAACCCCTCCTAATGCTTCTTTAATTGTGTTCGCGAAAACAAAAGCATGGGGGTCTACTTCATATACAAGGTTTTTTAATTTTCGCAATTCAAGTCTTGTAATCACAGTGAAAATAATATCGCATTCTGCACTGATCTCAAATTTTCCTGGCAGAAAACCTCTTCACCTTTATACACTGTTATAGCTCTTCCCAATTTATTCACTAATTGATATTTTATCACTTCACTTTTAGCAGAAATAATAGTAACACCTGTATATGCCTGAATACCCTCTACTACATAGTCTATCATTCTTGTGGCAGCAAAATATGTGAGTATGGAATACAATGCAGTTTCAATTCCAAACTGAAATGCAGCAATAGTAAAAATGAGAATGTTAATTCCCATAATAATTTCAGAAATGGTAAATGATGTTTTCTTTAGCGTATAAATTGCAAGTACTTCAATTCCATCTAATGCAGCGCCGGCCCGCATATTCAGGCCTATACCAATACCGAGAAACACACCACCAAAAATTGATATTAGTAATTTATCTGATGTTACAGCAAACTCAGGTAAGAGGAATAAGCAGACTCCGAGCAGTAAAACTCCTATCAACATTCTGAATGCAAATCTATGACCTATTGAAAAGTAGCTGATAGCTATGAAAGGAAGATTAAGCAGTAAAATAACAATACCTAAATTCAAATGATAAAGCTCATGCACCAGCAACGACAAACCTGTAATACCACCATCAAAAAAGTTATTAGGTACTAAAAAGTATTTTAAGGCAGCCCCTGCAAATAAAACTCCTGTAATCACCAAAACAAAATCCTGAATCATCTCTGCGGGATTTTCTTTATGATGCATGATTGAAGATTCTATTTTAGATCTCAGCTCCTGCAAATGTCTTTGCTTCCCGGGCTCTCTTTCATAAATTGCTGATCGAGTATAATAGCGATGCGTGGAGAGAAATTCCAATTGCTTCAATTGCCATTCTGCATGAGTTTCCACCAATCCATTTCTTTTATACTCCAAAAATAATTTTTCTGCCCCCTTTGTATATTCATCACCACCCAAATAATAGAGATCGGCGTCGCATAGCAACTGGCTCAAATGATCGAAAGGAGATTGAGGTAGCTTAGTTGTCATGATCAGCCGGCAGATTATGTCAATTTGTTCCTCTGTGTAGTTATAACCAGGTAAATATTTTCTTGCAATTTTACAGGAGATTTCTTCATGATCCTGATGATGCTGTATAAAACCTGCATCATGAAATAAAGCAGCTGTCTTTAACAGGATTAAATCATCACCTGTAACTTTTTCTAATTCTGCAAGATGTTCTGCAGCGGAGATTACATTTTTGGTATGTTGTGCATCATGATAAGTAATGTAGGCTGGCAATCCATCCTCTAATTTACTTATCAGGAATGAATAAGCTTGTTCATACTGCATGGAAACGAATAAAGAATTATTAATGATTATTTAATTCAGCACTTCGTACAGAATCAATTCTTCCGTTTTGTTTTTAAGGCCTACTGATCCTATCCTTTTGCAATTAAAAGACTGTTTTACTTTTTCAAAACAGGTTTCTGTTATTAAAAGCTGATTTTTAATTGCAACACCTTGTAATCTTTGTGCAGTATTTACTGTATTGCCAATTACAGTATAATCTAATCTTCTCAATGTAACGGATCCAATATTTCCTGAGATCATTTCACCGCTATTAATACCAATCGAAACTTTAGGTGAAAAATTATTTTCTGAGGGCAAGGCATCTATATTATTTCTGATGGCAAGACACGCATCTATAGCTCTGTCTAAATGGTAAGGTCCCTTAAATACCGCCAATATACAATCACCAATAAACTTATCAATAATACCTTCCTGTAAAATAATTTCTTTCACCATCACATCAAAATATTTATTGAGCAATCTTACAACAGTGTCTGGTTTTTCTTTTTCGCTAATGGATGTAAAACTGCAGATGTCAATAAATGCAATGGTAGCTTCCACAGTTTCATTTGCCACAATAGATGCTTCATATTCCCGACTTCCCATGAACTGAAGAACATTTTCATCTACATACATTTTGAGAATATTATTTTCTTTAATGGCTTGTAGTGTTTGCATTGTTTGATTTACATGCTGAATTGTTTTTTCTATAGTACATTCCAGGTCTTCAAAGTTTACAGGCTTGGTTATGAAATCAAATGCACCTCTGTTCATGGCAGTGCGAATATTATCCATATCACCATAAGCCGAAACCATCACTGTTTTAATAAGCGGACTTGTTTCACTAAGTTTAGAGAGCAGTGTTAAGCCATCTATCTCAGGCATATTAATATCACTTAAAACAATAGCCACATCGGGATGTTGCCGTATTCTATCCAATGCGTCATTCCCGTTCACAGCAAATACAAATTCGTATTTATTCTCCCTAATTTTCTGCCGGAATTTTTGCCTGATGAGCACCTCTAAATCAGCCTCATCATCAGCCACTAAAATTTTAGTCATACAATGATAGTTTTCAGTTTTTCTTTTAAAGCATTAAAGTCAAGCGGCTTGGTTAAGAAATCATTGGCACCGTATTTCATTGCTTCATTGTAATTATCATCATCCCCATATGCTGTTATCATCATTACAACGGGCGGCGGAGCTTCATATTTTTCTTTGATGTGTTTCAGGAGCTCGAGCCCGCTCATGCCGGGCATATTAATATCAGAAAGAATTAATACTGCTTCATGTTCATTTGCCTTCATATATTCCAATGCTTCTTCCCCTGAAAAAGCAAAAACAAATTCCATTTCCTTATTCCGGATTTCTTTTCTGAATCGTTGCTCAAAAAGAACCTGCACGTCCCTTTCGTCATCCACAACTAAAATCTTCATTTGCTTATTTTATGATAGTAGGATAATTATAAAACTCGTTCCTTCGCCCTCCTTTGTTTCCACTTTCAACTCTCCGCCATGCCCGTTGGTAATAATATCATAGCTCAATGATAGACCTAATCCTGTTCCTTGCCCTGTTGGCTTAGTGGTGAAAAATGGCTGGAAGATTTTATCCAATACTTTTTGGGGAATGCCGTTGCCGTTATCAGCAACTTCGATTTCCACTCTATTGCCAATCTTTTTTGTTGCTATGGCAACAGTTGGTTCATATCCCGAAATATTCATTTGCTTTTTTTCATTCACCGCATAAAATGCATTCGTCAGCAAATTCAAAATCACTCTTCCAATATCCTGTGAGATGATATTTATTTTATCAATCGTATTATCAAAATCCGTGTTGATCGTTGCATTGAAAGATTTGTCTTTTGCTCTCAGGCCATGATAACAAAGACGGATATACTCATCTGTCAGTGCATTTATATCCGTTGGCTCCTTTACTGCGCTGCTGCTCCTGGAATGTTGCAACATTCCTTTTACAATAGCATCGGCACGCTTACCATGATGATTTATTTTTTCTAAGTTTTGCTTGATGTCATTCAAAATCACTTTTACTTCTTCACTGTTTCCTTTTTCCATTTCTTCATTTATTTCATCAATTAACTCATTACTTACTTCAGAAAAATTATTCACGAAGTTCAACGGATTTTGAATCTCATGTGCAATGCCTGCAGTAAGCTCTCCAAGGCTCGCCATCTTTTCGGACTGGATTAACTGGGCCTGCGTGGATTTTAATTCCTGTAAAGTGTTTTCTACTTTTTCTTTTTGTTGCTGAAGCAGCATATTTGCCTGTTGCTTGTGTTTGTTATTACGCCATTGGATTAATGCTATGATAACAACAGCGAGCACCAGAATACCAAGCAATGTAATAGTAAAATATTGTATATTCTTTTCACGCTGTGTTATTGCATCTTTCTTCTCCTGCTCCGCATTTGCAACAGATTCTTTTTTATCAAACTCATATTGCATTTGAGATTGTACCAACTTTTTAGTGTTCTCCTTATTGTAAATATTATCGCGGTAAGTAATGAATAGTTTGTAATGTTCCAGTGCATTGCTAAAATTACCCTGCACACTGTCTAATACAGCGAGGCTCTCATAGGCGTTTTTAATATAATCAAGGCTGCCAATTTCTTTTGCAAGTGCTAACCCTTTATTTAAAAACAGCAATGCTTCACTGTTTTTTTTCTGTTTTGTATATATTTTTCCAATGCCGGTATAAGTCTGAGCAATACCATATTTATCCCCGATCTCTCCAGAGATTTTTAATGCGTTGAAGTAATTTTTCAATGCATTTGGGTAAATCCCCTGATCACTATAAACAACTCCGATATTGTAATAAGTTTCAGCCAGACCTTCCTTAGCTCCCATTTCCTCCTCAATCTTTAAAGCAGCAAGATAATTTTGTAATGCTTTTGTATAATCTCCCTGATATACATAAATAACTCCGATATTGTTGTAAGAACGAGCAAGGCTTGGTTTATCTCCTATTTCCTCCTCCATTTTTAAAGCTGCGAAATGATACTTTAGCGCCTCAGTATAATTATCCTGATCTCCATAAATAATTCCTATATTATCAAAACAAATAGCAATTCCTGGTTTATCCCCGATTTCTTCGGATATTTTTAAGCTGGCAAAATAATTTTTCAATGCTTCAGCATAATTGCTCTGGTTCGAATAAGCAAGTCCAATATTGTTGTATGAATCAGCTATGCCTTTTTTATATCCGTTTTCTTTTCTTATTTTTAAGGAAGCAAAATGATATTTCAACGCTTCAGTATAATTACCCTGATCATTATAAATAAGTCCGATATTGTTATAGGATGTAGCAATTCCTGTCTTATCTCCGTTTTCTTCTCTTATTTTTAAAGCTGCAAAACTATTTTTTAATGCCTCCGGATAATTTCCCTGTCCTTTAAAAATAACTCCCATATTGTTGTAAGCTCTTGCTTTTAGATTTAGGATATTAGATGTGTCAGATGCATTTTCTGTTCCGCTAGCTTTGATGATTAACTGATCGTATATTTTTAATGCTTCCCTGCTATTTTTCAGCGCTTCGTCATATTTTCCAAGATTCATATTTGCAACGCCCCTCCACAAATATGAATTGGCAATACCTATTTTATAATTTGTTTTTGTTGCAAGTAAAAGTGCTTCATTGGCAAAATATATGGCTGTATCAGGGTTATTACTCCTGAATTCATAAGCTAGTACATTAAGTGTATTTACTTTTGTAGTGTCTTGTTTTGCTGTTTTTAAAACAAAAAAGAGGGAATCAATCCTTTCCTGCCCTTGTTTTTGAGATAAAGATGGTACAGCCAGTGTAAGCATTACAAAAAGTAGAAAATTTATTTTCATGAGATTTTTCAATTATGAAAGTATGTACGTGTAACACAAAGTAAAGAATAAAGGAAGGGTAACCTATCTAAAGTTTGGCTGAAAAGCAAAATATTTGAGTGCTTATGACAAAATATATTTGCAGCTTAGCTATAAGCAAACATACCAAATTGAGGTGCTATTGAAAGCCGGCAACAGACAACTGGAGATTGCTGAAAGGAGAACCTGATGTTAAATATTGCCATTGATTGTATGTTGTGCATCATGATAGGTATTATAGGCTGGCAACCGCATGGTCTAATTGTCTATCAGGAATAAATAAGATAATCATTCCTCTCCGTTGCTTTTGTATAATAAATTACAAACAAAAAGAATATTTCCAATTAGTAAACATGATTGGCGCTACTCATTAGGGTAAGATATACAATAAAGGCTTCTCTACTTAAACATTGATTAAATTTGATTATTGAAATTCTTAGTGATGTCTCAGACGCGTCAGCTTGCGGTGATACTTTTTGCAGATATAGAGGGTTATACGCAAATGATGGAGGAGGATGAAGTTTTTGCAATAGCTGTAGGAGAAAAATTCAGAAAAACGCTTACAGAAAAAATCTCTTCACATGAAGGCCGGGTATATAAATGGAGTGGTGACGGGGCTTTGTGTTTATTCAGCAGTGCCGTTGAAGCCGTTTACGCAGCTATAGAAATTCAAAAGAGAATGGCAGAGGAACCCAAAGTTCCGCTTCGCATTGGAATACATACGGGAGATGTGCTGATAAAGGAAGATGATGTATATGGCGATGGCGTTAACATTGCCTCGAGAATAGAATCTTTCACCGTACCCGGCAGCGTATTCATCTCAGCTAAAGTATATAGCGACATCAAGAATCATAGAGATATTGAAACAGTATCCGTTGGAAAATACAAGCTGAAAAATGTAAGTGAGGCGATTGAAATTTTTGCAATCCGTAATGAAGGCCTGGTGGTTCCTGTTCGAAAGAAGCTGCAAGGAAAGGGTTCCGCAGTTTCACGAAAAAAATCATGGTTGTTACTCTCTTGTTTGCTCATAGTGCTTGCGTTTTTCGCATGGATTGGATCAAGATTAATCACTTCTTCAGAAGTGTCAGCTAATTCTATTGCTGTGCTTCCTTTTGTAGACATGAGCGCCAATAAAGATCAGGAATACTTTGGTGATGGATTAAGCGAAGAGCTGTTGAATCATCTTGCTAAAATTCCTGACCTAAAAGTGATTGCCCGCACTTCCTCTTTTTCTTTCAAAGAGAAAAATGAAGACCTGCGTTCAATAGGAGAGAAGCTTGGTGTTACGCACATTCTGGAAGGCAGTGTAAGAAAATCAAATAATACGATACGCATCACAGCCCAATTAAACAATGCAAAAGATGGAACACAAATTTGGTCAGAAACGTATGATCGTACCCTGGATGATATTTTCAAAGTGCAGGATGAAATTGCAATTGCCGTTATACATCATCTCAAGGCTACCCTTTTAAAGAATACAGATTTTAATAAATATCAGAGCACTCCAAAGGTTTACAATCTGATGTTGCAAGCCCGGTATTTATCAGATCAGAGAAATGATGATAGTTTGGAAAAGGCTATATCACTCTACAATACAGCGCTGGCAATTGATGCTGATGATGCACGGTTGTGGGCTATGTTGTCACAGGCCTATATAAATTTATCAGGTTCTGATAAGCTTGGGAAGGTAGAAGGAATTATCAAGGCAAGGCAATGTGCCGAAAAGGCCATTGTATTGGATCCAGATATGCCTAACGGATATGTTGCACGCGGCCGTATAAAGCAGATTTATGATTGGGATTGGGCGGGATCAGATGAAGATTATCAGAAAGCATTTATGCTTGATCCGTATAATGCCGCAATAATTCACCGCAGAGCCAGTCTCGCCCGCACTTTGGGTAGGTTTGATGAGGCAATCCCTCTATATCGTAAAGCCATTGAGCTCGATCCTTTAAGTGCAGGTACACATAATAGTTTTGCCATTACATTAATGAACGCGAACCGCTTAGATGAGGCTAAACAACAATTTATAAAAGTGCTGGAATTGAATCCTCAATTTGGAGGTTGTTACAAGATGATTAGCAGTATTTATCTTCTGGAGGGGAAGAACGATAGCGCCTATATAGAATTACAAAAGGAAACGGATCCCGCTTGGAAAGCAGCTCTTATACCGATGATATATTATTCATTAGGTCGCAACGCAGAAGCGGATGCCGCATTGAAGGAATTCATCTCAAAATACCAAGAGGATTGGTCGTATCAGATCGCTGAAAATTTTGCATGGAGACACGACTATAACAATGCCTTTATCTGGCTGGAGCGGGCTTATTCAACTCGTGATGGTGGTTTGGCTGAAATGAAAGGTAGTCCTCTTTTAAAGGGTATAGAAAACGATCCCAGGTATTCAGCTTTCATGAAAAAGATGGGGTTGGTTTAAAATGGCAAAGTCTACCGAACCTTGGTGGTGTTACTAAGTGTGTGAGTTATCTATTTAATCACAACTAACTTCCCACCAAATCTTTGTTCTCCTGATATAATTACCTGATAAAAGTAGACCCCATTTTCTAAGGTGGTTATATTAACAGGAAGGATATATGTTCCCTTCTCCAGAGGCAAATAAAATACATTGCTGCCATGAAGATTGTGTAACACAATATCTGCGTTTTGCTTGAGAGAATAACAGATGTTGGATATTTTACTTGAATTTAAAGCCGGCCATGTAAAATATTCAGCTTCTGGTGTAGCTTCTGTATGGGTAGTTACCGATGTATCAGACGAATACTCCCACCAGTCATTATAGTAAGAAGTTTGTTCACCCAATCCTGCATAACCTTTAGTTAAAATCTTTAGCCCGACACCAAAAGCTCTTGGTTGCCCACCAAAATCTTCCAGTTGAGTCCAGGCGTCTGTTACCTGATTCCATTCCCAAAAATCGCTGAAGGAAGTTATTTGGTTGCTGCCACCTCCGATATATCCTTTGTCTTTTAGCCCAAAACCGAAAGCAGCATCCTGCCCGGCGCCGGGATAATCAGCTTTCTGAGTCCAGCTATCATCTTCAGGATTGTATTCGTAAAAATCGTGAAAGAGGGAATCAGCAAAAGCCCCAATGCCAATGTAACCACGGTTGATGATTGAAAATCCTACACATTCATATCTTGGTTCACCAGGGAAATCTGATTTTTGGCTCCATGTGTTTGTAACAGGATCATATGCCCAGAAATCATTCAGGTATCCTGTATCGTTAGCACCAGTCCCAACATATCCAACATTATTTATTGAAAATCCAACAGCATATCTTCTTTCCACAGGAATATCAGCAACCTGCAGCCAGCTATTATTAAATGCATCATATTCCCAAAAATCTGAAGTGTTAAAAGTATTGTTTACATCGTACCCGGTACCAACATATCCTTTTTCATTTATAGAAAATGCAACACCTGCAAAACGGGCTGTTCCTCCGAAATCTGCTTTTTGGGTCCATACGTCTGTGGCTGGGTCATATTCCCAAAGGTCTTTGTAAAAGTTGCCATTATATCCCATCCCCACATATCCTTTTTCTCCAATAGAAAAGGCCATAGCAGAACGACGGGCTGCACCTCCGAAATTTGTCTTTTGAGTCCAGAATTGAGCGGTAGAGATAAATGAATGAAGACCAAAGAGAAGACAGAATGTTAAGGCTTTCATGAGGTGAATTTGTTTATTAAAGATAAAACTGGGTTCATGAATAAAGCAGATTTAAACAACGACTATATAAATCAATGCGCTCTCCTACGCTTAATCATTCCCCCTGCTGCTTCCTAAAGGATGGTTGAGTAAAATAATTACAATAGCTAAATTGAAATGATAAAGCTCATGTACTGCAAAGAGCGGGGTTACTTCACCCTTGACGGCGGTTTAGCTGAAATAAACGGCAATCCTCCTTTTCTCAAAATATAGATAATGACTTAAGGTATGACGACTTTATGATATAGATAAAACTCCTATAATATATAAATTCCAATGTTCTAACTTAATTTTCCCTTGAAATCCGTTAAAGCGTCCTCTTAACCTCTGTTTCTTCATACCCTTCTATGAAGTCGCCTACTTTAATATCATTGAAGTTTTTAATTGCAATTCCACAATCCTGACCAGAAGTTACCTCCTTTACGTCATCTTTAAAACGCTTAAGTGAAGACAGTTCGCCTGAATAGATAACGATGCCATCCCGGATAAGGCGAATTTTTGTGCTACGGGTTATTTTTCCTTCCGTCATGAAACACCCGGCAACCGTTCCTACTTTTGTTACTTTAAATACCTCGCGAACTTCTGCATAGCCGACAATTTTTTCTTCTATTTTCGGCTCGAGCATGCCTTCCATCGCGCTCTTTAACTCATCAATGGCGTCATAGATGATGGAATAGAGCCGTATCTCAATATTTTCTTTCTCAGCAATTTTTCGGGCGCTAATTGAGGGTCTTACCTGGAAACCAATAATGATAGCATCGGAGGCAGAAGCAAGCAAGACATCCGATTCGGTGATCTGTCCTACAGCCTTATGTACTACATTAATTACTATTTCAGCAGTAGATAATTTCTGTAATGAATCCGTCAAAGCCTCTACGGATCCGTCAAAGTCAGCCTTCACAATCACGTTCAGCTCTTTAAATTTGCCCAATGCCAGTCGGCGTCCAATTTCATCTAATGTGATATGCTTCTTGGTACGTATGCCTTGTTCGCGAAGAATTTGCTGTCGCTTATAAGCAACTTGCTTGGCCTCCTGCTCATCTTCAAATTCCTTAAATTTTTCACCAGCCTGTGGCGCTCCATCCAATCCAAGAACAAGCACCGGTGTAGAAGGCCCTGCCGTTTTTATGCGTTGTTCACGTTCATTAAAGATGGCCTTTACACGGGCAAAATGACTGCCGGCGGCTATTACATCCCCCTGATCCAATGTTCCTTCCTGCACAAGCAAGGTGGCAACATACCCACGGCCTTTATCAAGAGTAGCCTCAATCACAGTACCTATTGCGAGCTTATTAGGATTGGCTTTAAGGTCGAGGAGCTCTGCCTCCAGGAGAATTTTTTCCAGCAACTGAGGTACCCCTGTTCCATTCTTTGCAGATATTTCCTGCGACTGGAATTTGCCACCCCATTCCTCTACAAGGATATTCAAGCTTGCTAATTGTTGCCTGATATTTTCTGAATTAGCGCCGGGCTTATCCATCTTATTAAACGCAAAAATCATAGGAACGCCTGCAGCCTGGGCATGGCTGATAGCTTCTTTTGTTTGGGGCATCACACTGTCGTCAGCGGATATTACAATCACGGCAATGTCAGTGAGTTTGGCTCCGCGGGCTCGCATGGCTGTGAAGGCCTCATGACCTGGTGTATCCAGGAAGGTGATCTTTTTATTTTCGCTAACCTCTACCTCATATGCGCCTATATGTTGCTGAGAAAGAAAATATTGAGATACGGC
>MWVX01000262.1_pt1 | contig 15444 bp, 9 predicted proteins | sample 1047311 | NCBI WGS metagenome assembly MWVX01 (sample SAMN06349984, study PRJNA376086) | soil metagenome | isolation source: MtG-4 sample Antarctic (ecotone) soil | place: Antarctica | collected 2015-01-13 | reverse complement strand
GAAGGGAGAATTTTTGGTGTATGCACTTTTCTTGGAGAAAAATTAGGAATTGCTTCCTCCTATATTCGGTTGTTCTTCATCTATGCAACATTTATAGCAATCACCTCTCCTATCATCATTTACCTGATTCTTGCTTTCTGGATTAACATTAAAAAATACATCACCCGGAAAAGAAACCCGGTTTGGGAATGAGAACGAACTGGTGAAATATGCCTGTGAAAGATTATCGGCCTAACTTCATTATAAGATACAACACAACACCGTGGCTGTATTAGCATAGGTTTAATCAACAATCAGCTTGCCTTGTCCTATCAAGATGTTGTTTTCAAAAACCCGGTAGAAGAAAATTCCTGCTTTAAAGTCGGCCCTTTTAATTTCCGTCAGGTTATCTATTATTCGCATTTGCTTAATTACTCTACCAAATGCATCATAGAATTCAATTTTTAATTCGCTTCTATCAGGTCTTAAAATTCTTATTGTTGAACGGTCGTACAAGGGATTAGGAAAAATGTCAATTATGACATGAGGTATGTGGTGATCATTAGTTCCTGTCGGAATAACATAAACTTCAAATGGCTCAGCATACCCTTGACAACCCGCAGAGTCTGTTACCATTGCGATGTAGTAGGTTGTTGTATCAGGTGAAACAAATGGATCGGAAACATTCGGATCGGAAATATAGTAATTCGGTGACCATTCATAAAGCAAGGGCGGGCAACCGCTACCAATACCAGGGTACAATTGGGTCGTGTCACCCTGATTGATAACAACGAACTTATCTTCAAGTGACCCTACATATGAACAAAATTTAACAATTATTGTGTCGCTGCAGATATTGCCCAGGCTATCCGAAACTGTTAAATAAAATGCAAGCGTATCGCTATTATGTTCAATTAGCAATGGATTCGCTGTGGTTGTATCGTTCAAATAGTCAGACGCGGAATAGAATAAACTATTCAAAATAGAATAGCTACAAGTCCACGTATATGTGTATGGAGGTGTCCCTCCTATTACTGATGGTGAACCACCTAAGTAAAACGCATCTATTCCGATGCTTACGCAGAACGTTGAGTCTTTGCCAGCGTTTGCTGTACATTGTCCGTATGTATTTAGCGAGAACAGTACAGCCGCCAGAAGGCAGACAGTAAATATTTGTATTTGTGGTTTCATTAAAAGAAGGACTTATAGTTTACTTGAGCGGAATATAAGGCACTCATATGCATACCTGTTATAAAGGTAAATAAAATAGATAAATAGTACCTTATTGCACAGATTTAGAAGATGCGGGATTAACAGTTTTTTGAACTTCGTCTAATTTGCTGCGAAGCGTTTTTATCTGCGAATTCTTCAACCACACTTTTCGAGCCGGCAATATCCAGCCTGCAATAAAGCCAAAAAAGAAAATCAGCAAGGTGATGAATGCCAGTGAACCCTGGAAATTCCAAAATAGAAAACCCAGCGCAATAGTGGAAGTATTTTGGATTGCAAAAACCAGAGCGAAGAGCAGCAGTATGATGGTGAGAATATAAATGCGATTCATGCGTAAAAGTTTTTCCGTAGAAGTGAAAGTTAAAAATAATCGCTGAAAACTTACAATTTTTGATATTCCTCTATTCGGAAAATTTGTAGGGTCATCAGAAGCAAAGAATTATCTTCAGAAGTCTATTAAATCCTCCTTCCCTTCATCGCTTTACTGATCACCGCATCCATCACACGTTGAGCAAAGGGTTGAGTATATTCATTCAACTCTTCCATCTTCAAAAGAATCATATCCTTGTCGTTGGTTTCAAGTGATGCCTTTAAGGAAACCATATAATTCTTCATGCCCTCACCTTCCTCCGGAGAGAGCAACGCTGCATTTGCATGTAAAAACTTATATGCTGAAAGCAAAACCTGCTGTGCTTCCGTTTTTGCTTCAAGAACCGATCTCAGCTGCATGTCAACCTTTGCATGTGTTATGGATTCAAGGAGCATTTTTTCTACTTCAGTATCTGTAAGTCCATATTGCGGTTTGATGTCGATGCTTTGTTCCAAACCTGATCGTAATTCTTTAGCTTTTACTTGTAGAATTCCATCTGCATTCAGGATGAAGGTGATCTCAATTTTAGGAAAGCCTGCGGGCATGGATGGTATTCCCGATAGGATAAATTCTGCCAGCTTGCGATTGTCCTTAACAATGTCGCGTTCGCCCTGGTATACGGCGATCTTTAAATTTTTTTGTCCGTCAACAGAGGTTGTATACTGGCGTGAGGCACTCGTCGGTATTTTTGAATTTCGGGGGATGATAAAATCCATCAGCTCACCTATGGTCTCTATTCCCAGGGAAAGGGGTGTTACATCAAGAAGCAATATATCTTTTTGATTGCCCGCCAACACGTTGGCCTGAATGGCCGCGCCAAGAGCCACCACCTCATCAGGATTGAGCTTATCATTTACAGGCCTTCCGAAATATTTAGCAACTGAATTTTTTACCTGAGGTATTCTGGTAGCGCCACCAACCATTACAACGCTTTCGATGTCTCTCACCGCGAGCTGTGCGTCTTTCAATGCACGTTGTACGCAATCCAATGTTCTGCGCACCAGGGGTTCAGTTATTTTCTCAAAGTCAGATTTCGTGATGTTGCAGTTTATATTTTCATGAGTTTCATGATATGAATCATGATCGCTCAAAAATATTTTTGCCTCCTCCGCCTTCAATCTCAGGGATTGAGAGAGTGATTTGTCACCTATAATGGAAGTTTCTGAAAGATCATTTTTCACAAGCCAGAAATCTACAATTGCCCTATCAAAATCATCACCTCCTAAAAAGGTATCACCATTCGTGGCAAGCACTTCGAATATTCCACCGGCGCCATCGGGATGAATCAGGAGGATGGAAATATCAAAGGTGCCACCGCCCAAATCATAAACGGCAATGGTCTGTGGCGCGGTAGCATTCTGACCGATCCCATAAGCAAGAGAGGCAGCAGTAGGCTCGTTAATGATACGAAGGACTTCAAGGCCAGCAAACTTTCCTGCATCGCGGGTGGCCTGGCGCTGCGAATCATTGAAGTATGCAGGTACAGTGATCACAGCCTTTTTTACCTCCGCATTCATTATTCTTTCAGCACGCTGCTTCAGCTCAAGTAATATCTGAGATGATAGCTCAATAGGGGTGTAAAATTTATCTCTGACCCTGATTTTAACAAGCTGATCCGCGTCTTCATCTATAATTTTGTACCCAAAATATCCCTCAAGGCTTTGTACATCCCGGTACGATCGTCCCATTAGCCTCTTTACAGAATATAGGGTATTCTGCGGATCAGATATCAGGAATGGTTTCGCTTCGGTTCCAACTACAACATTTCCTGATGAATCGAAATGTACAATGGAGGGTATCAAAGCATTGTTGCCGTCCTCCTTCACTGTTTCCGCCCTCCCTGTGGCTGGATTCATGAATGCAATCAATGAGTTGGTGGTGCCCAGGTCAATGCCAGCCACCAGCTCAGGTTTTTCAATAGTCGCTTCCTTAATGTTTATTGAAATTTTAGCCATGATGATTGTTGAAAAACTGCTCACCGGGGAGCGAGGTAAAGATAACTTAACAGGAAGGATATAAACAGGTGAGAGGGGCTAAGCTCTGGAATCTTTCTACCGCATCAGATACATTTTCCCAATTCCTTTCTTAAAATATTGATCGGAAGAAGTTCCGTAATGGTCCATATCATTTCCATTCAATAATGCAGTAACACGGTAGAAATATAGACCATTCGCAAGCTTATCTCCAAATTGATCCGTACCATCCCAGCTGTAACCAGTAATGTTATTTCCTATGTGAATATTTCCAAGGTCATTCATAAATACTTCTTTAACTATTTTACCTGTTATCGTCATGATTTGAATCTTCATTAATTGCGGCACCTCCGATCCCGTAAGAGTAAACACAAATCTTGTAGAAGTAGAAAACGGATTAGGGTAGTTAAGAATATTAGAAATCATAGGCTTGTTTATGACTTCAAATGATATCTTATAATAATTATCACCTGAGGCATTACCACTGCGATCGAAACCCTGCACCACCAATTGATATGTTCCATCAATGCTGAAAACTTTTTTAAGAGTTACACTAGCGGAATTCTCCTTACCGAGATTTCCGCTGTCGGCAGCATAGAAAAATGCGGTAACGTTATCGAAAATTACCACCTGCTTCGAACCATCCGGATAGATTAAATAAATGTCAAATAGCGAGGTATCGTTCAATGGAAGAAATTTGCTTTCATCTTTAAGAACCATGTGAATATCGGGCTTCGCAGAAACGAGATCACCATCCATGATATGAATACCATCGAAAGTAACATCAAGCAATGGGTTCACGTCATCTGAAATTATATAATAGCTGATGATGCCAAGGTTATTAAAGTGATGCTGCTCGGGCTGATCATCATCAGGATTTGCTTCTACATATAAATAGTTTATTCCTCCTGTATACACATCGCTTCCAGTTTCGAAATTATAAGTGAGATGGATGGTATCACCTCCTGCTAAAGGCTGATATTTTTTTGAATATGAATGCACTGTGTTTGTTGCATCTGTTACTTGATATTTTACCAGCATGCTGTCCATGTTCCATGGAGTGACATTTTCAAGAGCTATAGAAATCGAAAGAGGTAAAAATTGATTTACTGAGTCATCGAAAGAGAAGTGAAGTGAAGGATTCAGCGCAGCTTCAGGAACGGGCTGATAGTTAATGCGCCAGTAATCTAGTTGGACCGGCGTACGATATAAAGTATCAATCGTGTTTAATCTCAATTTCAGGAAAGGAAACTCTGTTACACTTAAACCGGTTAAAGAGGTATCTTGTGACAATACATTGCTAGATAACACAGTTTCAACACCACTCTCATTCACACCAATCAGTTGAAGCGAAATACTGTCGGAGCCCGCTTCGAGGGAATGGGTATGCCATTGCAGTGAATTCCATGATGCCGCAGGTCCTATTAAAGGTGATTCTATAAAACCACGATCCCAATTGCCGGTGATTGAAAAATTTGTATCTATGATTGAAGTAAAAGTGTCGCCTACAACTTCGTACACCGGATAATCTGGATCATTTTTTTTTAAAAAAGCTACATAAGGAACAATATCAGTGATAGAATTTATCTGGGTTAACCCAAGCTCATTAAAATACCCAAGCATCGTACTGTCCCAGTTGCGTATATAGGCGTCATTGACAGACATCATTAAAATATAATTACCATCAGGCACTGTATCAAGAAAATTTCCAACGTCTTCATTATTTGAAGTATTGGTATTATAGAGAAAATAATCCCGTGGAGTGGATTTGCATTGTATGCTATTATATAAACCGAAAATGCCACCAAGATTGGGATTCGTCCATTGCAGTCCTGTAAGAGAATCTATAACTTCAAAGAGCATGGTGACGCCGTAGCCCATACAATCCCACAGGCGCGCTATGCGTACACCATTAATAAAATAACCAGGAGCATCCATCGGCAAAGGGCCCCCAATAAAGGTTGTAATGCCATTATAAACACCAACAGTTTTTACATCATCTACAAAACTAAAAAGTCGCGTTGCTGGCAGATCAATATTGTTATTTGCCTCAACGGTTGACTGAAATTGAAAATAATGAGATTGATTCCATCCGGGAGAAGAACCAGGCAAGTAAATAAAGGAAGAGGTATGCCACGTAAAAGAGTTTCCATACAAGGTATCCACACTTGTTCGCCAGTAATAGACCACACTGTCGTTTAATGTGAGAGCCGGTGACCAATTAACTACTCCTCCAGATTGAAGTATTTTTTTCTCCTGTAAAAGCGCACTGTTAAAAACTTCTGTGGTATCTATCTGAAGCACATACTGCTTAGCATCCGCAAAGGCATTTACGGTGGACGCCTTTAAAACAACTCCCTGTTCACTCACGATAGAATATTCATATGGAAAAATAGGAAGAATATCATCTGATGTAATAAGCAGATTAGTAGTTAATTCATTATTTAATTCAGAGATTTCATCAATTTCCCCTGAAGCGGAAGTACTGTCACTTGCATCAATTTTTATGTTGAAATTATTTAAACCGAAGGTGAATGTTGGTTCTGTTTTAATTGACAGACGCACCGTATCATTAAAATATGGTGCTTTAATTCTTTGATGATATAGAAATTGCTCAGTGCCATTCGGCAAGTTTCTTTTCACATCAATGTAAAAAGAATCATCAACTGCCTTACCCAGATTGTAGATGATCACCTGCAGAAAAAAAGAGTCGAGCCCCGCTGTTACTGAAGGTGGATCAAAGCTTACTTCCTGAGCCTCAAGAGCATAGTCTGGCTTGGTATGGGTATTCATCTTCAGTGAAGGATCCCCATTCAGCAACATCTGCTCTGCAACGGTTTTATCAATCGTTGCATTCGATTGCATCACTATGTCCTGTATGGTTGCTGCAATGGAAACTCCCATAGACTCATCATAGTGTATTGCCGCAATGTTTTTATAAAAGTTAGTGCTGTAGAGATCGAGTGAGCTTGAAACGGAAAACTGTGAAGGGGCAAGGAAGGCAATTGCGCCGCGATCCTGAGCAAATACGAATTGATCACTCATTCCCGGATAATTAGTAAACAAATTTCCGATCAGGCAGCCATTTGTTAATATAAGGGGATACTTTCCATAATTATTATATTCTTCAGGCCGGTCAAGATTAAAGTCAAACGAATTGTAGGATGAATGGCCGTAAAAGGTGATCAGCGAAACACCGCTTGAAATAACTGAATCAAGATAATTTGATACAATATATTCAATAGGATCAGTGCTGGTTTTAAAAAATGTCTGCACCTTTCCGCCATAAAGCGTATCCTCAATAATCATCCTGTATTTATTCAGATAAAATTGAAAAGTGTTTTGATCAAATTCATTTGCTCCGCCCGCCAGATGCATTATGTTTTTCATCCAGGCTTTGTTTGAGATGGTTTGGAATGGATCATTCTGTGCGCTTACAAAAGCCTGCGCTTTATTCAGGTAATTTCCAACATCGGTGGGTGAAAGAGCGGCCAATCGGCCTATTGGAATGCGGGGAACCGGAGAAGCACCCGCTGCCGTGAGCAACACATCTGAGCCGGGATAGCCAAAGGTAGGCACATAACATATAGAGCGGTAAGCAGGATTTGCCCACATAACAGCATATTCAGCTCCTTTACCCATCAGGAGCATGTGGCGTTGCTCGGCAGGCCACTTATCCATGACGAAGTCTGTAAATAACCTTATTGATGCAGGATGTGTTTCAATACCGAATGCAAACTGATCATACAATTGATTGATGTCAATTACAACTGATTTAAATCCATTGGCATTCTTAAAGCTTTTATAATCTTCCACATAGTTGTAGCCGGTGCTGTCCTGAAAAAAGAAGGGATGCGAGATGATGATAAAATTGCCCTGGTTTAAAGGATTTGAAAAATCAGTAAAAAACACCGGCTGAAGGGCATCAACTTTCTTTATCACAGAGAGTGTATCATAGGCCAGAAGAACTAATTTCCGTTCGAGCGATGAGGGAGGCAACACGAATTTCTCAGTATCATTTTCTACGACAGCTTCAAGGCGAATCTTATTTGTGAAATCATACAAAACGGGGGTAGTTTCGTTTTCAGAAAAATTATATATCTCAATATATTGATTAGTGCCTGCGGCGTTTAGTGAAAAATGCACCTGGCTTGAATTATCAAAATTAAATTCGCGCGGATACTTTAAATCAAGCCACGAAACTGAGTTCCGATCAGAGGCGGAGGTTGAGGCTTCGGTCGAATAGATAACCGTTGAGGCGGGATGAGTCAATACGGGATAAGAGGAAAAATCAAGGTTGAGATGCCGCACAATAAAACCATAATCAACAGTATCAAATATCTCTGTTCCGTTTACAGTAATATTTAAGAAATGATCGTTTAGCCCCCAGCCAATCACCCATGTCTTCAAATTTGCCACTCCACCCCCGCTGTATGGATATGGGGTGTAAACAGAGTAACTTTTTGTGCTTTTATTAAAATAAATATCAGAATAACCCTCCGTATTGCTGAAATCTGAATCGAAAAAAGAATAACCGAAAAGTGCCTCCTGTCCTCTGCTGAAATTATCCGTGCTGCGTGCCTGCCCAAAGACATACCCCGAGGTGTACCAGCAATAAGGTTCTTTTGCCGGATGATTTACTATGTCATTAACAACTTCCGTAAAGTGATTGCTGCTGGGTTGATCACTCCAGGTAAGGTAATATGCTGAGGTATCATTGAACATGCTCAGATGATCATTGGCCTGCCAGCTCTTGTCGGCATAGAGCACCGAATCCCACCCGCCATCATTGTGAACTGCATAAAATTCCAGATAATCATTTATCGCCAAAGGAACATCTGCAGATGCATACAAAGGAATCTCTTGTCCCTTATTAAAGATCTGGTAGTTGCTTCCATTTATAGCAGAAACCGGAATGCCCGAAAGAAGCAACTGGTCATAAGAAAGGCGGTATAATCCATCAGTGATAATTTGGAATTTGAAATATGTCTGACTATAGTTGATCCATTCATTTCCATATACCTGAGAATAGGCAGGTGTAAAAAAGACGGTGACACAAAGTATTATAAGTAATAGTCCTCTCATCTATGCTATTCAATTTTATTATTTATAGCAATCCGCACAGAAAAAACATTTGAATAAAGTGAGGATGACAGACTTCCTAAATTGGTAAGCGCATAATCAATGCTGATGCTCTTTATTTTCAATCCGACACCTAAGTTCGGTTGCATAGTCATGCTTTTAGTACTATCGAGATCGGTAGTGCGCTGTATGTTTCCCACACCACCACGCAGGTAAATGATATTTTTATAACCTGCCTCTATGCCAAAATGGGGATCAATGCTGAACGGATCTGCACTCAGCAGCACATTCCTCTGGCCATCGGTTGTGATATCAATATCAAGCTCTGGAAGCAGCGTTACTGATTTGCCAAGTTGAAATCTGTAAGCTGCGCCCAGGATTAATTTTGGTGCTGTCAGCTCGGTAGAATTCTCAGGTATCACATTGTTCGTAGCTGCAAAAATTGCCTGTTGATCTTCTGTAAAATTGAAAGACCATGCATTGAAAGTGGTGGTGATGTCTTTTGCCATGGCACCAAACATCCAGTTCTTTCTCTCATATTGAACTCCTAAATCAACTCCTACTCCCCATGAAGAAGCAAATTCCCCAACGGTACGATGAATGATCTTTAAATTTCCACCTGCTCTTAGTCCTTCGATCGAAAATTTTTGAGCATAGGAAATCAGTCCTCCATAATCAGCTACAGAAAAAGAAGAAATGTTGTCATAATTGATACTGCCATCGGGCTCTATAAGGAACAGTGTATTCGGAATATCATCAACACCAAAACGAATCACAGAAAAAGCAAGGATCCTGTTTTTATTCTGCATCGGAAGAGCAACACCGGCATAGTCGAACTTAGCAATGCCTGCAAAATATTCAGAATGCATGAGGCCTATCTCTAATTTCTTATCAATCAAGGCCAGACCTGCCGGATTCCAGTAACCCGCTGTCACATCACTCACCGATGCTACCTGTGCCCCTGACATGCTAAGAGCACGTGCACCAATGCCTATGCTCAGAAATTCGTTGCTGTATTTATAAAATTGAGAAAAAGCGGCTGAAGAAACGAGGGTGAGTACAGCAAAAATTGTCAGAGTTTTAATCATCAGGAATCTAGTTATACTGATATGAAACGCCTTCTAAATAAAGGTATTGTAAAGTTAAAGCTTATAATATAAATGAGAGGTCGTGAGCAGTGTGGATCTGAAACCCTTATGCGAATTCTGTTTCATTATTTTTGTCAAAATGTTCAATGAGTTTTATTGAAGAATTAAAATGGCGGGGGCTACTCTTCGATCTTACTGAAGGAGCGGAAGAACATCTGAGCACTGGTATGCGCGTTGGGTATGCCGGGTTCGATCCCTCCGCGCCTTCATTGCACATTGGTAACCTGGTGCAGATCATGCTGCTTACTCATTTTCAGCGAGCCGGTCACAGGCCCATTGCTCTTGTAGGAGGAGCCACAGGAATGATTGGCGATCCTTCAGGGAAATCGGAGGAACGCAAGCTTTTGAATGAAGAAACTATTCGTGAATATGAAGAGAAAATCAAACTCCAGTTAAGCAGGTTTCTGGAATTTGAAAGTGTGGAAAATAAAGCAACCATAGAAAACAATTACGACTGGTATAAAAACATGAACCTGCTGCCTTTCCTGCGAGATGTAGGAAAGCATCTCACAGTCAATTATATGATGGCTAAAGAATCTGTAAAAAACCGATTGCAGACAGGTATCTCTTATACCGAATTCACCTACCAGCTTTTGCAGGGTTTCGACTTCTGCTGGCTGAATGAACAGTGTAATTGCACCATACAGATGGGAGGCTCTGACCAATGGGGAAACATTACTGCAGGCATTGAGCTCGGCCGACGTAAATCAGGCGCAGAGTTATTTGCCCTTACCAGCCCGCTGATCACCAAGGCAGATGGGAAAAAATTCGGTAAAACAGAAGAAGGAAACGTATGGCTCGATGCTTCTCTTACCTCATCTTATAAATTCTATCAGTTTTGGCTCAACGTGAGCGATGAAGAGGCCCTTCGTTACATCCGCATTTTCACGTTGCTTGGTAAAGCAGAAATTGAATCTCTCGAAGAAAACCATAATGCCAGTCCGCACTTGAGATTGTTGCAGCAAGCTTTGGCAAAAGACATCACCATAAGAATTCATTCTGAAGAAGATTATGAACAGGCGATACAGGCATCACGGATCTTGTTTGGTGAAGCCGGAGCAGGGGAATTAAAATCGCTGACTTCAAAACAATTTCAAATTATCTTCGAAGGTGTTCCAACAAAAAAAATCAGCAGGTCGTTGCTCGATGAGGGCATTGACGTGATAAAATTATTTTCAGAAGAAACTAATTTCTTTCCTTCAAAGGGAGAAGCGAGAAGGATCATTCAGGGGAACGGCGCTTCAATCAATAAGCAAAGCGTTTCACTTAATGAGATTATCAAATCCGAAAAACTCATTAATAATAAATACCTCTTGCTTCAGAAGGGAAAGAAGAATTATTTTATGGTGATAGTGGAATAGCCAACGTTAATTGCCGGAGGATGCGTGGGCCAGCAAGGGAATTGAGAGTTTGAAGATTATCAGATTGTAAATCCCCTACGGATGTCGTGTTTGTAGCATGAAAGTTAAAATCAGTTCAGAAAGTCCCGTAGGGACGACCGGTTTGTAGCATGAAAGTAAAATCAATTTAAAAAATCCCGTAGGGATGTCCTGTTTGTAGAATGAAAAGATAAATAACCAAACAAAGCTCCGTAGGAGCGACCTGTAAAATGCCCAATACCTATTCACAAATTTATATTCAGATTGTATTTGCAGTGATGGGCAGACAAAACCTGATTCCCAAACAACATCGTGAAGAATTGTATAAATACATCACAGGCATTGTTCAAAATCGTGAACAAAAAATGCTTTCGATATTCTGTATGCCTGACGATACCCATTTGTTAGCTGGATTAAAACCGTCTATTGCAATTTCCGATTTGGTGCGGGATATAAAAGCAGGTTCATCCAACTTTATCAATGATAAAAAATGGATACAAGGCAAATTCAATTGGCAGGAAGGATTTGGTGCTTTCTCCTATTCACGTAGCCAGATTGATGATGTGATAAAATATATTTTGAATCAGGAGGAGCATCACAAGAAAAAAACTTTTAGAGAAGAACACATTGACTTCTTGAAAAAATTTGAAATAGAATACGATGAAAAATATTTGTTTGAATGGATTGAATAAACAGGTCGCTCTTACAGAGCTAAATACAATTTGGTTATTCATTCTACAAACAGGTTGCTCCTACGGAGCCAAAATTTAAAAGATGATAATGAATAAAATAATCTACAATCACAATGAGTCCCATCGGGACGGCCTGTTTGTAGATAAGAAATAAAATAAAAGGTTAGCTCCATAAGAGCGGCCCAAAATTATAAATGAAAAAGATAGACAAACTCATAATCAATTCTCCTTACTGAAACAAAACCGGCTTCCACCGGATTATAATGAATGTAGTCTGCCTTCTGCTCGACTACCTCAGCACTCCAAACTTCAATATAATTATTGTGATGTTGCCACAGTTGCGATCCTGATACATTACTGCTTTTCTACCAGCTTTTGCAAACTGCCACGTTCTCCATTCCTTTCCATGGTATGAAAGCAATCTGCTACTGCCTGGCACTAGCTATACTAATTTATCGGCTCACTTGCAGGAATATCAAACTGCTGCCATACATTTTCGTCAGGGTTGTCTGTTTCAATCTCATTGAGCAGATTGAACCGTCTCATGTCAATCCAACGATGGCCTTCTGCAAACAATGAATACCGCCGCTGCTTAAGAATCTCATCGCGCAAGCTGATTTGATCCTGTGCTCCTGCGTAAGCCGGGAGTCCCCATGCCTCCCGGATAGTGTTAATGCATGTTACAGCATTCGCAAAGTCGCCGGTATAATTATAAGCTTCCGCAGCGATTAAAATCAGTTCTTCATTCCTGATAATAGTGACCGGATCATTTTGTGATTTCCAAACATTCACATCATAGTTTGAAGTTAATTCACCAACCGTTGCTGGTTCATCGCGCAGCTGAACTTTTGACAACCTAAGATCTCCCGAATCCGCCTCAAGTACCCAAAGGTCTTGTGCTACCCGTGCATTGCTCGCACTTGATGGCAGGGCTATATACAACGGATTTGGAATGTCACCACTTCCTGTTGAATAGGTTATGTAGGTACCCATATAAAAATCTCCTGCAAGGTTGTAAAATGAAGTAGTGAGATCAGTTAATGCCTGAGTATAATTCTGCTGGTAGATATCTATTCTCGCTTTCAAAGCCCTGTTGTATTGGGCAAAGGTCTGCGGTGTTTCAAAACCAGCAAATCCGGATGAAAGTGGAAAGATGAATGAGCTTCCTGCACTTGTAAGATCTGCATATGCCTCATCAAGCAAAGCAGCAATGAAACTTAGCGCTTCAGTTTTTTCGACAATAGGCCCAAGGTTATTCGGATCTTCAACATCAGTACGAATTCCATTCTCATAAGTAAGATTCAGTGCATAATGAAATTCAAGAGCCTGCATCGTTTTTGCAAAACCCAGATACCCATTCTTTTGCTCCTGCGTAATAGTTGCACTTGTATTAGCTACTGCATGACGCAAGACCCACCCGTTGCGAATAACTCTGTAAAAGGAGGTCCATGGATTTACAATATAAAAGGTGTTGTTATCAAGCACCGCCTCACCAACTCCTGGCAAATCACTTGTAAAACGTGGATCTGCACTGCTGAAACGGTAATAATCTCTTCCTATGATGGAACAATCGTCAATGTAGGTATCGAAGCTATTGCGCATTCCTGAAAGCATTCCTATCACCACATTATTCATCTCATCCACTGATGCATCTTCTTCAATAGAACTGATGCTTGGGAAGTTTGGATCCTCCACCTCATTAATCGTGCAGGAGTTATATCCTATCAGGAAAATGGCGACAAGAAGAAATCGTGTGATCGTGACGTTATATATATTTTTTTTCATGACTAAATTTTTTAGCAGTTAAAAATTAAGACTTATTGTACCATAATACTGCTTGGCAGAAGGGAATGGAGTTACCTCTACCCCACTTGCCAAACCATTGTTGACGAAATTCGAAACTTCAGGATCGTAACTGTTATATTTGAAAAAATTAATGGGGTTACGCGCAGCTACTCCAATCCTAAGACCCTTAATTACATCGTTGGTTTTGCTCATTAATTTTTTAGAATCGAAAGTATAAAATAATCCGATTTCCCTCACACGTAGATAACCGGCATCCTCAACCCAGGGTGCAGATGTAACGCCTAATTGCGAAAGACGATAGTTTCCATTTGTCAATTCGCCGGAAGGATCAAGACCTGTATCATCAAAATCGGGACTTGTGCCAAATATATCGGTAAGTAATGTTGTAAGGTTGATGTTCTCACCACCTTGTTTCCAATGGATGAGAAAGTTAAGCTCCAAATTTTTCCAGCGCAAAGCTTCATAAAACGACATCTGGAAATCCGGCTCGTAATCCCCATAAACTATATACTCATTTCCTTGTTCAATAAGGCTGTCAGGACCAATTCCTACAATCTGGGTTGCACTCTTGTTTGTGTCAATATAGAAAGTGCCGAGGGTGGCTCCAAAAGCTCCTGTTACAAAAGCCGGAACTTTTAGCTCCGTTACTTCTGATCTGTTCTTCCAGAAGTTGATCACGTTCAGCCATTCAAAATTCTTGTTCTTTATGATCTCTGTATTGAGTGTAAGCTCTATTCCCTGATTTTGCAAACTGGCAGCATTGGTCACTTTTGAAGTGAATCCTGAAGAAGGGGGAACCTGTACAACGATGAAGAGGTCTTCTACATCTTTTTTATAGTAAGTGCCTTCGAAGACGATACGGTTATTCAGAAATCCGAGGTCGATACCAGCCTCGATTTCCTTCTGTCTTTCAGGACCTATCGAATCATTTCCAAGGCGGGTGTTAACGAGCAATCCGGCAAACCCGTCTATAATGGTGCTTCCCAGGTTTGTGAACTGTGAGCCAAAGGTCGGGAAATTACCAGCCTGACCGTAAGCCGCACGAAGCTTCAGCAAGCTCACTGATTCAACATTCCAGAAATCAAATTCAGCGATGTTTATTGCCAGTGATGCCTTGGGGTAATAGTAAAGCTGGTTGGGGTCAAAGTTATTGGAGGACTTGTCGGCTCGTAAACCAATGGTTGCAATAATCCTGTCATCCCAGTTCACCTCTTCTTGTGCAAATCCACCGAGATCTAACTGATCAGTGCGAAACTGGTAAACATCTATGGAAGCAGCCTGGTCTACATTTGTTTGACCTGTTATTAATTGTGTAGCGGTTGTAATTATTGTGTTACGATTGAAACTCTCACGCGTTAAACCAAACTGGGTTCTGAAAGTAATAGTGCGAGCAAAGTAAGTATGCACCAAAAACGCACTCTCATTATTGTTGAAGCTTGAAGTGGTACCCTGAATGGAGGCACCATTTGTTCCATTACCGCCACTTTCAAACTGCAGCTCTTGAGGAAAAATTGCTGTAGTTCGAAGGATATAATCGTCTAATCCACCCTGTAGAATAAGTCTGAGTGAATTTTTTTCAGAATTGATAATTTTTGCAGTTACGCTTCCGCCAATAATAAACCTGTCTACGGCTTCATTGTTGGTGATCAATGCTCCTGCCTTGTTCAATAAGGCTGTCAGGACCAATTCCTACAATCTGGGTTGCACTCTTGTTTGTGTCAATATAGAAAGTGCCGAGGGTGGCTCCAAAAGCTCCTGTTACAAAAGCCGGAACTTTTAGCTCCG
>MWVX01000261.1_pt1 | contig 15484 bp, 8 predicted proteins | sample 1047311 | NCBI WGS metagenome assembly MWVX01 (sample SAMN06349984, study PRJNA376086) | soil metagenome | isolation source: MtG-4 sample Antarctic (ecotone) soil | place: Antarctica | collected 2015-01-13 | reverse complement strand
TGGAATGAATTAACTACACTGGGTGTACAATTTATGCGCTGTGGTGTATTTATTATGGATGAAGCATTGGAGCAGATTAATACCTTCCTCTCAACTCCGGATGGAAAAGCCATTGCTGCTTTTCATTTACCTTTCACTACACAAGGCACAATAAAACAGATTCTGGAGCATTGGTATAAAAAAGAAATTTATAAAGAATTTTGGGATCAGGCAGCATTTAACCAGTGGACAAAAAACCTGATAGAACAAGGTGCCATCACTACTTCGGAAAAATATCTTACAGAAAATCGTCCTGCCAATTTGTATTTACATTTCCTTCCTTTTTTACAAGGTATGTTTTATGTAGGAAGTGAGGCACCGTTGGGCGAAGACGAAATTATTCTGGTGAAAACCCTGGCAGATGCCTTCTCTACTGCTTATGCACGGTATGAAGACTTCAATAAACTCGAATTTGCTAAAGAGCAAATTGAAAAAACATTGGTTGATTTAAAACAGACCCAGGTCCAGCTTATCCAATCAGAAAAAATGGCTTCCCTTGGTGAACTCACTGCCGGCATTGCACATGAAATACAAAACCCGTTAAACTTCGTCAATAATTTTTCTGAAGTAAGCTCAGAGTTATTAGATGAAATGATAACTGAACTGGGGAACGATAATAAAAAAGATGCCATTGCTATTGCAGATGATGTAAAACAAAATCTTGAAAAAATATTACATCACGGCAAACAGGCCGATGGAATTGTAAAAGGCATGTTGCAACACAGCCGCAGCAGCAGTGCCAAAAAAGAACCTACAGATATTAATAAACTGGCCGATGAATATTTGCGCCTTGCTTTTCATGGGCTGCGGGCAAAGGATAAATCTTTCAATGCAACATTAAAAACTGATTATGACGAAACAATAGGAAACATTAATATCATTCCGCAGGATATTGGAAGAGTGATTCTCAATTTAATTACCAATGCCTTTTACGCCGTTGATGAAAAAAAGAAATCCGGAATGAAAGAGTATGAGCCAACAGTTTCTGTCACTACAAAAAGACTCAATAATAAAGTGGAGATAACTGTAAGTGACAATGGCAACGGAATTCCCCAAAACATCATTGACAAAATCTTTCAACCCTTTTTTACAACTAAACCCACAGGTCAGGGAACAGGCTTAGGGTTATCGATAGCTTATGATATTGTGAAAGCGCATGGCGGAGAGTTGACAGTAAAAACAGAGGAAGACAAGGGTTCTACATTTAGTATTCAATTTATTCAGTTATGAAATTCAAAATTTAGTTGGTGAAACGATTACTCTTTCTTCTGGTATTAATCTCATTAAAATGCCTTTGCATTGCGCAGCCCGTGGATATAGGGCAGCTTACGCAACAGGACATGGAGCTTTTCAAAAAAATTGAGGCCGAATCAAATCCCAAACATATTCATAACCTGGTAACTGAATTAATTCTGTTATCTGATGACAAATCACCGCTTTCCTTGCTGGAAGTAGCAAAACTTTTGTTTGAGCTATCGCAAAAAAAGAACGATGCTTTTTCGGAAAGTGTGGCTATGAGCCTCTATGGCCAGGGTTATAGAATAACAGGAGACTTCACAAAATCCCAGCAATATCATTTCAAAGCCATAGAGCTGGCAAAAAAACTCTCCGACAAATCTTTAATTGCATTTGCGCTCAATCAGTCGGCGCATATTTATAAAGACCGCGCAGAAAACGAGAAGGCCATAGCCATTTACAAGGAATCAAACGAGTTCGCGAATAACGGTACCGACCCGTTTTTTAGATTTTATCCAATCATGAATCTTGGATTTGTTTATCTGCAAGTGGACAAGGCTGACTCGGCCCTTTATTACGCATCTAAATCGGTAAGCATGATGGAAGAGATATTAGCGAAGGCTGATGCGAAGAGAAGAGCAATTTTAGAAAGAAGCCTTTATGAATATTGCTTATTAAACCTGGCAGCCGCTTATAGTAAATCAAAAGACAAAAAAAATGCTGACAAATACTATGAAAAAGCAATGGTTATGATGGAAAAGTATAGAGGAATCAAGAGCCGTTATTTTCAATATTTATTTTACCACTTGGCGCAGCACTATCAGCGATATGACATTACCGATTCGGCGCTGTACGCAGCACGGATGGCAATAGAATCAGGTTACAATACCCCGTTGGAATACCTCTCGGCAAGGCCTGCAAAAATGTTAAGCGATCATTATGAAAGCAGGAACGCTGACAGCACTGTCAAGTATTTAAAAATTTATTTGAAAGCAAATGAAGTGATGAACAGCACAAGGGTTACACAGCAGCTTCAAATGAAGACGGTTGAAGAGGAGCAACGTAACCTGGAAATACAACGGGCTCAGAAAGCTTACCGGGATAAGGTCCTTGTTTATCTGCTGGTGGGCGGGTTGGTTGCCATGTTGTTACTTGCTTTGTACATGTATCGCTCCGGCCGCCAGCGGAAGCGAATGAATACAGAATTGCAAAAGCAGAAAGCTCAGGTGGAAAAAACGCTGGCAGAATTAAAGTCCACACAGGTACAGCTTGTCCAATCAGAGAAAATGGCAAGCCTTGGTGAGCTCACCGCCGGCATTGCACACGAAATTCAAAACCCTTTAAACTTCGTCAATAACTTTTCTGATATTAATACAGATTTGCTTAAAGAGTTGAAAGATGAACTGCAGAAAGATAATAAACACGAAGCACTTTTGTTAGCAGAAGACATAATTGAAAATGAGCAAAAAATATGTGAACATGGTAAACGTGCCGATGCTATAGTGAAAGGAATGCTCCAACATTCAAGAACAATTTCAGGTCAAAGAGAAGCAACGGATATTAATGCTTTAGCAGATGAATATCTACGTCTCTCCTATCATGGACTTAAAGCAAAAGACAAAACGTTCAATGCAACACTACAGACTGACTTTGATGAGAGCATTGGAAAAATATATATTATACCGCAGGAGATTGGCAGAGTGTTGCTGAATTTATACAGCAATGCTTTTTATGCCGTAGCTGAAAACAAGAAACAACAAAAAGGAGAAGATTATGAGCCAATAGTTTCTGTATGCACAAAGAGATTAAATGGTAAACTAGAAATAAGAGTAAAAGACAACGGAAACGGTATTCCACCAAAAGTATTAGACAAAATTTTTCAGCCCTTCTTCACCACTAAACCAGCAGGTCAGGGAACAGGATTAGGATTATCAATGAGTTATGATATCATCAAAGCACATGGTGGAGAAATAAAAGTGGAAACGAAAGAAGGCGAAGGTTCAGAGTTTATTATTTCAATTCCCACTAATCATTCGTGATATGAAAAAATTAATTTTTCTGTTTATTATAATTTCCAGCAGTCATCCTATTTATGCTCAGTCAACTGTAAGGGATAGCCTAAGCCAATTACTTCAAAAAGAAAAAAGCGATACCAGTCGTGTTTTATTATTGGTTCAGCTTAGCTCCCAGTATGCATTTTTTAAGCCTGATTCTGCAATGCTTCTGGCTCTGAAAGGTTTAGAACTTTCCCGTATTATTGGCTTTCCTAAAGGGGAGGCAACAAGCTTAAACCGGATTGGAGGTACTTATAATCTTTTAGGCAATTACCTCAAAGGAATGCAACTTCATCTGCAAGCTTTACAGATAAGAGAAAGGATTCAAGATGTTAATGGAATAGCACAGAGTCTTAATGATATAGGAAATGTTTTACGGATACAAGGAGAATACTATAAGGCAATTGAATATCATTTAAAAGCAAAAAAATTGTCAGAACAAATAAACAATAAAGAAGGACTTGCTGGAAGTATCAACAGTCTTGGCAGATGTTATTTGCAGTTAAAACAATACGATTCTGCGATAGCCAATGCCCGCCAGGCTTATGAGATAGCAAACAAGTTTAAAGATCACCCTAGAACAGAATTCTCTTTATTTTTAATGGGAGAGATATATTTAGAAACAGGACAAAAGAAACTTGCGTTGGAATATTACCGTCGAAGCATTCCTTATCAAAAGATGACGCAAAATGATTTGAGACTAAGTCAAACATTTATTGGTATGGCTAAATTGTTTGAAAATGAAGGACAGCATGATTCATCTGTTTATTATGCAAGGCAGGCATTGATAATTGCCAGGGAGAAATTTGCAAAACAATTTCTGGATGTAAGTAGCTTTTTATCTTCTTTTTACAAGAACAGGCGGAATGTGGATAGTGCATTTTTTTATTTGGAAGTTGCTAAAGCAGCCAATGATTCTTTGTTCAGCCAGGAAAAAACAAGACAAATTCAAAGCCTCGCTTTTGACGAGCAACTAAGGCAAAAAGATTTGGAAGCCGAAAGGACCAGGTATCAAAATCAAATACGATTATACATACTGCTTTCTGCACTAACGGTATTCTTAGTAATAGCCATTTTTCTTTTTAGAAACAATAAGCAAAAGCAAAAGTTAAATGCTGTCCTGAGACAGCAAAAAGAAAAAACAGAAAAAGCATATGAACAGTTAAAAGCAACACAGGCACAGCTTATTCAATCAGAGAAAATGGCTTCACTCGGAGAACTCACTGCTGGCATTGCGCATGAAATTCAAAATCCTTTAAATTTCGTCAACAATTTTTCTGAAGTAAGCAATGAGTTGATAAATGAAATGGTTGATGAAGTTAATAGGGGAAATACCGAGGAAGTAAAAGCCATTGCAAAAGACGTACAACAAAACCTTGAGAAAATATTGCGTCATGGCAAACAGGCAGATGGCATTGTAAAAGGAATGCTGCAGCATAGCCGGAGCAGCAGTGCAGTGAAAGAATCAACAGATATTAATAAACTGGCAGATGAATATTTACGACTGGCCTTTCATGGACTAAGAGCAAAAGATAAATCTTTTAATGCAGTATTGAAAACTGATTATGATGAAACGATTGGCAATATCAATATTATTCCGCAGGACATTGGCCGGGTAATTCTTAATTTAATTACCAATGCTTTTTATGCAGTAACAGAAAAGAAAAAACAAAATCCAGATGGCTATGAACCAGTAGTGACTGTAACAACCAAAAGACTCGGGCCCCCTTCAGGGGATGGGGGCAAAGTTGAGATAAAAGTCTGCGACAACGGTAATGGTATCTCTCAAAAAGTTCTTGATAAAATTTTCCAACCCTTCTTTACCACCAAACCAACGGGGCAGGGAACAGGTTTGGGTTTATCATTGAGCTATGATATTATCAAAGCACATGGTGGAGAATTGAAAGTAGAGACCAAAGAAGGCGAAGGCGCTGAGTTTGCTATTGAACTATCCCAAAACAAGTAGTATGAAATATGTTTGTTTTCTATCGCTGTTATTATTGCTTTTCCAAATAGAATCATTTTGTCAAAATAAGTATAGCGATAGTCTGAAACAAAAACTTGCTTTTGCTAAAGAAGATACATCTAAAGTAAACCTGCTTGTTTCTTTAGCAAGGTCCTATACTTTCCTTTATCCCGATTCAGGGGCAACGTTTGCTAAACAAGGATTGCAAATTGCGCAACGAATAAATTATAAATCAGGAGAAGCCGGCTGCCTTAGTGTTTTATGTTTGTGTTTAACTTTTTTAGGTGATTACATAAATGCCCTCGATTTTGGATTAAAAGCCTTCCCTATATTCCGTGATTTGCATGATACTACTATGATGGTTTGGACTAATATTCAAATAATGAACTGCTACCGATACCTGGAGGATTATGACCAGGCGCTTATTTATGGGTATGAGGCAAAAAGATTATTCAGATTTGCTCATCCTGATTCCAATCAAATCAGTGTAGGATTGTCGGTGATAGGTTCACTTTATGAAAAGAAGAACCAACTTGATTCCGCTTTATATTATGCACAAAAAGCTTTAACATGGGATAAAAAGTGGACCGGGGTATTTCGTGATTTGGGAGTACTTTATGACCGGCTGGGACGAAGGGATTTAGCCTTGAATTATTATAGGCAAGGTTTATTTGTTGCCAGGAAAGACAATAGCTCCATTAGTCTTGTAAATCTTTATAACTCCATATCTAAAACATTTGAAGCTGATGGTCGTTTAGACTCTTCTATTTATTATGCCAACATGGTAATTATGCAGGCTGGGGTACAGGCTAATCCTGATGGGTTAATGCAAGCCTCTTCACAACTTGCGAAGCTCTACGAATCGCAGGGAAAAAAAGACAGTACCCTGAAATACTTAAAAGTAGCGAATACCTTAAAAGACAGTTTATTTAGCCGGAAAAAAACAAGAGAAGCACAAAGTTTTGCCTTTAATGAAAAATTGCATCAACAAGAGCTTGCTGCGCAACACCAACGGGATGAAGCCAGGATAAGAATGGCAGCCCTGTTTGCTGTGGTACTTACTTTTTTATTAATAGCATTTTTTCTGTGGCGTAATAATCAAAATAAACAAAGAGCAAATAAACTACTTCAGCAACAAAAAGAAGAAATACAAAGCACTTTAACAGAACTCAAATCCACCCAATCCCAACTTATTCAATCAGAAAAAATGGCATCTCTTGGAGAACTCACTGCAGGCATTGCCCATGAAATACAAAACCCGTTAAACTTTATAAATAATTTTTCAGAAGTGAGTAACGAATTGCTTGATGAAATGAGGGAAGAATGGGCAATTGGCAATGTGCAAAATGCAAATGAAATTGCCGATAATGTAAAACAAAACCTTGAAAAAATATTGCATCATGGCAAACAGGCTGATGGAATTGTAAAAGGCATGCTGCAACACAGCCGCAGCAGCAGTGCCACAAGAGAACCAACAGATATTAATAAATTGGCGGACGAATACTTACGCCTGGCTTTTCATGGTTTGCGGGCAAAGGATAAATCTTTCAATGCAACATTGAAGGCTGACTATGATGAAGCAATCGGAAACATCAATATTATTCCGCAGGATATTGGAAGAGTGATTCTTAATTTAATTACCAATGCATTTTATGTAGTTGGTGAAAAAAAGAAACAACAACCTGAAGGATACGAGCCAACAATTTCCTTAAGTACAAAAAAGACTGACAGTAAAGTTTCTATATCTGTAAAAGATAATGGCAACGGTATTTCACCAAAAATAGTAGACAAAATCTTTCAGCCCTTCTTTACCACCAAACCAACAGGGCAGGGAACGGGATTAGGGTTGAGCTTGAGTTATGATATTGTAAAAGCACATGGCGGGGAGTTGAAGGTGGAAACGAAGGAAGGCGAAGGGTCTGAGTTTATAATTATGTTAGCAGTTTAAGAAGAATGTTTCAGAGGCGTAGCCTCGGTGCATTTTGTAGCAACGGATTTCAATCCGTTGTAAAAAATAAATGAATAACAATGAGAACCGTAGGTTCGGCCCATTTAAAACAATGAATGTTAGCAATTAAACAAAAACAATAATGGCAAACACATATCACCAAATTTATGTGCAAACAGTTTTTGCAGTAAAGTATCGCAATGCGGTAATCGATAAAGCGTGGAAAAGCCAGCTTTTTGGAGTAATTGGAAATTTAATAAATGAATCTAAATGCAAAACAATTATTGTAAACGGAGTTGAAGACCATGTGCATTGTTTCATCGGGCTAAAGCCCGTTGTTTCCGTTTCGGAACTAATGAAAACAGTAAAAGGTAAATCATCAAAATACATTAACGACCATAAACTAACCTCCGAGCGTTTTGAGTGGCAAGAAGGGTATGGTGTATTTTCTTACAATCAAAAAAATGTGGATACCATTTATAAGTATATTCAGCATCAGGAGGAGCATCATAAAGTTCAAACCTTTCGTGAAGAGTATTTAGAACTTTTAAAAGAATTTAAAGTGGAGTTTGATGAACAGTATATTTTTAAAGACTTGATATAAATATGTACCGTGCCTACGGCACTTTATTCAAGTCAGGCCATTAATCAACGGATTAAAATCCGTTATTACAAAATGGTTCGAGCCTACGGCTCTTTAAAATAAAAGAAATGAAAGTTGACAAAATATTTCAACCCTTCTTCACAAAGCCGCCGGGCAGGGAACGGGGTTGAGATTGAGCTTAAGTTATGATATTGTAAAAGCGCATCTTGGGGAATTGAAAGTGGAAACCATCTTGGGTGAAGGATCAGAATTCCTCATCGTGTTGCCTGAATAAGTTTTATCAATCGTCATCACCCTTTAAAACCTATTGGAGCAAAACTTTTTTTAATGAATGAAAATTGTGACCTATTCCTGATGTAGCGAAACTCGTTTAACAACGGTAACTTGAATGCAACATGATTTTCTTAATCGTTATTAATTTCAAGAGGAACATATTCCCATTGACCATTACACACTAATTATGACAGAAAAAAAAGGGAGCCCCATTGTTTCAAAAATTAGTTCGGGAAAGCTTCCTTACACGCATGATCCCCGGACGTTTCACCTGGCGAAATATATCAATGATGAAACTATTAAAACTGTACCTGCTGAATGCAATTGGGGTCGCAAAATCAAACGCGGTGGGTGGGGCACCTTTGCCAATTTGAAAATTAACGATTGCACCTGCGCTGCAGCCGCTCACCTGATGATGACCTGGACTTCCAGTATCGGGAAGCTTTACCAGCCAACAACAAAAGCCGTGGTGGAAGCCTATACTCACCTAACCGGGTATGACCCCAAAAAAGATGGGATAGGTAACCCGGTAGAAGCCCGCAAAGCCTTAAAATACTGGCGTAAGCACGGCATTGCTGACCGAAAAATTATAGCCTTTGCCAAGTTGGATTTCAAAGACCGTGAACAATTAAAGCAGGCCATCTACTTTTATGGTGGTTGCTACGTCGGCATTAATCTGCCGAAGTCGGCTGAAAAACAATACAACAAAAACAAAAAGTGGACAATGTCGCGCGGTGGCGCCAAAGGATTTGGGGAAAAGGGTTCCTGGATAGGGCACGCACTAATCATTAACGGCTACAAGAATGATGAGTTGCAAGCTATTACCTGGGGCAAGAAAATAATTATGACCTTCGATTTTTGGGAAACCTATGTAGATGAGGCTTATGCAATTTTTAGTGAGGACTTTATCAGCAATAAAGAAACACCTACTAAAATGAGTGCGGATGTATTGCGAAAAGACATACAGGAACTGAAGAAAAGGGAGGATTAAAAACACCTAAAAAAGTAAAGGTTAGATGATAAGGCTACTCATGACCCATAGCCCCTGCTATTTATTCAGTAAGCATTTAACTGATTTGTCATGCATTTCCCTGGTTAGGTACACCGCCCAATTTTAGTGGCTTAGCCGGGGATGATCTTTTCTTACCTGCTGCCTTTTTGGGTGCAGTGCTCTTTTGTTTTTGTGATGTTTTTGTTGACTTAGACATTAGAATGGTTTTATAGATGATGATTACAAAATCTTAAACGCAAGATATATACCTGCGTGGCTTATTTCATTACATTACAATTTAAGTAAATTTTCTTAATCGCAGTTTTTTGAATACTTTTCTACAAATTATCTAATAAAGTATTTCAGTCCTCATCGCACCGGATTGGATACCTGGTTTATATGAGCTCTATTAGCTGCTAATTTAAGATCTCATGATAAACATGAGATCAAATATTTTTCTGTAACAATCTTTTTTGATAGATATTAATCCTATCCCTTGAATTCCCTTCAACCAGGCTATATTATGATGTTTAATAAACGAAAAAAAAATAGAAGTCTTAAAACTGCAATTGTAATAATATCATTGTTTGTCTGCTTGTTCTTACTCTTTTGCAACACTAACGAGGGACCTGAAAATATAGTAAAGCAGGATTCAATTCTTTTACCACAAATTACTCTTCTATCTGCCCTTCCTGATAGTAACAAACCCAGGGTTATCTTACTTAGTAAAGTTCCAAAACCGAAACGGACGTCTTTTCACCCCAAGCCCTACGCTGATAAGCAACCTGTTGCACTCATCGCTAATAAGGATAGTACGGCTACCAAGATGCTGGTTGAGGCAGCAAAAGGCAAAGGTTTTTTTACAAATTACACTGCGGATCAGGGTCTGGCACTCGATCAGGTTTATTGCAGCTATAAAGACAAATGGGGCAACCTGTGGTTTGGAACCAACGGAGGCGGGGTAAGTAAATATGATGGAAAAAAATTTACTACCTACACTACTGCTCATGGTTTGGCTAGTAATGTAATCTGGTGTATTACACAAGACCGTGCCGGCAATATTTGGTTTGGAACTGACGGAAGCGGGGCGAGTAAGTATGATGGAAAAAGGTTTACCACCTACACCACAGCCCAGGGTTTAGCAGACAATGTTGTATTCAGCATACTGGCAGATACAAAAGAAAATCTTTGGTTCGGTACACTAAGAGGGGGGGTAAGCAAGTACGATGGTAAAAAGTTTTTAAATAATACACCTGATACCGGGCTTTCCCAAAATGCAGTGAAGGATATAATAGAAGATAGCAGAGGCAACATTTGGTTTGCAACATTGAAGAATGGGGTAAGTAAGTATGATGGAAAAACAGTGACCAGTTATACAAAAAATAATGGACTCGCCGGCAATGAAGTTTGGAGTATAGCAGAAGATAATAGTGGTAATATATGGTTTGGTACCGAACGGGATGGTGTTAGCAAATTTGATGGTATAAGTTTTACGAATTACCGGCTACAAGGAAGTGCCCTCAATAATACTATTTTGGATATAGAAGAAGTTAATGGCGGCATCCTTTGGTTTGCTACGGCGAAAAGCGGCGCCATCAGTTTTAATGGGAAGGCGTTTACCCATTATGCTACAGCGCAGGGCTTGCCCAACGATGCAGTAAGAACCCTGGTTGAAGATGAAAAGGCTACCGTGTGGTTTGGCACTTACGGAGGCGGGGTTAGCCAATATGCCGGGAACAGCTTCTCCAATTTTACCACAGCCCAGGGCTTGCCGAATAACGTGGTATTTAGTATAGACAAAGGTGAGAACGGAGGTCTTTGGTTCGGCACGGGTGGTGGAGGCATCAGCCATTACGACGGGAATCGCTTCACCAACTTCACGGAAGCCGAGGGGCTGGCCAGCAATACAATTTATTCTCTCTTAAAAGATGGTGAGGGAAATCTTTGGATAGGAACTTCAGCTAAAGGTGTAAGCAAATATGATGGAAATAGCTTCACTACCTATACTACAAAACAGGGGCTGGCAAACAACATTATTTTTAGTCTCCTTCAAGATAGAAAGGGAAATATTTGGATAGGCACTTCCGGCGGCGGTGTAAGCAAATTTGATGGAAAAAGCTTTACAAACTATACATCGCTTCAAGGTCTCGCGAATAATGTTGTTTTTTGTCTCACCGAAGACCAAGCAGGCAATATTTGGATGGGTACCCTTGGAGGTGGTGTTAGTAAATTTGACGGTAACGGTTTTACAAATTACACAGTGGCGCATGGTCTGGCCAATAATGTGATATGGAGCATTACAGAAGATGCGGCAGGTAATCTGTGGTTTGGCACTCAACAGGGACTTAGCATGCTGGCGAAAGAGAGATTGACATCGCCGGCTTCCGTCAATAATGCGGCTCAAAAAAGTTCGGGTATTCTTTTCGAAACATTTTCTACCACAGATGGTTTGCCTGATAATTTTATTACGCAGGTACTGGAGGGTGAAGCAGGAATATTATACATAGGCACCAACCTTGGTATATGCGAACTGGTAGAAGCCTCTGCAACCAATGATGAGGTAAAAGATTGGAAGGTGGGTCAAATTTTTAATGCACCACATGGCTACCCTGTAAAAGATGTGAATGCAGGGTTAAGAGCGATGTTTAAAGATAGCAAGGGAATTATTTGGATAGGTACAGGCTCTGATAAAACCGGGCTTGTTCGGTTTGATCCTGCAGCCCTTTTTCAAGGTAAAAAAAATCCTCCACAATTGTTTATCAATAATATAAAAATAAATAACGAAGCATTTAGCTGGCGCGGTCTGCATGCAAAAGTGCAGCAGCAACAAGATGATAATTACGCTCAGGCAGAACTCGCTACTGACGAAGTAAACATATACGGCCACCTACTTGGCGAAAAAGAACGTGACTCTATCCGCTCAAAATTTCGCAAACTAAGTTTCGATAGCGTGAGTCAATGGCATGCTATTCCTCAAAACCTTGTATTGCCGTACGATTATAACAATGTGGGCTTCGACTTTACGGCAATTGAGACTGCAAAAAATTACCTGGTAAAATATCAATACTTTTTGGAAGGTTTTGATAGGGGCTGGTCGCCACCAGTTGAGCAGACCTTCGTAAACTTTGGTAATATTAGTGAAGGTAATTACACATTTAAGTTAAAGGCGCAAAGCCCCGAAGGTGTATGGACTGATCCTATTAGCTATACATTCAAAGTGTTGCCACCGTGGTGGCGTACCTGGTGGATGTATGTTTTTTATACTTTCCTATTCGTAGGGTCAATCATTATGCTCATTAGGTGGAAGCACCGGCAGATCCTTCATCAGAAAAAAATTTTGGAAGACAAGGTTGGAGTAGCCACAAGGCAGTTGCGTGAAGAAAATAAAAAAGTAGAAGCACAAAAAAAAAGAACAGAAGAAACGCTATCGGAGCTCAAAGCCACGCAGACGCAACTCATACAATCAGAAAAAATGGCTTCCCTTGGTGAACTCACCGCCGGTATTGCACATGAAATACAAAATCCCTTGAACTTCGTCAATAATTTTTCAGAAGTAAGTACGGAGTTATTAGATGAAATGAGGGAAGAATTGGCAATTGGCAATATGCAACGGGCAAATGAAATAGCAGATGATGTAAAACACAACCTTGAAAAAATATTGCATCACGGCAAACAGGCCGATGGAATTGTAAAAGGTATGTTGCAACACAGCCGCAGCAGGAGTGCCACAAAAGAACCAACAGATGTTAATAAACTGGCTGATGAATATTTACGCCTGGCTTATAATGGGTTGCGGGCAAAGGATAAATCGTTTAATGCAACATTACAAACTGCATATGATGAAACCATTGGCAACGTCAATATTATTCCGCAGGATATGGGAAGAGTGCTTTTGAATTTATTCAACAATGCATTTTATGCAGTAATAGAAAAGAAGAAGCAAAATGGCGATAGTTATGAGCCAATGGTCTCTGTAAGCACAAAAAAGACTAATGGCAAAGTTGAAATAAAAGTGAGAGACAACGGAAACGGTATTCCATCAAAAGTATTAGACAAAATTTTTCAACCCTTCTTTACAACCAAACCAACAGGCCAGGGTACAGGCCTTGGTTTATCATTAAGCTATGATATTGTAAAAGCACATGGGGGAGAATTGAAGGTAGAAACCAAGGAAGGGGAATTTACGGAGTTTGTTGTTACTCTTAAAAATTCTGAGCATTTATGAAAGGAGCCTGCCTCGCTTTGTTACTACTAATTCTTACCCCACGGCTGGGTGTAAGCCAGACCCCCTGGACCCCTCAACCCACCGACAGCTTAAGGCAAGTACTGGTCCATACCCGGCAAGACACCAACCGTGTTTTGCTACTGAACCAACTGGCGAATAACTACCGCTTCTTTAATCCAGACTCTTCTTTAATTCTTGCACAACAAGCGATGGGTTTGGCACAGAGACTAAATTTTAATAAGGGGAAAATCCACGCATTAAACATTTATGGCGAAGCCCGGCGTTTTCGTGGGGAGTTTCCCCAGGCATTAGAGGCTCAATTCAATGCCCTGCAACTCAGCAAAAAGATAGGTGATCAACAAGGAGAAGCAGGCTGTTTAGGCTCCATAGGCCATGTCTACCTGGATCTGAACGAATACCAACAAGCCCTTAGCTACTTATATCAGGCGAAGAAAATTAGAGAGAACATTTTTGGAAATACAAGTTTATGGATGTCTGGCATCGGCTATGCCTATGAAAGGCTGAGTCGGCTGGATTCCGCTTTACACTTTCAGCAACAAGCCTATGATTCTTTAAGAAATTTTCCGGTAAATTCTCCATTGGGATCACTAATACTGACACGCCTGGGCATCGTTCACGCAAGGTTAGGTCACCCTGACCCGGCCCTACGGTATTTTCAGCAGGCCATTCAGATTTCCAACGTTACGGGAGATCTCCTAAACCGGGGCAGAACGCAGTACCGAATAGCCGAATTATACTACACCGCCAATCAGATAGATTCCAGCCTGTACTATGCCCGGTTGGCGTTTGCTAACGCGGAAAAGGTATCCCAGAAAACAATCGTTCTGGACGCCAGTAATCTGATGATAAAATTGTATAAAGCAAACAGTAACCTTGACAGCGCCTTTTACTACCAGGAAGTTGCAATGGCCACAAAAGACTCGCTATACGGCCGGGAAAAATTTCAGCAGCTCCAACTGCTCACGCTAACTCAACAACAGCGTCAGCAGGAGCTTCGGGAAAAACAGGTTCAACTTCAACGGATCGGCTTTATTTCAGCCTTAGCGGTTTTTTTGCTTATCGCTTTGTTGCTTTGGCGTAACATCCGCTATCAAAAACGCACGAACCAAACGTTGAACATTAAGAATGAGCAAATTGAAACACAACGTAATACTTTGGAAAAAACACTTACTGAATTAAAGGGAACTCAATCCCAACTCATTCAATCCGAAAAGATGGCTTCACTTGGGGAACTCACCGCCGGCATTGCCCACGAGATACAAAACCCCTTAAACTTCGTCAATAATTTTTCAGAAGTAAATAAAGAGCTGCTTGCAGAAATGAAAGATGAAATTGCGAAAGGTAATTATGATGAAGTGAAAGCGATTGCAAACGATGTAATGGACAATCAGGAAAAAATAAATCAACATGGTAAAAAAGCCGATGCGATAGTAAAAGGCATGCTGCAACATAGCCGTAGCAGCAGTAGCGAAAAACAGCCCACGGATATTAATAAACTTGCTGATGAATATTTACGGTTATGTTACCATGGGTTGCGGGCAAAGGATAAGGATTTCAATGCAACCTTAAAAACGGATTATGATGAAACGACTGGCAATATCAATGTTATTCCGCAGGACATTGGCAGGGTCATTCTTAATCTTATTACCAATGCTTTTTATGCTGTAACAGAAAAGAAGAAACAGCAGCCGGAAGGATACGAACCAACAATTTCTATAAGTACAAAAAAGATTGGCAATAAAGTTTTGATTTCTGTAAAAGATAACGGTAGCGGTATTTCACCAAAACTATTGGACAAAATCTTTCAGCCCTTCTTCACAACAAAACCAACAGGGCAGGGAACAGGATTAGGGCTATCATTGAGTTATGATATAATCAAGGCACATGGAGGAGAATTGAAAGTGAAGACCAAAGAAGGGGAAGGGGCAGAGTTCGTAATACAATTGCCGTTTAAATAAAATTGATGAAAAAAACATTTGTGTCGGTTATACTCATTTGTGTTTTGCAGTTTATACATGCACAAAGAAATTATATTGACAGTTTAAAACAAAAGATTGCCTCTTCCCCGGAAGACACTACCAAAGTAAAACTGTTATACGATATAGGCCTAGTGTATAATTGGTCTTA
>MWVX01000260.1_pt1 | contig 15498 bp, 18 predicted proteins | sample 1047311 | NCBI WGS metagenome assembly MWVX01 (sample SAMN06349984, study PRJNA376086) | soil metagenome | isolation source: MtG-4 sample Antarctic (ecotone) soil | place: Antarctica | collected 2015-01-13 | reverse complement strand
GTTGTAGAACATACAGAGGACTTTATCCGGAATAATAAATTTTCGGATCAGGCCGTAGAGGGGTATTGCCATTTGCTGGCAATATATAATAAATGGGAATCTGATAAGCTGTTTGATCAGACATTGAGAGAAGCAAAGGACGTTTTAGACAGGTTTCCGTACAGAGATGCACCTTACTTCTACAAAGAATATTTATTGCAAAGTGAAATCAATTTATACTTTGACAGGCAGAAGAAACGGGCGTATGATGCAAGCCTGCAAAAAGCTGCTGATTATCTTGACCTTTTTTATCTTGCCAATAAGCTTAAATATTCATGCGAGCTAATTAATCGGCAAAAGCTGGTTGCTGCAAATTATGAGCTAAGGCTGCTTAAAGAAATAACACAGCACCTTCAGGAACACAGCTACGATGAATTTCCATCTATTGCAATTTATTATCAGATATTAATGACATTTCTTGAAAATGATAATGTTGAGCATTTCGAGAAATTAAAACGTCTGCTTGATGAGCACACCAGTAAATTTCCGCCGCTGGAAGCAAAAGATATGTATGCATATGCGCAGAACTATACAATACGAAAAATAAATGCCGGTAACCAGGATTTTTTAGATGAATATCTTCATTTGTCAAAAGCTGCTCTTGAAAAGAATTTATTGCTTGTTGACGGATTCTTATCGCCATGGGCATATAAAAATATTGTAAGCGTGGCACTACGTGTTGACGATCTTACATGGACTGAGCAATTCATTAAAAACTATCGCTCTAAATTAAGTGAGAAATTCAGAACCAATGCTTACAATTATAACCTGGCATATCTCTTATTTTTCAAAGGTGATTACGGTGAAGCCTTAAAACTGATTAACCAGGTTGAATTTACAGATATTTTTTATGCTCTCGACAGCCGCACAATGCAAATTAAAATCTATTATCAGCTCGAAGAATGGGATCCATTGCAAAGTGCAATAGAAGCATTTAAGGTTTACATGCGCCGGAATAAAACACTCAGCGAAAATGTGAAAATCATCTATGTAAACTTTCTAAAATTTATTGATAAGCTCAGCCGCATTCCAGGGCACGACAAAGCCCGGTTAATTGCACTTAAAAATAAAATAGAAGATACAAAACAGGTTGCTGACCTTAAATGGCTGTTGTCGAAAGTTGATGAAAAAACTGGCATCTTAGCCACAGTGAGTAGCTGAGATTAGTTCTTATAATTTAATTGACGATAAAATCTGATACATGATGAAAAAGTAACACACCCAAATTGATACTTATCAATCACATGTTTCCAAATCTGAATAAACGTCTAATGTCCAGTTGGTCCAATAATAAGTAGGGTCTTTAATGCCCCCGGGCATATACCAGCTTGCAGGGCGGATTTCGTAGTAACCCCAGTCAGTATCAGGAGAGCAAGTGATATTTTCCTGTGCACCTGTCCATTTTTCAATAGAAACCGGTTTATCGAACATAGATGGATCGAGGACACGTAAAACAATTCCGTCATCTTCTTTCACCTTTACAAGAGGCGCAACGTGATACCACCAGAACACACAACAATCCCCGGCATCAACGGCAAGAAAACCGTCTTCACCTTCAAAGCTAAAAACTTTGCGGCATGTGTAACCGTAGGTATCTTCAAGTATCTGCTTCATTTTATGCGCACGTGCATAGCAACCGTCAACAACATACTGAAATGGAATACAGTAATCAATTGTTGCTGTTCCTTCCGCACAGTTTTGCATTTGCATATAATCAAATATTTTATTCATTTCTTCTTCACTCGCAATCACTGTTTCATATTCGGTGCGCACGCCGCTTTCTTCAGCATTTATTAAATTTTTATATTGCTCAATCTCAGTATTTCCTGCACGTGCGGCTGATTTAATTTGGTCTTCGCTTTCAATTGTAACTCTCACAGGTAATTCATTATCCCGGCTAAAGTTTAATTCATTGATAATTGTGCTATAATCAGGGTGCGATTTTGCAAGCATGATTATTCTTGGTGTTTCGTAAAACCTGATGCCGACAGTGCTTGCATCGTCAGGCATGACCTTATAATAAGCAACCGTCATCAGCTTGTAGTCGCCGGATATTTGCATTGGTTCGCTTACAATTGCAATTTCATCAATTGAGCTTTTTTGGCAGGATGCGATGCTGATGAAAACTATCAGCATGTAAGAGAACTTAAGTAAATATTTCATTATAAATTGTTTTTGAGCGAGCTAAATTTATGAAATGTTTTAATGTTTCGGTCTTTCAGAGTAAAAAATTACATTTTTGAAACAATAGTATGCGTTTATTAAATTCCGAATTGATTTTTATCAGCTCTTCCAGGAAGCTCGTTTTTAACCGTTCATAATAAAGGGTTTCAGAAATAGGTTTAAGCACTAAAGAAAGTAATCATTAAAAATATTAATAAACAAACGCTTAAAGGTTAGCACAAATGGGATTGAGGATTTAAACTATTAATTAAATCAACTCAATCAATTGCAAAGGAATAAGAAGTCCAGAAACTTTCCCAATCGCAATCGGTTTTATCTAAACAGGGTATCATATGTGTGAGATGAATTACCCACGTGCCTGTTTTTGGAATCACAATAGATGCTATGCCGGCTTCATCAGTTTTGGTTGTTAATGAAATAGTATTATCCTCTCCCTGTCTGTTTCTAAAAGTTACTATTTTATTAATGAGCGGCATGCCTCTAAATAAATTTTTTGCTCTGAGTTCATTATTTTCATTTAGTAAATAAGGATTATCCAGCAAGGTGATTTCAAGATTATAGCCAACTTCTTTTTTATATAAATCTCCGCCTGCATTATCGCCAGATAATAATAATGCTTTCAGGTATCGAGAATATTTCTCACGCTGTGGAGTATTTGTTAGAGCCGGATCAAAATTAATATTTTCGAGGTGGTCAGTTTTTAAATATTCGGCAAAGGCTTCAGGCATGAATTCAATTTTTGAAAAATCTCTCTGCATTGTTATTAGCGCAAGTCCATCGAAATCCACAATGGCTTCTATCACCGGAAGTTGATCTTCTTTTGATAAAAGCAGCAAATCTCTGTTTTCATTCGACGTTATCAGGCTAAAATTTTTTGTTATTGCTTTTTGCAGAGGTCGCTCAAGCTCAACATTCAATCCCTGTGCAACAAATAAATGCACATAATAAGTATCGCCACGCTTAAATGTATAGTCTTCAGCAATGAGCAAATATTCATGAGCCATTAGGGGTAGAGTAATTGCCAGACCCAAAGGATAAAATTCAAGCGCTTAAACCAGTGCATTTGTAACATTTAATTATAATTTATGAGATTAATAAACATATCTTAACTCAATTTTCCCACCATCTCTTCCGGCTTCACCCATTCGTCGAACTGTTCCGGAGTTGTATAACCTAACTCCACAGCAACTTCTTTTAATGTTTTATTTTCCTTGTGTGCTTTTTGTGCAATTTCTGCGGCTTTGTAATAACCGATCTTATTATTCAGCGCTGTAACAAGCATTAATGAATTTTGCAGGTGTTTTCTGATATTTTCTTCAAGAGGCTGAATTCCTTCGGCGCACCTGTCGTTAAATGAAATGCATACATCTCCGATTAATCTTGCGCTATGCAAAAAGTTATAAATAATAACCGGTTTAAAAACATTCAATTCAAAATGACCCGATGCACCACCAATATTTATTACCACATCATTACCCAATACCTGGGCAGCTACCATTGTCATTGCTTCGCTTTGCGTAGGATTCACTTTACCCGGCATAATTGAAGAGCCTGGTTCGTTGTCAGGAATATAAATTTCACTAATGCCACTACGCGGGCCTGAGGCGAGCAAGCGAATATCATTGGCTATTTTCATCATCGAAACTGCAGCAGTTTTTAAAGCTCCATGTGCTTCAACAATGGCATCATGGGAAGCGAGAGATTCAAACTTATTCTCTGCGGATATAAATGGATAACCGGTTAGCTCCGCAATTTTCTGTGCAACTTTTTCCGAATAACCTTCCGGGGTATTAATTCCGGTGCCAACTGCTGTGCCCCCCAGCGCAAGCTCTCTTAAATGTAACATTGAATTTTTAATGGCCCGCAAGCCATGCTCAAGCTGCGAAGCATAGCCGCTTAATTCCTGTCCCAAAGTTATTGGTGTTGCATCCATTAAATGTGTTCTGCCAATTTTAACTATATGCATGAACTGCTGCGACTTCTCATGCAAAGTTTGTCTTAATTTATCAATGCCCGGAATTGTAATTTCCATAAGCATTTTATAAGCAGCAATATGCATAGCTGTTGGAAAGGTATCGTTACTCGACTGCGATTTATTTACATCATCATTAGGATGAATTGATTTTTTTTCATCCGATAAATTACCGCCATTTAATTCATGTGCACGGTAAGCAACTACTTCGTTCACGTTCATATTACTCTGTGTGCCGCTGCCGGTTTGCCACACTACAAGAGGAAACTGATCGTCAAGCTTCCCATCTAATATTTCATCACAAGCTTTGGAAATTAAATTACATTTATCTTCAGTCAATACATTTAACTCAAAATTTGTCTGTGCAGCGGCTTTTTTTAAATACGCAAATGCATAAATAATTTCTTTAGGCATTTTGTTAATCTCCTGCGCAATGGGAAAGTTAATTATTGAGCGCTGCGTTTGTGCGCCCCAGTATTTATCAGCAGGAACTTCTATAATGCCGAGGGTGTCTTTTTCTTTACGATATTGCATAACCAGTTTCAAGCAGTGAGTATCAGGTATCGGGTAGTGCCTTGTGTTACTAATTAATCGCTACAATTAAATTGTCATTATCTCAACTTCTTTTGTTTGCAGGTGTTTATCCACTTCTAAGCTGTATTTATCTGTAAGCTTTTGCACCTGTGCTTCACCATCATTGGCGAGATCTTCAGGCAGATTTTGTTTTTGTAGTTTTTTTATTTCTTCATTTGCTTCTTTTCTAAAATTGCGAATGGAAACTTTTGTTGTTTCGCCCATTTGTTTGATTTGCTTTACAAGATCCCGGCGGCGCTCTTCGGTTAATGGCGGAAGCACAAGACGAATTACTTCACCATTGTTTACAGGAGTTAAGCCAATATTTGCTGCAAGTATTGCCTTATCTATCTCTCCGAGCATTTTTTTCTCCCATGGCTGAATTGTAATTGTTCGTGTATCGGGCGTTGCGATGTTCGATACCTGATTTAACGGCGATAACATGCCATAATATTCTACTTTAATACTATCGAGCATAGAAATATTTGCCCTGCCGGCACGCACATGCGAAAGCTCAACTTCCAAATGTTTTATAGCTTTCTGCATGTTCTCCTCTGCCATGCCAATCACAAGATTCATGTCGTCTTCCGTCATATTAATCTTTTAAATGTTATTTGTTACAAGGGTGCCGATTTTTTCTCCGTTTAAAACGTTGGCAAGATTTCCTTTTTTATTCATATCGAAAACAATTATCGGTAAATTATTTTCTTCGCATAATGTAATTGCAGTCATATCCATTACGCTTAAATTATCTTCATACACTTTTCTAAAAGAGACAACATCGTATTTTGTTGCGTTGATATTTTTTTCGGGATCGGCAGTGTAAATTCCGTCAACACGTGTTCCTTTTAAAATCACTTCAGCTTCCACCTCAATTGCACGAAGGGATGCAGCAGTGTCGGTAGTAAAATATGGATTACCTGTGCCTGCACCAAAAATTACAACTCTTCCCTTTTCCAAATGCCTGATTGCTCTACGACGTATATATGGTTCACAAATCTGTTCCATTTTTATAGCAGATAGCAGCCGTGTATAAAGGCCTATATTTTCCATTGCCGCCTGCAAAGCCATCCCATTAATTACTGTAGCGAGCATGCCCATGTAATCGCCCTGCGCACGGTCAATACCTGAGCCAATACCATTCATTCCTCTGAAAATATTTCCACCTCCAATTACAATTGCCACCTGCACACCATGATCGGTAATTTGCTTTATATCTTCAGAGTATTGGCTAAGCCGCAGGGGATCAATACCAAAATTTTGATTACCCATCAGTGACTCACCGCTTAATTTCAATAGAATTCGCTTGTATTTGGCATTCATGCAAAAGCAAATATACAAAGCAGTTTGGTGTGTGGAATTTAAAATATCAGGAAGAGATCTGAGAAAGAATTTTACATAATACCAGTCATTTCACTTATGATAATAAAGGTGGCAGTTATAATAATAAAACTGCCAAAAAAGAAGTTTAGGAACCGACTGTTAACGTATCTTGATGCGTAGGATCCAAGTAACATACCTGATGAAGTAATTAAGATAAACAATAAAATAAATTTCCAGTCAATATAAGGGGTAAGTTGAACTGATGAATAAAATCCGACAAATGAATTTAAGGTAATAACAACAAGGGAAGTCCCTATCGCTGTTCTTAGCTGAAGCTTAGCGAACATTACCAGCGCCGGAGTAATTATAAAGCCGCCGCCAACACCTGCAAATCCCATTATAATTCCTGTTATGGAGCCTATAAGCATAAGTATCCACGGGTTTTCACTGCCTTCAGTAATTGAGTTATCCTGCTGATTTTTTATTTGAATTAATCATCATTGAAATCCCTGCTACACTCATAATAGATGCAAAAAATACAAGTATTAAGACGTCTCTTGTCAATGTAAAGCTTGCATTTAATGAAATGTGTTCCGGTATAACCGGAATGATAAATATGCGGGTAATAAATACTGATATAAGTGAAGGAACTGCAAATAATAAAGCAGGCAATATTTTTACAAATCCGGTCCCAATATTTTTAATAGCTCCAATCAGTGCCGTGCAGCCAACAATAAAAAATGAATAGGTTGTCGCATGCAATGCGTCAATGCCAAAAAGATAATGGATAACAGGAACAGTAATTATTGAACCTCCTGCGCCGAGCAAACCCAAACTCAAGCCAACCAGCAAAGCTCCCAGGCAGCCTAAAAAAAACATTATCAACCGTTAAGTATTTGCTCTTCTGTTAATGATTGCATATTTAATAAATTTACCATTTTATTTTAGCAAAAATATACGTTCAGCATTGAAAGGAAGCATTGCCCATTATCCTGCTATCGCTCAGTTTTTTGTGTTTGCCGGTATGTTTTTAATTAGTGAAGTAATATTCTCATTGCTGGCAATTTCTTTTGCCGGTATTATTTACCCAAGAATTAATTTTTACCATTTAATTCAATCGCTAAATGAGTTGAAAAGTGCTGATGAAGTTTCATTAAGGGAGGCAAATGCATTAAAGATGTTTCAGTTCGTTACTTCTATTGGAAGATTTATTTTGATTCCGTTGTTATTTATACATCTTGCTGGCCACAATTTCGAGCAATCGCTTAATATTAAAAAACCGCCGCAGTTAATCTCTTTTGTGCTTATTTTATTCATCGTTATTTCAGCAAGCGGTGTAGTTAATCTTGTAAATGAATGGAACCAGAATATGAAATTACCTGCTTCGATGAGCAACATTGAAATTACCATGCGACAATTTGAAGAACAGGCAAAATTGCAAACGGAAATATTTTTAAGAACAACTACAATTACCGGCTTTTTGGTTAACATTTTTATTGTTGGAATTCTTGCTGCTATTGGAGAAGAAATTGTTTTCAGAGGAATTCTACAGAATATTTTTTATAAGTGGACAAACAGTTCACATGCCTCAATTTGGATTGCAGCATTTTTATTCAGCTTTGTGCATTTACAATTCTTTGGATTTTTCCCGCGGCTGCTTTTAGGAGCCCTGTTAGGATATTTATACTATTGGAGCGGTAGCTTGTGGAGTTGTATATTCGCTCACTTCGTAAATAATACTGCTGCAGTAACTGCATATTTTTTACTAAACAGAGGTTTAATAGAAGAAAATATTGCCGAAACCTCATCGCTAACGGGGGCACTAATTTCATTGCCTGTTGTTGGCTTATTGATATATCTATATATAAGAAACACAAAAAAAGACATCAGTTATGCAAAAGGAGTGGATGATGATTTATACAACCAACAATCATCAGGAAGCGATGTATCTGAAAGGACTTCTGGAGAATGAGAATATTTACGTTGTAGTGATGAGCAAACGCACTCAGCCATATATGAATAATCCGCTAACTAACAATTTTGAAATATATGTGCATTACGATCAGGCTGAAGCTGCCCTAGATCACATTTATAATATGCCTGAATGAGCAACCTTAGCCAGCGGATAATTACTGCCCTTGCAGGCATTGCATGTATAATGGGTGCCTTATTATGGAATGATTATTCATTTATATTGCTTTTTTTGTTGCTCAACATAATTACTCATATTGAATATCTCAATACAGTACAAAGCCTGAAAGATGGCAAGAAAAGCCTGATTGAGCATGCGTTGAATATTGCGATTGGAATATTTATATTTTTTTTCTTCTTAACAGCCGCTTATGATATTTTATTTGCAGTTCATCTATCGCTATATGCATTTTCAATAATTGGGTTTCTTTTTATTTACGAGCTGTTTCAAAAGCGCAATAACCCATTTCATCATATTGGCTTAAATATTCTGGGTATCGTTTACATCTGTGTTCCGTATGGGTTGATTATATTTATCGGAACGGACTTAACTTCACATCAGCGATATCCATATTTAGTGCTGTCTCTTTTGCTGCTTATCTGGTCTAATGATGTTTTTTCATTTTTTACCGGCAGGTGGCTTGGCAGGCATAAATTATATGAGCGCATTTCACCAAAAAAAACATGGGAAGGATTTATTGGAGGATGCTTTGCTACAATTTTATGTTCTGTTATTTTAAGCTATTCCTTTGAAAGATTGAATTTAATAGAGTGGATAGGCTGGGCAATTGTAGTTTGTGTAAGCGGCACTTTAGGCGATTTAACTGAAAGTAAGCTAAAACGAAGCCTGCAAATTAAAGATAGCGCAACTATTTTGCCTGGTCATGGCGGTTTTCTCGATCGCTTTGATGCATTATTAATGGCAACTCCTTTTAGTTGTGCTTACCTGGCACTTACTCAGAATCTTCAATGGTGAACCATCCCACTGTTCATTTTGTCTTACTTTTGCGTTTCCATTTTAAAAGTGATTGTTAACGAATGAAAATTATACATAGGGAAGGCAGAAAAATTATTATCGCCTTCTTAATTTTTTTGGTGCTGCTGAATTTTGCTGCTCATTATTTTTTTCCTGAAAATGCATCTCTGCATCTAATTGCGGTGCTTGCTTCATTTGGAGGCATCTGGTTCACAATATGGTTTTTTCGCAATCCTAAACGAAGGTTGTTTAAGGAAGAGGGCGCAATAATAGCCCCCGCCGATGGTAAAGTAGTTGTAATTGAAGAGACTTATGAACCGGAATATCTTAAAGACAAACGCCTGCAGATTTCCATTTTCATGAGTGTAAAAAATGTGCATGTAAACAGAAACCCTATCAGCGGGCAAGTGAAATATTTTAAATATCATCCAGGAAAATACTTGCTTGCATGGAATCCAAAATCATCTACGGCAAATGAACGCACAACGTTTGTTATTGAAGATGAGGATGATAATGTGGAGATTTTGATGCGCCAGATAGCCGGCACTGTTGCCCGTCGCATTAAATTTTATGTAGAAGAAGGTGACGAAGTAGTACAGGGCAGTGAATTCGGATTTATAAAATTCGGCTCTCGGGTTGATTTATATCTTCCCCTGCATTCAAAAATAGAGGTGAATATCGGGGATAAAGTGAAAGGCGGTCAAACCGTTATTGCCAGAATTCAGAGATAAATTTATATTTTTGTACCTCATTTTTAAATAAACTAAAAATTATGAAAAAAATATTCTGCATTTTAACCGTAATTATTGCATCAATCAGCATCGGGCTTGCACAACAAGCTGAATCATCAACAGTAACGAATGCTGAAAAAACATCGCCCGCAGTAAATGCCGCTGCTGCAACAAACGTAAATACGGTTACAACGCCTGAAGCTGCTAAATCAGGCGTTTTAAAGAAATCGTGCTGTGCATCAGGCAGCAAAGTATCTGCAACAACTGCAAGCACCGCAGAAAAAGCAAAGGATGCAGATAAATGCCAGCAAGTGTCGTTTGGCATGAGTGCAGCAAAACCTGAAAAAGCACAATCTCCACAAATTAAATAACTAGATATCTATACTGAGGTTCACAAGCTGCTTCTATGGAGCAGCTTTTTGTTTTGTAGCATTCAATATTGATTACTAAAAGTGTTTGTGCAACTGATAATAAAATAACATCTGAATTCTATGCCTGCTGTTTTTGCTAAAACATACCCTGCGAATGAGGTTCATTTTTCACTTGATGATTGCGATAACCGCACCGAACCGAGAAAAGTATTATTGTGCACGCCTGATTATTTCGATGTAAAGGATGTAAGAAATGTGCACATGCATGGCAATAAAGGAAATGTAAATCCGGAGAAGGCAGCGCAACAATGGGATAACATTCGTAATATTTACCTCGATTTTAAGAACAAGGGCTTTCTTGATGAAGTGCATGTGATTGATGGTGTGGAAGACTGCGAAGACATGGTTTTTTGTGCCAATCAAAGCTTCCCATGGGTGATGTGGAATAGCGATAAAATTGTAATTATGAGCCGCATGAAGCATGTATCAAGGCAAAAAGAAATTCCTTATTATCAGGATTTTTATGAAGATGAAGGGTATAAGATTATTCATTTAGAAAGTAAATATCATTTTGAGGGGATGGGGGATCTTCTGGCCCATCCTCTCAAAAAATTGCTATATGGCGGCTACGGGTTTCGCACGGATAAAAATGTTTATGAAGAAATAAGTCGCATAACTGATGCACCGATAATAACGCTGGAATTAATTAATAATAATTTTTATCACCTTGATACATGCTTTTTACCCTTGAATCAGGCGGAAGTGATTATTGCTCCCCGTGCGTTTTCGGCCGAGTCGTTAAATATTATTCGCAAAATGTTCGAGGGTGTTTATGAAATTCCTGAAGAGGAGGCTCTGGCCGGTTTTGCGTGCAATGCACATATCATTTATGAAACTACAAAGAGAAAGCAGGCCGCAATTATTCAAAGAAACAATCCTGAAACTCTCAATATTATTCAACAAAATGCAGCAATTGTTGCTGAAACCGATACCTCGGAATTTGCAAAATCAGGAGGCAGTGTGTTTTGTATGAAGATGATGGTGTATTGAATGAAGTAAAAAAGTGAAAAGTGAATGATACATTCGCTAAGGCTTAGCGAGTATATGTTAGAAGTAAAAACAGTATATAATTAATCGCTTTCCGTTGATTTTTTTATGAAAAGAACCAGCAGCAGCACCTGGTAAAATAAGTTATCCATCCGGACATTTAAATTAATGGGCGCCTGAGCTAGATCGCTGTATAATCTCGGCAAATTTTTAATGTCTTTAATTTTTCCTTCAATGCTGTAAATAAACCGTTTGCAATCCCACCCGATATATTTTTCCTGCCGCTTGTTTAAAATAAGCTCCGCAGGGAGTTTTTTGTTTTTTGCAATAAGCTTGTTAAAATTGAAATTATTTTTATAAGCATCCTCTGTTGCGCTCGTGGTTAATCCATCTATAATGGCATTAATATTTACACCCTTCTTATCGCGGTGGTCGAGCAGCTTTAAGTTATCGCGCAATTCCCGCAGCAGCGCATTCTTAATTACATCTTTGGTTTTCGACCGATCGGTAAGATATTCAAATAAATCCTTAAAGCTTGTAACTCCTATTTGTAAATAGTCAGCCATTAAAATATTACATGATAGTAATTCCGTTCGAAATTATAACATTACAGCAATTACTTTGGGATAATCACTCTGCGTATTTCAAGAAACCTTTTATAATAATATTTTTCCCGGTTCCATGTGCTGATTCGTACGCCGCCTGATTCGGGTGAGGATGTATGAATAAAGGTAAAGTTTCCGTTGCCATCATTAGATAAAATAATTCCTACATGGCCCGGGTCGCCGCCGTAAGACTCCATACCTGTAAATAATATTAAATCGCCATGCTCTGCATTTGTATAAGGTATGGGTATGCCTGCATTAAACTGTTCTGCTGAGGTCCGTGGTAATTCAATTCCGAATTTTCGATATACATATTGAATAAATCCCGAGCAATCGAAACCCGAAACAGGATCACACCCCCCCCATACATATGGAACACCTGCAAAGGTTTTAGCATAGGCCACAATACTATCAGCAATAATGCGCCTTTTTATATCCGTAGAATCAACAGCGGGATTTCTCAGCCACCAGGGTGTGAGCTGAGCAGATGAAACTTGTAACGTTAAAATGAAAATTACAGATAGTATAATTTTTCTACCACCCATTACGGATGCTGCTTTTTGTTTATTATTTTGTCTCGTTCCCACCAAACCGGCGTATCATTATCAGGATCATAATTATAATTCACCGTTATTTCTTCTCCTGAGCTTATATTTTTTATGGATTGAAATTCTAAAATATTCAAATCAAAATCAGGATAATAGCGGGCATTTGGCGTATAGCTATGATTATATAACGACCCAAAGCCTAATGCTACTGCACCTTTTCTACCTGTTATACCCCATTCAAAATAATATTCATACAAAAAAGTGTCGTTGATTAGTTTTCTGTCGTTTACTCCAAAAACAATCGTGGGGCACACTTCAATTACTGTTCCCTTTTTTATGTCTTTCGATGTAAATACCCCCCGCCCTTTATTTCGTGTGCGTGCAATATATAAATGTGCCGATAAAAAAGGTATAAATTTTCCGTCGTTGTTATAGCGGTTTGATTTACTCATTGATCCGATTTAATATGCAGGCTGTTAATGAACCGGCATAACTTTTTGAGCAAGGCGGTAAAACTACGCAATGAAGTATCTTTGCACAAAACAAATATATTTTTAATTATTGAAGCGATTGAAATAATAAGCATGAGTTCTGTGCAATCAAAGCTTGATAATATTATTAATGCTGCGGAAGGCAATGGTAAATACCTAAAAATCGGAAACATACCACTTCCTGATTTTCCTTTATTGCTTGCACCGATGGAAGATGTGAGCGATCCGCCATTTCGAATTCTGTGTAAAGAGCAGGGCGCCGATATACTGTTTACAGAATTTATTTCATCAGAAGGACTTATTCGCAAAGCAGATAAAAGCAGAAAAAAGCTTGATTTTTATGAAGAAGAGCGGCCGCTCGGTATCCAAATTTTTGGTGCCGATATCGAAGTAATGAAAGGTTGCGTTGAAATTATAGAGGAAGCCAACCCCGACCTGCTCGATATCAATTTTGGATGCCCGGTAAAAAAAGTAGTGTGCAAAGATGCCGGCGCAGGGATACTGAGGGACATTCCTAAAATGATTCGTTTAACGGAATCAATTGTAAAAATATCGAAGCTGCCCGTAACAGTGAAAACACGATTAGGGTGGGATGATAATTCAAAAAATATTGTAGAAGTTGCAGAGCGGTTACAGGATGTTGGGATAAGAGCACTCACAATACATGGACGCACACGGGCGCAATTATATAAGGGCGATGCTGACTGGACGCTGATTGCAGATGTAAAAAATAATTCACGCATAAACATTCCAATTTTTGGCAACGGAGATATTGATTCGCCGCAAAAAGCACTCGCATATAAAAATAAGTACGGTGTAGATGGTATAATGATTGGCAGGGCAAGTATCGGTTACCCATGGATTTTCAGGGAGATAAAACATTATTTGAAAACCGGAGAAATCCTACCTTCGCCTACGATTGAAGAACGTGTTGAAGTTTGCCGCACGCATTTGATTAAATCAATGGAGTGGAAAGGGGAGATGCTTGGCATTTTAGAAATGCGCCGGCATTACACAAATTATTTCAAGGGAGTACCCGATATTAAACATTACCGCAACCAGCTTGTTACCTTAAATAGCTTTGAAGCGATTGATGAAGTGCTGCAGCAAATTTGTGGGATGAAATATGATTTTGAAATGGTAGCAAAGCAATTAATTTATAATTGAGTCTTGATTGAATTTTATTCCCTTAGTTATCACATTAATCCTTAGTTCCTATTTTGTATTCAGCAGAAAAGAACATTTAATACTATACGATTACCCCATGCTTAATTTCACTATGTCTGCATGTACTCAACAATAACTTTTGCAGCCCGTGCCGAAGCGCCTTCTTTTCCCAGCTTCTCTCTTAACAGAGCATAATTTTTCTGCATTTCTGCACGATACTCACTATTAAACATTAAGCGCTCAAAAGCGGCACGGAGATTTTTTTTGTTGAATTTATATTGAATCAATTCAGGTACAACTTCTTTTTCCATAATTAAATTAACCAGTGAAATATATTTTACTTTCACTAGCTGCCTGGCAATAAGATAAGATATTAAACCACCTTTATAACAAACAATCTGGGGCACATTAAACAGAGCGGTTTCCAACGTTGCAGTGCCTGATGTTACAACCGCTGCTTGACTATGCTGTAAAATATCATAAGTTTGATTAAATAAATATATTAGATTTTGCCTGCTGGGAAACTGCTCATAAAAACTCTGCTCAACACCGGGCGCACAGGCAACCACAAATTGAAATTTCGGGAAACCATCTGCAAGAGAAAGCATCACCGGCAGCTTGACTTTTATTTCCTGCTTGCGACTGCCCGGCAAAACTGCAATTATTGGATCGGCAGTTAAATTGTTTGTTTGATAAAACAGCGGATTTTTTACTTTACTAGTGATTATATCGGGCAGTGGATGTCCCACATAGCTCACTTCATAATTGTATTTTTTATAAAACTCAGTTTCAAAAGGCAAAATTGTTATCAGTCTGTCAACATGCTTCTCGAGGATTTTAACACGTGAGCTTTGCCACGCCCACAATTGGGGGGAGATATAGTAAAAAACTTTATAGCCATTTTGCTTTGCAAAGGGTGCAATACGAAAATTGAAACCCGGATAATCAATCAGGATCACACAATCAGGATTATAAGTCAGAATATCATTTTTGCAGAGTTTTATATTATGCAATATAGTTCTTAAGTGCATGGCTACTTCTGTAAACCCCATGTATAAAGTTTCGCTGTAATGTTTCGTAAGTTGAATGCCTTCCTCTTTCATCAAATCACCGCCGAAACCGCGAAATTGCGCTTTTGCATCAAGCTGCTTTAATTCTCTCATTAATGCTGAGCCATGCAAATCTCCCGAAGCCTCACCTGCAATGATGTAGTATCGCAACTATATACTTTTTAATTAAAGGAGAATATTTATCCTATTTTACATGAGCGTATGATTACCCAAAATATAATAATACACAAGCAGAAACAAAGCTAAGATAACTGTAACAATACCCACTCCCCGCATTGAGTGGTCTTTTCGTACACGCATATAAATAATGAAAGGAAGAATATTAAAAAATACGGCAAGTGTAGCAACGAATCGCTCACTTACTCCCTGAAATTTTTTGCCATTTATTTCAAGATCCCCGGTAAGGTTATTATTAATTGTATAGAAGAAA
>MWVX01000259.1_pt1 | contig 15513 bp, 10 predicted proteins | sample 1047311 | NCBI WGS metagenome assembly MWVX01 (sample SAMN06349984, study PRJNA376086) | soil metagenome | isolation source: MtG-4 sample Antarctic (ecotone) soil | place: Antarctica | collected 2015-01-13 | reverse complement strand
GAATAGCTGATAGATGAAAGATGATAGCTGATAGATTTTATCTCTCATCTATCATCTATTATCTATCAGTTATCATCTATTCCGAAGAAAATCAACTCATCACAAATTGTGAAACACAAAAATATAAATGATTTGTAATGATTGACTTTTATCAAAATTTGGCGGTAAGATACCTCTCGAATTGAACAGAAATTCTCTTTTCAAAATGCTTTTTGACGATAAATTATCAAAAGCATCAGTTCATTCCAACATTTGTATTCTCAAAAATTTTTACTCTAAGCGGAAATGGATTTAACGATTTTTTTAAATAGGCGTTAACCTTTTTCTCAAATAGAAAAGAAAGTTATGGCGACACAAGACAAAAGATTGTTGGCGATTTACACTCCGTTGGCGAAGGATTTTCTTCTTCTCAACCGCATTACAGCTACCGAAGGTCTTTCCCAATTGTTTTCTTTTGAGGTCGAACTTCTGCACGAAGAAGAACAGCCCGGATTTGCTCCGACGATAGTGGACCCGACGACAATTATCGGCAAGGCAGTTACGGTTGCCATTGACCAACGCGACGGAACGGTTCGTGAACTGACGGGAATTGTCAATCGGTTTTCGCAAGGCAGCCGCGACACACGGTTTTCTTATTATTACGCGACGATTGTGCCGCACGTTTGGATTTTGACGCAAAAATTGAACAGCCGCATTTTCCAGAATTTGAGCGTTCCCGACATTTTAAAACAGATTTTTGCGGGTTTTAATTTTGGTTGGGAGGTTCAAGGTCTTACTGAGCCGCGCAATTATTGTGTGCAGTATCGGGAATCGGATTTTGATTTTGCCTGCCGTTTGATGGAAGAAGAGGGAATTTACTATTACTTTGAACACAAAGACGGCAGACACAAAATGGTTTTTGGCAACAAACCGCAATCACACCCCGAATGTCCTTCAAAAAGCCGGATTCCATATTTTCTCGATGTTACTCGTGAGTCCGAAGATTATGTTACGTCAATAAATATCTGGCAAACCGATTATCAACTCCAAACCGGCAAAGTAATTCTTTGGGACTATAATTTTCAACTTCCCAATAACAAACTCGATTCTCAGCAAACGAGCGTATTTTCGGTCGGTGATAATCAAAAGCTGGAATTTTATGATTTTCCCGGCGGTTATGCCCGAAAGTATGACGGTATTGCCGCCGGCGGCGGCGAAAATGTCGGCGATTTGGGCAATGTTTTCCCTGACAAACTAAATACCGTCAATACAATGATGGAATCGTTGGATGATAAATATAAAGTAGTCAGCGGGGCAGGCGATTGTTCGGCGATGACTTCGGGCTATCGCTTTGAACTATTCAATCATCCGAACGTCGTATACGATGGGCAATTTATAATTACTTCGGTAACGCACGTAGCCGAACAAAATCCGACCTACGTTTCTGATGACGTGATAGAAAAGCCTTATACGAACAATTTTACCTGTATTGACTACGGCTCCGGTGCGCCGCCGTTTCGACCTCCGAGAAAAACACCGAAACCTTTCATTCGTGGAAGCCAAACCGCGTTTGTCGTCGGTCCGATGGGTGAAGAGATTTTTACCGACAAATATGGGCGCGTCAAAGTCCAATTTCATTGGGATAGAGAAAGTCAGGCTGATGCCAGCAGTTCTTGTTGGATGCGTGTGGCTCAATCTTGGGCGGGAAATACGTGGGGAACGATGTTTATTCCGCGAATCGGCATGGAGGTTGTCGTCAATTTTCTCGAAGGCGACCCCGACCAACCAATAATTACGGGTTGTGTTTATAATCCGCAAACGATGCCGCCTTATACTTTGCCGGATGAAAAAACGAAATCAACAATAAAATCGGATTCGTCAAAAGGTGGCGGCGGATTTAATGAATTTCGCTTTGAAGATAAAAAAGGCAGTGAGCAGATATTTATTCACGCCGAAAAGAATCAAGACATTCGCGTTAAAAACGACGCGCTGGAACTAATCCAACACGACCGTCATTTGATAATCGAAAACGAGCAGTTTGAAAAAGTCAAAAAAGATAAGCACTTAAAAGTTATGGGCGACCATAACGAAAAAGTTGACGGCACGATTTCAGTCCACGCCGGCATAGATATTGAAGAAAAAGCGGGAACAAAATTTGCGGTTGACGCGGGAACGGAAATTCATCTCAAATCGGGAACGAATATGACGCTTGAAACCGGCACGTCGTTGACCTTAAAAGTCGGCGGAAATTTTATCAACATCAATTCGGGCGGAATATTTATCAAGGGAACGATGGTGATGATAAACAGCGGCGGCGCGGCAGGTGCTGGTTCCGGCAGTAGTCCCGAACCTCCGAAAGAAGCGAAAGAAGCCGATGTCGCCGTTCCGGGAGCGAATATAACACTTCCGCCGCGAGTTCAGCCACCGCCCAAACCGCAATTTACAACTCTGGCGGCACTCGTGTTGGTAAATGCGGCACAAAACGGGACAACATTTTGTGAAATTTGCTCCAGATAAAAACAATCTCACTTGGCGTAGATTTAATAAATTTGGATTGTTAGGTTAAGAATTGATGAAGCAGCAACTGGAAAAATATCTGTTTAGAAATGACACGCATACTTACGCCGTGTTGGATGGTGCGTCGGTGCCGGATTTGCCGAACAAACTCTTTGAGATCAATCCGCCGAATTTCTGTCTTTATCGCGGTGAACTTTCTGATGAACTCGTTCATGTCGCGCCGTATCTGGTTCATTTGTTTCCTGAAACACTATTTACAGATTGGCTCTTGTCAGAATGTTGGGGGAAACATTGGGGCATTTTCGCGCAAAGTCCGTTGTCAATAGTCGGAATGCGAAAACATTTTCGCCAGCTTTTGACGGTGGACGACCCAAACGGCAATCCGATGCTTTTTCGTTATTACGACCCGCGAGTTCTGCTGCCGTTTCTGATGACCTGCAACAGTCAAGAACTTGATATAATATTCGGCAAGGTCAGGTATTATTTTACAGAATTGCCGGATGCAGTCCAATTATCGCGGTTTAATTTTGCCAAAAACAAATTGAATGAAGTAAAACTAAATCTTGAGGTTGATAAAAAGAGCTAAGTTAAAAAAAATGAGATTAGCAATTCGTGCTGAACAAATGTCGGTTATCGAAGCAGTTGCCCAAGAAAACTTTGTGCGTCGAATCGCCGCGCATCTGCTCGCAGAATATCCAAAAGCGGTGGTCAGTCTTTCGAGGGATGAAAAATCTACGGTTGATGAACTGCCCGAAGAAACTCTGCACGATTTAATCCGGGTCGGCATTGAACGCGCCCGCGGACACCAATTGACTTTTGAATCTGCCATTGCCGCTTTTGTTACCGTGATGTTTGAGGTCGCTCCAAATTTTGACACACACCGTTTGTCACAAGTGCTTCTCAAAGATGAGGAAATAGAACCGAATGCGCGGCTCGATGAATTGCTTAACGTCTTGACCGAAAAGAATTGGGAATCCATCAGAGAAGATTACGACCCGAAGGCGTGGAAACCGGAACAAGCAACCGACGATGCTGATGAAACGCCGGAAAATGACGAAGTTATTAAACCGAAAAATCTTGATTTGCAAGAAACGGTAATGAATCCTTCGTGAAATAAAATACGATGCCTATTGCCGACAGAATCAGACAAACGCAGAATTCTTTTGCGTCCCAACAACCCGGCTCGGTTGCTGCCTGTCCTTATAAAAAGGTTGTGGCGGAAGCACCGCCGCCGGTCGAGGTCGAAACCGCCTTTCAACTAACCCAGCAAATTATGCAGTCAATGGGCGTGAGCAAACCGGCGGAAAAGCAGAAAGTAAAGAAAGACTGGATTGAAATAATTTTGGTTGATTTGGACGGAAACCCGGTGCCGAATGTGCGCTATCGAATTACTCCGCCCGGCGGCGCACCGACCGAAGGCAGACTCAATGAATTTGGACAGGCGGGACTTTATCAGATTGAACCCGGCAGCTGCAAAATTACGTTTCCCGATTTGGATAAGGAGGCTTGGGATTAATTTATGGCAATAAGTTATCAAGTTAGAGAGGGCGATTGTCTATCGAGCATTGCGTTTGAGCAAGGTTTTTTTCCGGATACGATTTGGAATCATTCCAATAACGCTGTGCTGAAGGAAAAACGCAAAGACCCGAATGTTTTAATGCAGGGCGATGTCGTTTTTGTGCCGGACAAACGGCTCAAAGAAGTCAGTGAACCGACGAACCAAGTGCATAAATTCAGGATTAAAAATTGTCCGGCAAAGTTGAGTCTGCGTCTGCTTTTCAACGGCGAACCGCGCCGCAGTGAAGCCTATACACTCGATATTGACGGGACGATAACCAACGGCACAACCGACAGCGACGGTAACATCAAAATTTCCATTCCGCCGAATGCCAAAAGCGGCAAATTGGAAATAGGCGCAGACGAGCGTAAGATGAAATACAATCTGAAACTCGGAACGCTCGACCCGATTGATAAAATAAGCGGTGTGCAGTCGCGGCTCAACAATCTCGGCTTTGCCTGCGGGCGCGTGGACGGGATTTTGAATCCCGAAACTAAAGAAGCACTGCAAGCGTTTCAAGTTTCCGTCGGTGTGCCGCCGACGGGCGAGTTAGACGCGGCGACAAAAGCTAAACTGTATGAAAGTTATGAAAGATATTAAGCGATAAGTAAAAAGTAAAAGGTAAAAAGTAAAAACAAGAAAGCATCGTGCATCCGAGCATACTTTTTGTCTGAAAACTTTTTCTCATCTGCTTAAAAGGAGAAATTAAAATGTACGAATACGAACCCGTTATCAAAGGAGAAAATTTCAACGACGCTTTGGAGGAAGCTGATAAACCGAAAGAAACGACGGTGGAAATATCACGTTCAGTTCAAGAGCGTCCTTCTACTAATCAAGCAAACCTTCAATTTTGCAGCGTAGAAAAATTGTGGCTGGACACGCCGGGCAAAAAAGGTCCTGAGGACAAAGCGGTCATTATTCCGCACGACGACATTCCTGCCGAAGCACCGAATCGGTGGCATTTTGCGCCGAAGGAAGAAACTACAAAAATCCGTTGGGAATTAAAAGGGCGATTGGCTTCAACCCCGGCTGCGCTGGCAAATCCGATTGAATTAAAATTAGAATTATTTACTCGTAAAGCCCCTCAGCCGTTGTGGACAAAAATAATAAAATGGGAAGCCGGCGAATGTCTCTTGCGCGGTGAAACCGAATTTAACGGACTTCTCGGCGAAGATTTATTCAAATCCGCCGCGGGACGAACCAAACGGACCAGTGACGTAACAATCAAATTTCCCGCCAAAGACATATTCCGGGACGGCGTTCTAACGGTTGACCATTCGCCCTACAAATTGAAACTCTCGATAGTTGACGGCGGAGAACTGCGTCTGCTAGTGGCGAAATGGATTTATATTGATGTTTTGGTTGATTCGCTCGAAATGAATTGGGGCGAGATTGCGATGCTGCCGAAGCGGACTGATATTACCGACCCGACAAATCTCAAAAAAGTTGCCGGGCATAAAAAAGATCCTAATATCGCAACCGACAAAGATATAAAAGGCTATGAGGAAATTATTCTCGAAGAACTAAAGACGGCAAAGCCGAAACCGACTAAAGATTTCGTTCACGAAGTAAAACTCACCAGCAATCTTTTTGCCTTTCAAAAGAAGCGGGAAACTAACGAAGAATCATTTGAATTTCACACGGATTTTCTCAGCCACAAGGCTTTGTGGGGCAACGGAGCGCGGATTCCGCTGGTGGTAAAAGCATATATTAAAAAGTCAGTCGCCGGAGAAAAGACGGACAAAGTCCCGGAAGCGCTCGGAAAATCTAAAATCCTGTGGGATTGGAACGAGAAAAAAGTTGACCGTTGGAAAGAAGCCCTAAGCAACGGAAAAGCTCCCAAAACCGAATCGTTTCTCGATGAAGGCTACCAACAAAACAACGATGCCAAACCGGTTGCGCTTTCAAATTGTCCAAAAGAATTCGGCGGCAAGCGCGGCGACGACTCCAAAGAGGCGAATATTTTCCCCGAACAGGCTTCGGGCGGAGTTTTTCCCTTTGCGGTCAAAGACTGCACGGTTCGCAAATGGGCTTCTCTGAGCAGTTTCGGCAAAGACGACAAACGCAGTGAAAGTGGAGTTATCTTTCAACCGTCGCGGATGGCGGGCGATGCTTATATGATAAAAGCATATCTGCACTTTGAACGCGATACCGATTCGGAAGACGACATTACGGCTCCGCCGCCGATTCAGACCGACAGTTTTCTTTTCAAAGTTTTTCGCCGGATAAACTTAAATTCGCTGGTGCGCGGCAGAGCAAAATTAAAAACCGACCCGACTGTTTTAGAAAACGACCTGAAAACCGATTATCTCAAAGAACTCGATATGGTGATTGAGGTCAAACAGACGGATGTTGATAACACATTCTATAAAGCCGCGCTCCAAAAGGCGATTGAACGAGTTTGCAAAAAGAAACATTTTGTTGATGAAGTAGCCAATATTCCAAACTTATCTTTGTTGGCAAAATACGCTGTCGAACCCGACCCGCCGGAGGATTCGGCGGGAGTCGTTTTTCGTGATTGGGACGATATAAGCACGGATTTAGAAAACAAATTCGAGAACTCCGCAATTCGCGTTGTAAATTCGCTTTCAAACGGCGATGCGTTTTTTGATGAAGAGATTACTGGTAGAACTAGCGGGATAACGGGAACGCTCTTTAAAGTTGACCCGCGACGATTTGTTCTTTATCCGCTGGGCGCAGGCTTTACTAACAATGAACTTGTGGATGGGAAATCTTCAAAAACAGCAGGGAACATCAGTGTAACTCAAAACGCAAAAAGTTGTTGGGGACATAATTTTCAATCTGTCACGAAAACCGTCAATGACAATAAAATCTATAAGGAATCTATCAGACTACTTTTTCAAACCAACAACGAAGTCCTCGACATCAAATACAAAAAGCGTTCGGGTTTCAGCACTGAATTGAGTTCCGACCTTTCAGACAGTGCAAAATTAGAAATAGTAGCGGCTTTTGGCAGAGCTTGGACGGCGCACATTGAAGCAAATTCTTTTGACGTGCAAATTTTTGCCCGCGATGATTCGCCTAATGCACGGCTTCGCTCTCAGAATCTCAAAACCTATCTCGAAAGTCTTTTTACACAAGACACCATCGTTGACCGCCAGGCGATTTGGGTGGAAGTGATGAAAAAAATAAAAACGGCTTTTATCGAACCAACCGGAACGAAAATTCAAAAGATGCTCGCCCTTCTGCTCATCGGTGAAATAACTTGGGAATATGCCGCGCAATTTCCCGACGATGAAGGAATTTTCAATCTTCACGTTCCCGGACGCTACAAAGGTTATACTTTTCCAGACGCGGTCAGCGTTGTCAAAACAGATGCCAAAATGCCGAAAGTTCAGGGCGCATTTTATCCCGAATTGACGGGCGAAGGAAACGGCAAACCGTTTGTCAGCCGCAATCGCGCAATCGCATTTTTAGCTTCGGTTCAGGATGCTGCTTCCGACGGTCTGCCGACCAAAACCTTGAGCTCAATCTTTAAGCACGAATTGGCGCACGCACTCTTTCTTCCGCATTCGCCTTTTCACACCAAGTCCACGCCGTCGCCCAAAGGTCAGTGTCATGTCAAAGAAGATAAATGTTTGATGAACTATGACATCGACACCGAACATTTCTGCGGGCTGTGTATGATGCGGATTCGCGGCTGGAATTGGAAGATGCAGAAACTTAAAAATCGGATTACCACAGTTCAGATTTTGGATGGTGATAAAGATACTTATCTGGCGGCAAACGCCATCCAGCATGTCAATCTTCCCGTCGAGGATAAATGGGTTGACGGCGTGAACATAATGAATAAAGACCGGCTCGGACGAAAGATAAAAGTCAAAGTCGAATTTCAAGAGAAATTGGCAGGAGAAGATGTTACCGTGCATCTTCTCGCTCACAAGGATAATGCGGTTTATACGGTGGGTGAGGCAACCAGAAACCCAGACTTCAACATTGTCAGAGTTCCGTCGGACAAGCCGAGGGGGAATTTTGATAAAAAACAAAGGGTTGTGAAGGGCAGAACCGATGATAATGGTAATTTTTTTGCCGAATTTGAACTCCCGCCGGCAGTCGGCGACCGATATAAAATTATCGCTTGGGACAAAGATGACAACCGCGTCCAGAGTGTCGAAATTACAACCTGGCGCACACTTTATTATATGGTCATTTCTGCCGGCGCAACGCCGCAAACTGTTCCTCCGGCTAATTTCCGCGCCGCGCTTGAGCCGGCTTATACTGCCGCATTCACACGCTTAATTCATTTAGGCGACGAAACAATGGCGCAGCTCCATCCAGATCCAGCTTACTTATATGTGGACTGTATAGGTACTGTCGAATTCGCGAAGTTGGTAAATGTGAAATGCGATGCTTTTACCGCGAATTTTCCGGGGAAAAAATATCTGGAATTCATCCCATATCTCGCCCGGTTTGTTTTCACAGACCAATTGGCAAGTTCTATAGCCAACAAACCGACGCTTCCGGTCGCTGCGCCAATCGGCATGGGCAATCCTGTCGTCCGCGTTCCGGTGAAATTATCAAATCCGCCAAAAGAAACCCCGCTGGTAGATATGCGAAAAGGACTCTGGATTGGATTCGGGAAATCAATTATGGACGGCAGCAGGGAAACAGTGCCGGGAAATAATTGGTTTATCAGCGCTTCGGTTAAGTTCCCGGACGGAACTATAAACCCGATTCCGGTGGCAAACTGCACTCCGGTAGATGACCCTGTTCGTCCCGGACTCTACATGGATGTTGATGTCAGAGTGGATAATCTTCCCGCTCATCAACCGACCGGAGAGATTAGTCTGGAAGTGATTGTTATCAACCGGATGGTGCTTGGTATGGCTCGACCGGGTGATGTGCAGGGGATAATAATTTTGCCTAGCCGCTGGAAATTCGAGGTCAAAACGCACGCTAACCAAATCTCCGCCGGCATTCACGAACTTGGTCATCTTATGGGAATGGTCGCCGAACCGAATGAAACCGGACCGAAAGGAACCGGACTTGATAAACACGATACTTATTACATATCGGACGGCGGTCACTGCTGGACAGGGCTTACAAAAAAGACAAAAGATACTGAGTACCAAAAAGATCCAAATGCCTCCGCCAACGCGCAGTGTGTTATGTTCGGGTTTATTGCAAATCCCCCAAGAACCACCTTTTGCGCTGATTGCCAGAAGCTATTTAAAAAAATCGATGCGAGTAAAGGACTGCTCTAAGCCCGAATTTGAGAAAGCGAAAATTTACCGCAAAAATAAAAAGGCTGTTATTAAAACAGCCTTTTGTTAATTATTTCACCTTTGTCAGATTAAACTCAAATTTTAAAAAAGAGGAATTTTAGTCGCTGATTAAATTAGAAATCGCTTCTAAACGACGCTTTTAGCTTTGTGTAATGCGCGTCAGAAAACTTATAATGATGTTGTGCCGAAGTCTGAAAATTTATATTTTTAAAACAAAGTGAAATTATGAGATTTATTTTTGCGCTGCTTTTTTTTACGGTTTTGATTCTGCCGATAGAGTCTGAGGCTCAAACTACTGAAATCAGCGTTCCGGTTGCCGTAAGCGACCGTGAAGGGCATTACGTTAACGGTTTGAAGAAAGGAGATTTCACTCTTTTTGAGGATGGAGTAGAACAAAAAATCACTTCTTTTGCGACCTACGACGAACCGCTCAATGTCGCCTTGTTACTCGACACCAGCATCAGCACTAAAGATACATTAGATAAAATCAAAGATGCCGCCAAAGATTTTGTCGAACTGTTAAAACCAACCGATAAATGTCTGATAGCGACTTTTGACGCTCGCGTAAATCTTCTCAATTCGTTCACTTCAAGTAAAGAAACACTTGAATACTCGCTCGATAAACTCCAGACCGCGACGCAAGACGGAACGGTGATTTACAGTGCCGTTGAGCAAATCATTCAGAAATCATTTAATAATGTTCAGGGTCGGAAAGCCATTGTTCTTCTTTCGGACGGCAAGGATTTAGGCAGTTCTGTTACAAAAGACAAATTGTTGAATTTGCTGGAAGAATCGGAGGTTTTGATTTACACCGTATTTTATAAAACAGGTGCGGGCAATAAACTTACAATTGACTCGAACGGGACGATAAAAGAAGTAAAGAGCGACAAAAAGCCTTCAAAAAAGAAGTCGCCGAAAAAGAACAAAGACTACACGGTTTCTATTCCCGCCCAAATCGGACTGCCTTCTGAGAGTGAAATTGAATTTCTCGAACGAAACGCCGATATTGAAGCGATAAACTTTTTAAAAGAAATGTCGGACACCACCGCCGGCAGAATTTACTTCAGCGACACAGCGAAGTTGAGGGAAATTTTTAAAAAAGTTGCCGCCGAACTAAAACAACAATATCGGCTCGGCTATCGCACAAAAGATGCGGGCAATAATGCGGCTGTTCGCAATATCACGGTAAAAGTAAAACAGTCTGATGCCGTAGTTCGCACACGCGGAAAATTTCGCGCTAAACAGTTGTAATGCGCTTCAAACTAAATTAAAATTTTGTCGTAACATTTTTTCTAAAGTTTAGATTTCAAAATTACGATTAAATGTATGATTCGGACAAACAAATTATTACAAACTTTCGGAATTCTGCTTGTTTTAAGTTGCGCTTGTTTTGCTCAGGAGAGAGTCTGGAAAACCTTTGTTTCAGACGATAGTGTTTGGAGCATTCTCGCCCCCGGTGCTATGCTCCCTGACGAAGCGGCGTTGGAATCTCCCAGCACAATGGGCAGTTATTCATATAATGATGCTAACGGTTTTTTTTCCGTCATCTACCGAGACACTCCAGGCAGACGTATTTTGTGGAAGCCGATGAAAAAGGCGCACATTAAAAAAGTCCGCGATAATTTTATAAAAAACAATAACGGTCAGTTACTTAAAGACGAAGAATTTTCAAACGGCAAGGTGAATGGGCGAGAGGTTTATGTCAAAATCGCAGAGGGCAGCGTGATAGGGCGTGAGAGTCAAGTAAAAACGAAGTATCGAGTGCATCGGATGCGGATGTTTTTTGACGACCGGCGGTTTTATATGGTTCTTGCCGTTTTGCCTGAAGAGTTGATAGATACTTCCGTAATTAACAACTATTTTAACTCTTTTGTTATTAAATAAAGACCAAAAAAACCTATATGAAGTTTTTTATCAGCATAGTTTCAACTTTATTATTTGCTTTTTCGGTTTTTGCTCAAAACCAAGCGGAAGTAATTGTTACCTCGACTTATTTGCGTAAATTACCCGAAACCGGCTCAGGAAAAGTTCAAACGGTTCAAAAGGGCGAGAAAGTTACCTTTGAAAAATCTCAAGACAAAAACGGTTGGTCTTTCGTTTCAATACTAAACGGGAAAGTCAAAGGTTGGATTCGTAAAGATACCATTGGTTCGATAGTAAAATTACGGGCGGCGGAGCAAAAACCGCCGAAAAAAGCTGTTTCAACCGCGACACCGATTGCAACTGAAACTCCAATTAAAATTATTGTCCCAAACCCGAAACCGGCTATAAACTCATCATCCGCTTCGTCGGCAGCGACGGTTGAAGACGAAGAAGTTCTTCGCGTTGAAACGGAGGAAATCAGTTTAAATGTGCGAGTCGTCAACAATAGCAATCGCCCGGTCAACAACCTGAATCAGTCGGATTTTAATATTTACGAAGATAATGTTTTGCAGCCGATTACATTTTTTACAACGGCTGAAATCCCGATAATAAACGCTCTCGTCATTGATAATTCGCGTTCGCTGCGCTCTCAACTTGCGGAGGTTATCGTGGCGGGAAAAATTATCGTGAGTGCCAATCGTCCGAAAGATGAATCAACCATAGTTCGTTTTGTCAGCAAAGATAAAATCGAAGTCGTGCAAGATTTTACGTCAAATAAAAATTCACTTAACGAGGCACTAAATAACTTATTTGTCGAGGGCGGACAAACGGCGATTATTGACGCGGTTTATCAAACGGCTAAAAAGGTTGAGCATTATCAAAACTCTACTAAAAAAGAGGACGTTAAACTGCGCTCTATAATTTTGGTTTCAGACGGCGATGACCGCGGCAGTTCCTACAAAGAACAACAGCTTTTTGAGTTGCTGCGCGAATTTCATATCCAAATTTACGCTATCGGATTTGTCAACGACCTGAGTAAAGAACCTGAACTAAGCGGAACGAGTCGTCAGAACAAAGCGCGAACTTTTTTAACCCGATTGGCAAAGGAAACGGGCGGAAAGGTCTATTTCCCAGATTCAATCAATGAACTTCCAAAAATTGCCTCTGATATTTCCGGCGAACTTCGCACCCAATACTTGATTTCATATAATCCGACAAATACAACCCGCGGAGGAAATTTCCGTGAAATAAAAGTGGTCGTGGCTGAGGGCACGAACAAAGAAAAAAGAACTGCCATTACTCGCACAGGCAGAAACGCTCCAACCAATTAAATGATTTAATTGTGAAATATTCTTCGTCGGATTGTTGCCGGATGTTCCGAACAGGGCGAATTTTCAACAGCCTTTCGTAGGATTTGCGGCTAAAAATTCTTAGCGAATTTGACAGAAAAAATCGTTTGAGATAATCTAACTAATCGTTTTTCGTTTGGAAATCGTGATGTTTGTAAGTTAGTTAAGTTTTGTTTGGAAACTCTTTTTTTCGGGAGTTTATCAAAATCCGCTTTTTGTGGTCTGTTCGTCTAGGGGTCTAGGACACCGCCCTTTCACGGCGGCGACACGGGTTCAAATCCCGTACAGACTACCATCTTTTTTTCAATCGTCGGCATCAAACCTCGTCAAATGTTCGCTTTGCAAATTGGAGCGAACTTTTTTATTTTACGAAAAAATAAACGCTTGGTCTGTCGAAAGTTTTTAAATCTTTTTCGGCGGCGCGGCGTGAATAAAGTTATGCGAAAAAATTTAATGACGATTATTTTAATGGCAATCGCCTGTCTTTCGGTCAAAGCGCAGAGCAATACCGATACGGTAATGATTTTGCCGTTTGAAAATGACTCAAAAAAAGCGGAGTTTAATTGGGTTGGTGAAAGTTTCGCTAATTCGCTGTCGGATTTGTTGAAAGTTCCGAATCTGAACGTCGTTTCCAATCAGGAACGCAAAATTATTCAGCAACGTCTGCGTGTGCCTTTAACGACTTTGCCGAGTTTGGCGACTTCGCTGAAACTTGCGCGTGAAGCCAAAGCCACGCTTTTGATTGCGGGAAAATACAACATCGCGTCCGCACAAGGCGATATTGCGGCAACGGTCAGCGTTACGGCAAAAATTATCCGCGTCAACGAAGGCAGATTTTTGAGCGAAGAATTTCCCGACGGCAGACGCATCACCCGCGACATTATTCTCAACGACGCGTTGGGAAATTTGCAAACCGTCGAAGGTCAAGTCGCTTATCAGATTCTTTATCAGCGCGACAAAGCCTTGCCGTTTTCGCAAAATCAGTTTATCGAATCGGCGAACAAAGTTCCGGCTCGCGCCTTTGAAGCGTATATCAAAGGTTTGCTGACACCCGAATCAGTGGAATCGCAAACCCGCGAAATCTACTTTAAAAACGCGTTGCAGCGTTTTGCGAATGAAAAATCGGGCGCAACTTATCCTGATGCCGCGCTCGAACTCGGACATTTATATTTGAATCAGAAAAAGAGCGTCGAAGCGATTGAATATTTCTCGCGTGTGCCGCAGGAAAGTTCGCAATACGCCGAAGCCGCGTTTTATACCGGCTTGATTCAGTGGCAGCAAAATAATTATGAACAGGCACTCGCCGTTTTGCGCCCGTTGGCGGAAGATTTGAAATTGACGAGCGTTTATAACACGATTGGCGCGATTGCCGTACAAGCGTCGCTGGCTGAAAAAAAGAATAAAGGCAAATCAGACGCGCTTTTGAAAGAAGGACTCGAATTTTTGAAAAAAGCGGCGGAATCTGCGCCCGATGAATCAAATGCACGGTTTAATTACGGCTTCGCGCTGTTTTTGAATAACAATCACGCCGAAGCCGCTAAAGAATTGCGCCCGGTTTTAGCCAGTAATTCACGCGATGGCGAAGCCTATTTTCTGCTTGCGAAGGCTTTGGAAAAACTTGGCGACGCATCAGCCGCTGACTTTGATAATCAAGCCCGACGGTTTTTGACTGAAAATAACAAATACGCCAAACTCGAAACCGATTGGAAAAATTCAAAAAATGACGGCATAAATTTGCGTGTCGTCCAACCGCCGCGCAAAGATTTTGTCAGCGTCGTGTTGATTAAAAAGCAGGCGACATCGGTGCAAACGTCCGTGAACGAAACCGAAAATTTGCTGGCGCAAGCCCGCACATTTTATAAAAGCGGCAGCGACGACGAAGCAATGGCGGTTTTGCGGCGTGTTTTAGTGAGCGAACCGATGAGCGCGGAAGCCTATCTTTTGCTTGGCAATATCCATCTGCGACGCGGTGATTTAGAGCAATCGGTCAGCAGTTTGAAAACCGCGCTCTTTTGGGACAATCAGTTGATTGACGCGCACATTGCTCTTGGCAAAATCTATTTTGAAAAAGGCGATTGTTTGCAGGCAAAAAATTATTCGGCTTCCGCGACGGCGATTGATAAAGAAAACCAAAACGCGCTCGGTTTAGAACGCCAAATCGAGCGATGCGGTAAATAATTAGAAAGGCAAAAGTTCTAAATAATTTTATTTAATTTTTAACCTTTTGTTCTAATGTCCCAAATAGTGTAACTTTCAAGTTTCAAGTTTTGGGTTTTAGGTTTCAAGTTTGTCGAAATTTTTAGATTTTGGCATTTATTATTATATTTAAAGTCTTTATTTATAGAACTTGAAACCTGAAACTTGGAACTCGAAACTTGAACCAAACTTTTTGGCACGTTATGTGCAATACGCAAGAGTGGCTAGCTTATTGAAATCTGATAAGACCCCGCCGCCAACTCTTCTCCGAGCGCAGTTTGCTATTGCGCTTGACCACCTTCCGAGCGTTCCTTCAGTTATCTTTCCTATTCGGAGCTTAGTCGAAATCGGCTAGGCTCTCCTGCTTTAAAGCCCTGTTTTTTCAACGCCTTAATAAAATTGCCAAGTTCGTTCAATTTGAAATATTCATTTTTACTGCTTTCAAACAAAACAAGGCATTTTGACAGCAGAAAAATACTTTTTTTGTCGTAATGACAAAATTCGTCATTCTACAGGTGACATTTTTTGATTGTTCAATCAATCTGACCGTTCAGTTTGATTGAAAGTCTTTCAAATTGATAGGACTTTCTCAAACAGGTAAAACAGGCTGGTAGCCCATATGCGCCAAGATAAGAGCCTAAACTATGAAAAAGAGATGAGATAGGTTTATAGTTTTAAGTGTGAACAAGAAACCAAAAAACCTAAGCGCATCTCTTCAATCAATAGATAACACTTTTCTTGACTTGTTACAAGAGTTTCCGGCTGATTTAGTGGCTTCCGCCACCGAGTTCGAGGCGTTTCGGCG
>MWVX01000258.1_pt1 | contig 15565 bp, 11 predicted proteins | sample 1047311 | NCBI WGS metagenome assembly MWVX01 (sample SAMN06349984, study PRJNA376086) | soil metagenome | isolation source: MtG-4 sample Antarctic (ecotone) soil | place: Antarctica | collected 2015-01-13 | reverse complement strand
GTATATGCGTAAACATCCATAGGCTGCGGCTTACCTTTAAAAGTTCCATCCCAGCCAATTTTAGAGCTCGTGGTTTCAAACACTTTCTGCCCCCACCTGTTATAAATTATCCAATGCATATTTTCAACTCCAAAGCTTTGCACTTTTATTATGCCATTTATACCAAATTTACCTGGCGTAAAAGCAGTTGGCAAATCAAGCAATGGTCTTATAAGCGCCTGAACAGGTAAGCAGATACTATCAATGCATCCTGCCTCATTTTCAGCATTAAGGCAAACATTAAAAGTACCGGTTGAAGGAAAAATGTGACGTGGATTTACATCTATTGAGGTATCGCCATCTCCAAAGTTCCATAAATAACTGGTTGCCCCAATTGACTGATTATTAAATTGAGTAAAGGTATTTTCCTGCGGGGGATCAGGGCTAAATGTAAATGCAGCAGTGGGGTTTAATTTAACTGAAATGGTTATTGATGTTGAATCAATCTTATTACATGATGAGGAATCAAATGCAAATAATTTCACCGTGTAATTTCCTGCGATCGGGTATAAATGAGTAGGGTTATCAACGGTAGAGGTTGTGCCATCTCCAAAATCCCAGATAAAGCTTAATCCGCCTGCTGAAACATTTTCAAAGACCGCATCATATGGAACACATCCTGCTCCAGGCGTATTGAATTTTGCAGTTAAATTTGGCGAAAGTCTTATTGGCTTAGTTGTATCATCAGGAGAGTTACAAAAAGAAGAATCATTTAAAGTCAATTTAACCATATACGTGCCGGCGCCCGCATAAGTATGATTAACAGAGCCGGGGCCGGTTGTAACAGTTGGCGATCCATCACCAAAATCCCAAATAAAACTTTGAGGCCCAAAACTATTTAATACAGGTATAGAAGTATTATCAAAACGGTAACTAAGATTGGTACATGGAAGTAATTTGTTGGGTACAAAATCCAGCAATGCTTTATTATTTCCAGCCCTGATAGTAAGGTAGGCGGTATCTGTAATATTACAGGAAGTGCTATCAATAGCCACCAGCATTACCCTATAATTACCTATAGAAGTATAAGTATGAGAGATATTGCAAAAATTGCTTTGAAATACAAAGGAGTTGATCAACTCAAAATAAAAAATAGAGAACTTATCATTAATACTTCTGTAGGAGAAAACAAAGAGCTTTACCCATATACTTACCAGGTTGTTAATAACGCCAGAAAAGAATTGGATTGCAGTTACACAATTGAAGGCGATGTAGTTAAATTCAAAGTAAAAAATTATTCCCCTGCTGTACCACTGGTCATTGATCCTACGCAGATATTTTTTTCATACACAGGCAGTACTGCAGACAACTGGGGCTTTACTGCAACTTATGGCCCCGATGGCAGTTTCTTTTCAGGAGGTATTGTTTTTGCAGCCGGTTTCCGTACAACTACCGGCGCCTTTAGTGAGAATTTTAACGGGGGAGAATTTGATATAGCTATTATGAAGCTTACACCTGACGGAAGTAACAGGGTATATGCCACTTATATTGGCGGAAACGACCAGGATCAGCCTCATAGCCTGATTGCTGATCTGGAGGGAAATCTTATAATAGCGGGAAGAACCAGATCTACTAATTATCCTTTAACTGTGTCTACCACTTACGGCAAGGGCGGCGGATGGGATATTATTGTTACCAAACTTAACGCTACAGGTAGCGCTTTAATAGGTTCTATGAAATTAGGCGGAACAAATGATGATGGTGTAAATATAAAAGACAGGGACGGTACCGAGGGCACACTTTCGCTCAATCGTAATTATGGCGATGATGCCCGTAGTGAAGTGATATTAGATAGGGCCGGAAATGTATATGTGGCTTCATCTACACAATCAACTTCATCTGTGGATTCAATCAGATTTAAAACAACTCCCGGAGTATTTCAAAGTGTAGGTGCAGGAGCGCAGGATGCTGTTTTATTAAAGCTTAATCCAAATGTAAACGCAGTAATATGGAGCAGTTACCTCGGAGGTACAAAAGATGATGCCGCCTATGTGCTTGCTTTGGGAAATAATGATAATATTTATGTAGCAGGTGGTACTGCCAGTGATGATATTGCTGCAATTTCAACTTCAGGTGTAATCGGTTCAGCTTATGCAGGAGGTGCATGTGATGGCTATGTGCTTGAAATAACTAACGATGGCTCAAGTGTAATCCGGGGTACTTATCTTGGCACCGGAGCCGCCGATCAGGTATACGGCATTCAAACTGATAAAGTGGGCAATGTGTATGTTATGGGTACAACAGAAGGCTCGTGGCCGGTAAGAAATGCTGCATTTGTAAATGCAAATTCCAAACAATTTATTTCCAAGATACAACCTGACCTTAGCGATTATATTTACTCAACCACATTTGGCTCCGGTTCACAATTGCCAAACATATCACCTACTGCTTTCCTTGTAGACAGGTGTGAAAATGTATATGTTTCAGGGTGGGGTGGAAAATCAAATATTCTGGAAGGCTATACTTCAGGCTCAACCACAGGCATGCCTGTTACACCTGATGCTATTAAACCGTCAACAGATGCTTCAGGAAGTGATTTTTATTTCTTTGTTTTAAAGAGAGATGCAGCTTCGCAACTGTACGGAACTTTCTTCGGTCAGCAAGATCCCTTAACAGGTAGTGAACCTACAACTTTCGGCGATCATGTTGATGGTGGAACAAGCCGGTTTGACAGGAACGGGGTTATTTACCAGGCTATGTGCGCAAACTGTTATAAGTCAGTAAGCTTTCCGGGTACTCCCGGGGCTTGGTCCAAAGAAAATGAGGCAACGGGCGGAGGCAAGTGTAATTTAGGTATGCTTAAAATTGAAATGAATTTTGCAGGTGTTTCTGCAGGACCACGTGCCTCAATAAATGGTGTGGCCAATGACAATGATGGCTGCATTCCTCTTACAGTAGATTTTTCTGATACTCTCCAAAAGGGAAAAAGTTTTGTATGGAATTTTGGAGATGGTACTCCAACAGTTAAACTACAGACTTCAACATTTCTCATACATATACTTCTGTAGGTAGTTATAGGGTTATGCTGGTGGCTATTGATAGCACTACATGCAATATTACAGATACCGCTTACCTTACAATAAGGGCTGGAAATAATAAAGCATTGCTGGATTTTGTACCCAACAAATTGCTTCCATGTACCAATCTTAGTTACCGTTTCGATAATGCATCAACAGCTATATCAAACAGTTTTGGGCTACAAAGTTTTATATGGGATTTTGGTGATGGATCGCAAACTATAATAACCGGTAATGGCTCTGTTAATCATACTTATGCGGGACCCGGCACATACATGGTTAAATTGAGTTTAAGCGATTCTTCTTTTTGTAATTCTCCTGACGATACAACTAAGCCAATAAGACTTTCGCCAAATTTAACTGCAAAATTCAATACGCCTGGAGCAGGATGTGTTCCATATGATGCGGTCTTTGAAAATGTTTCAGCAGGCGGATTAAGCTTTATCTGGGATTTTGGAGATGGCACAACCTCTACCGTTGATAACCCTACTCATTTATACCCGATCGCAGGAAATTACACGGTGAAATTATTTGCATTTGATTCCTCATCATGTAATAAGATTGATTCAACATCAATAACCATTTCAGTTAAATTAAACCCCACTGCTGCATTTACATTTAGCCCTGATCCCCCGCAGGAAAATACCTTTACTCAATTTAATAATCAGTCAATTGGGGCAACCAGTTATTTATGGAACTTTGGAGATGGCGATACCTCAATAGATGTAAATCCACGTCACATTTTTCCTTCAACCGGTACTTTTAATGTTTGCCTTAATGCTGAAAATGAGGCAGGATGCATTGATAGTATCTGCTTACCTGTTCAGGCGCTTATAAGACCATTGCTTGATTTGCCAACTGCTTTTACGCCAGGTAAATTTGGTATAAATGGCATAATAAAAGTGCAAAGCTTTGGAGTTGAAAATATGCATTGGATAATTTATAACAGGTGGGGGCAGAAAGTGTTTGAAACCACGAGCTCTAAAATTGGCTGGGATGGAACTTTTAAAGGTAAGCCGCAGCCTATGGATGTTTACGCATATACTTTGGATGCATCTTTACCTGATGGAGCAAAACTGCGAAAAACGGGTGATATAACTTTATTAAGATAACAATTCATTTTTTATAATTTGGGAATGGGTATTATGATAAAATAAAAACAATATTATTTTTTGTAGTATGTAACATATTTCTTGTGATATTTTCCTCTGCACAGGATCGCATTTCACAATTTTTTAATTCTCCTTTAAACTACTAACCCTGCAAATACTGGTTTTATTCCTGATGCAGATTACCTCATGGGCGCTCATTATCGAAATCAATATTCATCTATAACGGCAGTGCCTTAAGCTTACGCCAAACCATTTGCCCAACTTTTTAAGATAGTGCTAAGTTAAGTGTGAATGGGCGATGGTCAATGTCCTGAGCCTGTCGAAGGATTAATTTTCCTTCTCTCTTTCAAGCTTAAAGCTTTTCCCTTTAAAAAATTTTCTATACTTTTCGGCCACTTTTTCTGATTGCTTTTTACCGTTAATGAATAATTCCTGATTTTTAAATTCAATTGTATAACCTTCTTTTTTATTCAATAGTTTATCTTTCTCCATTTCATTTGTCATTTCTTTTATTTCCTGTAAGCCGGCGCTTGCTTTCTTTATTTCATCCTTTACACCGCGTATATCTATCTTAATCCGTTCCTTATTTTTTTCAAGTTCAATTTTTGCTTTCTTCAATTCTTCTGATATTTCTTTCATATTGATTTTTCTCACTTCCTCCATACTTTTTTTAAATTCTTCAGAATTGAAATTAATTTTCGCATCATTAACCGCATTCTTAATATCAATTTCAATTTTACCCATATCAATATTTTTAACCGACTTATCAATTTCACTTTGTATATTCTTCCAATCTATGCTTTGCAGTGAAATGGCAATATCTTTATTTATTTTAGCAAGATCAATTTCTTTGAGTGAGGCTTCAATATCTTTTGATATTTTATCCCATTCGATTTCTTTTAATTGTTTATCCAGATCTTTCATTGCCTTGTCCAGATCTTTCATATCTATATCAATATGAATGGAGTTATTCTCAGGCACAGTGTCAATAAACGTAGATATAAAGCGCATCTGGCGAATTAATGAAGATTCTGGAAAACCCATTGCAGTTATCATCATAAATGAACATGCAGTAAGTACAGCTATAGTTTTCTTTTTTGCATAAACCGTTTTCATCTTAGTAAATTTAAAGTGTTGAATAAATTACGAATGTATTCGTAATCAAATATACGATTGATTTCGTATTTTGTTACAAATCTTAATAATATTTTTTAAATTATAGGGTGTTACTCTGTTTTTACTCCTTTTTATTTATCTGCAAGGCACAGGGTCTTTATTAAAGTCTTTAATAAGTTGTCATTTTCATCATAAGTATAATTAACAGTTGTTGTAGTTTTTGTTTGTACGGGTTGTTACTGATAAACGAAAATTGCCAGGTGTTGTTTGTGCATCATTTGAAGTATCACCTACATTGAGAAGCCAATCTTCCTTTACATCGTAATAATTAATGCGTAAAGAAAAGTAGAAGCTGAACCTAACATTTTTAATTTTATGCCGGTAATCAAACCCTTTTAATTGTGCAGATTGCATAGTAGTATTCTGAGGATAAGGCAATGCACAGAAACAGATAACAGATTTACTACCTCTTATTGCTTTGTGTTTGAACGCTCATTGGACGAAAAAGGAATTAATGCACTCTGTCTCCTCTAACTTCCATGTTCATCATTATAGCCGCTTCATATTCCAGCCATTCTTTCCACCTTGCTCTTACTTGTTCTTTTGGTAAATATGTTTCAGCAAGGGTTATAAATAATGTATAATGCCCGGCTTCACTTTCCATAAACCGTCGGTAAAAATTTCTTAGGTATTCATCTTGTAAACCTTCACTTAAACGCTTAAATCTTTCACAACTTCTGGCTTCAATTAATGCCATAGTAAGCAACTGGTCTAAAAATCTTTCCTGCGGGCTACCGCCTTTTTTTTGAAATTCCAAAAGTCGGTTTACATACTCATCCTTACGCTGTTTGCCGAGTTTTAAATTTCTTTTCCTCAACTCAGATAGTACCTGTCTAAAATGACCCCACTCTTCAGTTACTACAGGAGATAGCTCATTAACCAACTCATCCTTATCATTATATTTTTGAATTAATGAAATACAACTGTTTGCAGCTTTTTGTTCGCAATAAGCATGATCGGTTAAAATATCCTCCAGTGAAATGCCTGCCAGATCTATCCAACGTGGATCTGTGACTAACTGCAGACCTAAAATATTTTTTGTGTGTTGAGAAATATTTTCCATCCGCTAAAATTAAACCAATATCCTAAGCTTGTTCTGAGCTTGTCGAAGGAAAGGAAAATACAGATATTTGTCAAAACATTTTTAAGTGAACGAAGATTTCCTGCAAAGAAAATTAAATGAAAGAAAAGAACAAAATGCTTTTCGGACGGTTCGGCTCTCATGGGATAAAATAGATTTCTGCAGCAATGATTATTTGGGGATCTCAAAAAATAATCTCCTTCAATCCTATTTGATCCCGTATACAAAACACGGCAGCACCGGCTCACGGCTGCTTACAGGAAATTATGCTTTAATAGAAGAAACGGAAAAATTTATAGCAACCTTTCATGATGCACAATCCGGATTAATTTTTAATTCAGGCTATGATGCCAATATCGGTTTATTAAGTTGTGTACCACAAAAAGGTGACATTATTATTTACGACAAGTTAAGCCATGCATCAATAAGGGATGGAATAAGGTTAAGCTTTGCAGAATCATTTTCTTTTTTGCATAATGATCTTCACGATCTGGAAAAAAAATTAGAATCTGTATCAATAGCAAACAGAAAAAATATTTTTGTGGTTACTGAATCAGTTTTTTCTATGGATGGAGATATAGCGCCCCTGGAAGAAATAGTAACAATATGTGAAAAATATAAAGCAAATACAATTGTTGATGAAGCGCATGCAACCGGCGTGACCGGTAACAAAGGTGAAGGGCTTGTTCAGCTTTTGCATTTGCAAAAAAAATGCTTTGCAAGAGTGCATACTTTTGGTAAGGCCTGCGGGGTACATGGGGCAATTGTTTTAGGATCACATGATCTTAGAGATTACCTGGTCAACTTTGCGAGGCCTTTTATCTATTCAACAGCATTACCGGAAGCCAGTATAGCAGCCGTCAATGCTTCTTACCATATATTTCCAAGGTTGAATAGTGAGAGAAAACATCTAACGCAATTAATTCAACATTTTCAACATGCGATATGCGATATTCAATATTCAATACTCAACATTCAACATACAACACTCAATATTCAACATTCAGAAACGCCCATACAAGTTGTGATAATTCCCGGTAACGAACAGGTAAAAATAATAGCCGAAAAATTACAGCAAAATAATTTAGATGTGCGTGCCATTTTGTATCCATCCGTACCTAAAGGGAGTGAACGTCTAAGAATAGTTTTGCATGCATTTAATTCTATTGAAGAAATAAACACGCTATTAACTGCACTGTGCAGATAGGTACATTTATTCTTTTTGTATTTTACATCTTTAAAGTTTTATTATGAGAATTGTATCATTTATACTAACTGCTGTAACTACAATTATTTTAATAGTTGCTCTTAATTCAACTGTATTATTACCTGCGCCTCTCGGCAAGCTTTTAAGCCCGCAGCATGGGATTTGGCAAAATGCAGAGGCGGCTGATAAAAATTTTTCGGCGGATATTGTCCTTCCGCAGCTTGCCGGCAAAGTGAATGTTTATCTTGATGACCGTTTAGTGCCGCATATTTTTGCAGAGCACGAAAACGATGCCTGGTTTGTGCAAGGATACCTTCATGCTAAATTCAGACTTTGGCAAATGGAGCTGCAAACACATTCGGCGGCAGGACGAGCCAGTGAAATTATTGGGACAATTGCTCTGAACCATGACAAAGAATTCAGAAGGTTAGGAATGGTATATGCCGCAGAAAATTCATTAAAACAAATAGAGAACGACCCTTATACAAAAACCCAATGCGATAAATACACTGCCGGCATAAATGTGTATATCGAAAGTCTTACTGAAAGCGAATTACCTTTTGAATACAAGCTGCTGGGATATAAGCCGGAAAAGTGGAGTAATTTAAAAACGGCCTTATTTTTAAAATATATGTCTTATGATCTGGCAGGCCACGATGATGACTTTGAAATGACCAATGCAAAAAGTTTTTTTAGTCCTCAGGATTTCGCAATGATATATCCTGCAACGCAGGACTCTGTTGACCCGATCATTCCAAAAGGCACTGTTTTTGAAAAATCAAAATTGATTCTGCAAATACCCAAAACTGCCGATTCTTTATATTTTAATGAACGTAGCTCTTTACAGATTTCTGAAAATAAACCCGATAAAAGTAATGGCAGCAATAACTGGGCGGTAAGCGGTAAAAAAACTAAAAGTGGTTCGCCTGTTTTGTGTAATGATCCGCACCTTGGATTAAATCTTCCATCATTATGGTTTGAAATGCAAATATCAACGCCATCTTTTAATGCCTATGGCGCTACGTTTCCAGGATCGCCGGCGGTAATTATAGGTTTTAATGACAGTTGTGCTTTTGGCTTTACAAACGGAGGAAGAGATGTAAGAGATTATTATGAAATAAAGTTTAAGAATGATTCCAGGAAAGAATATTGGTTCAATAATAAATGGACAAAAACAGACTTTAGGGTTGAGATTATAAAAATTAAAAATGAACCCGATTATTATGATACCGTTGCCTACACCATTTTTGGCCCGGTTATGTTTGATAAAAGCTTTAGTGGAAACAAAACAGATAACAATAAACATTATGCGGTGAAATGGAAAGCACATGATGCCAGTAACGACTTAAAGTGTTTTACTTTACTTGACCGTGCAAAAAATTATACAGATTATACTGAAGCAATTAATTACCTGCATACACCCGGTCAAAATTGTGCTTTCGCAAGTAAGAACGGGGATATAGCTATAAAAACGCAGGGCGAATTTCCGGCCAAGTGGAGAGGTCAGGGAGATTTTATTATGCCAGGAGCTGATAGCAGTTATATGTGGCAGGGAATGATCCCTCCGGATGAAACACCTTACCAACATAATCCGGAAAGAGGTTTTATTAGTAGCGCCAATCAATTTCCAGTAGATTCAACCTATCCTTACTATCTCGGCAGAGATTATCCTGTTTATCGCGGTGCCCTTATTAATAAAAAATTATCTGAAATGAATAATATTACTCCGCAGGATATGATGAATTTACAAACAGATAATTATGATCTCTTTGCAGAAATGGCAATGCCGGTATTGTTAAAAAATATAAACGAAAATGAATTAACCGGTAAAGAAAAAAAATATCTTGAAATTTTAAAAGCATGGGACTTTAGAAATGAGGTTAACGCAAAGGGTGCAACAGTATTTAATATTCTGTGGGGTAATTTTACCAATTCTGTTTGGGAAGACGAGTTTGAAAAAGCTCCAAAAGTTATTTTAGAACCCACAAGGACTTCATTGTTAGAAGGAGTTTTAAAAGATTCATCCTATAAATTTCTTGATAACATAAAAACCCCGCAAAGAGAAAAGCTTTCAGATATAGTAACTATTGCTTTCAAAAAAGCGGCAGATGAATTAACCAAAGTTGAGGGAGAAGGCAAATTGGAATGGGCTAAATACAAAGCAACCGGTATTAAACATCTTACCAAATTGGCTGCATTTAGCCGGTTAAATTTACCTGTTGGGGGAGGTTCTCAAAGTATTAATGCTGTAAAAGAAGATCATGGGCCAAGCTGGAGAATGATAGTAAGCTTAACCCCCCAAACTGAAGCCTACGGTGTATATCCCGGCGGACAAAGTGGTAACCCCGGAAGTAAATTCTATGACAATTTTGTTGATACGTGGGTAACCGGAAAATATTACCGGCTTTGGGTAATGAAGTCTTCGGAGAAAAATGATAAGAGAATAAAATGGAAAATGACGTTTTCAAAAATATAGAAAAAATTTTTTGCGCTGATATGTTTTAGTAAAATGACAACTATATGAAATTATCATTTCCCATCCTCAAAACATTCATAATTAGTTAAACAGAGCATAATGAAATTAGTAATATCAGTAATTCTAATAATGCTTTTAAGCTTTACAGCTTGCTTATATTTTCCATGGTGGAGCATTGCAATTGTTGCTTTTGTTGTAACTGCCATTATTCCGCAAAGTGCACTTATGAGTTTTATATCAGGTTTTTTTTCGCTATTTATATTATGGGGCGCTTTAAGTTTCGGGATAAGCGATAGTAATGAACATGCATTTGCTCACAAGGTTTCTCTGGTCATTCTAAGAGCAGATAATCCGTATTTATTAATGTTGGCTTCTGCTCTTATTGGTGCTTTGGTAGCCGGTTCTGCGGCACTGGCGGGCAGCTACCTGAGAAAACTTTTTTATAAACCAGAACTTACAAATTCCGAAGCAATATAAGCACTATGTTTTTTGAAAACAGTGATAAGGCGAATGATTATATATTTTCGCCGTATAAACTCAACCTCTCTTACTTCGGTCTTAAAGAAAATCAAATTATACTATTTATTTCTGGTATTTTTCTGGTTGATTCTCTATGCTCTTCCATTGGTTAATAAGTTCGTAAGTAAGCCTGGGATTCACTTTTATGCAATCAGTCAAATTATTGGCAACTGATTTTTTCACAATTTTTATTTTAATAAATTTAATATTCAGTATAGGATTATCAATGAACAGATCAAGCTTTTGTGCCAGGAAAGTTTAGGCGTTAGCCCGTTCTGAAGAAAGTCATCTTTGGTTTGTTAGATTCAGTCTCTAAACCAAAATCAGTTTCTTCTTTAATATGCCGTAATATTTCCAGGTTAGAGAGTAACATTTTCTACCTGCTTTAATAGATGGGGTGCTATATATTTACTTAAAGATTGTGGAGTAACCAGTTCAACTTTTCTTTGTAAAAGGTTCTGGAGAAATTCAGAAAGCTCAAAAAAGTTATCGTATGTTTTCTTTCCTTTATTAAACTCCACCAATAAAACTACATCACTTGTTTCGTTTACATCATCTTTAACAAAAGAACCAAAAATACCTAATCGCTCTACGCCATAATTCTTTATCTCATTGCGATGCAGTGCTAACAAATTTAATAAAGAAGCTTTATCGTTTACAGCTAATTGCATTTTGCAATTTAATGTTTTATTCCTTGAAGACATAACTAACTCCCACTCACTTCCAATACCTCACTAACTTCAGTGGCCGGCATTTCTGCATTACGCATAGCAATACCTCTTGTGGCATTTGCAGCAAAATCAATAAAAGCCTGTTTACTAATTTCATCATCGCCCATCATAACAGGTATGCCCAGGTCTCCGCCTTCACGAATGCTTTGCACCAAAGGTATTTGTCCCAAAAAAGGAACATCAAATTCATCAGCTAAATTTTTGCCGCCCTCTTTTCCAAAAATGTAATATTTATTGTCAGGCAATTCTTTAGGAGTAAAATAACTCATGTTCTCAACAAGTCCTATAACAGGTACTTTTATCCCTGCCTGCGCAAACATAGCAATGCCTTTTTTTGCATCAGCCAGCGCAACCAACTGCGGAGTAGTAACCACAATTACACCCGTTACCGGAACTGTTTGCACAATCGTCAAATGAATATCGCCGGTTCCCGGTGGCATATCTATTACTAAATAATCAAGCTCTCCCCAGTCAACATCGCTAACAAATTGCCTTATGGCGCTGCTCACCATTGGGCCACGCCAAACCACAGCCTGCTTTTCATCTACCAGCAGACCAATGCTCATCAATTTTATCCCGTATCGTTCCAATGGAACAATTATTCCTTTGCCATTCACTTCTTTCATCATCGGCCTTTCACCTCTTACGCCAAACATAATATGAACGCTTGGCCCGTAGATATCAGCATCCATCAATCCAACTTTAGCCCCACCTTCGGAAAGTGCGAGTGCAAGATTGCTTGCCACCGTGCTTTTTCCTACACCCCCTTTTCCACTCACCACTGCAATAATATTTTTCACACCACTTAAAACATTTTTATTGTCTTTGCGAATGGTGGTAGTGTTGCTTGTAAAATTTACCGTGACGGCTGCATCTTTATTTGCAAGAATTTTTATAGCATTGATACATGCGTTTTGTATCAGGTCTTTCATAGGGCATGCCGGCGTGGTAAGCACTACGGTAAATGAAACTTTGTTACCATCAATTAAAATATTTTTTACCATATTAAGCGTTACAAGGTCTTTACCAAGATCGGGTTCCTGTACATTGCTAAGCGCTTTTAAAATATCTTCTTGTGTCATCGTTCAATTATTTGTTAAAAAGTATTGCAAACGGCAAAATTAAACATTGATGGCCGTACTTTGTTTGTCTGAACCAGATATGAATTTTAGAGAAATACAGCGTTGATTCTCCGGTTCAGATTGACATATAAACTACATACTACTAAAATAGGATGAGAAAATTTATACATTTTGTTTTAATTTCTTGTTGTTTACTGCCTGTTACGGCCAAAGCACAATTCGAAACTTTCAAAGATTCGGTTGTTCAATTATATGGTGTTGTAATGACGGCAGATAGCCTTACAGGTATTCCGGCTGTAAGTGTTGTAGTAAGAGGTCAGAACCGTGGAACAATCACTAACGACCAGGGAGTATTTTCAATTGTAGTATTAAAAGGTGATGAGATAGAATTTTCCAGTATCGGCTACAAACCTAAATTAGTTGCTATTCCTAAAAATTTAGAGGGCAATCAGCAAAGCATTATACAACTTTTGGTACAGGATACCATTTATCTTCCTGCAACAATAATTAAGCGCAGGCCCAGCCGCGAAGAATTTGAAAGAGATTTTGTTAATGCAAAAATCTCTGACGATCAACAGGAGATTGCAAGGAAAAATACCAGCGCTGCAACCCGCCGGGCTTTGTTGTCAGTGTACCCTGCAGACGGCCGTGAAGCTACCAACTATTACCTTCGTCAAAACGCAAATAAAGCATATTATGCCGGCCAGACGCCTCCACAAAATATTTTTAATCCTGTAGCCTGGGGGGAATTTATTAAAGCATGGAAAAGAGGAGACTATAAAAAGAAGTAAGCTATCTGAACTGTGATTCGTGGGATTATAAGATTATTGGGATTAAGGCAATTCTATTCTATCACAGGATAGATATTTTAAAAACCAAGACACAAAATTTTTATTTAGATTGCAGCAATCGTAAACAGTGACTGAGCAATTTTTTCTTTTATCCTGTTTATCCCATAAATCCCAAAAATCATGGTCCAAAACTTTATGTTTCTTAGCAACTACAGCGACAATTTAAGAATTCAGAAGCAAAATTTTTTATTTAGATTGCAGCAATCGTAAACAGTGACTAAGTGATTGTTAAATAATAAGTAGTACATTTACTCAAAACTAATTATCATGTTTAGCGATGATGTATTACAAAAAAAATTTAGATCAATCTTACCTCATTTGAATGAAAATGCTGCCCGTTTATATCTTGGTAGTGAGGCTCAAATTTTAGGCAGGGGTGGTAAACAAAGGGTTGCAAAGTTGGCTGGTGTAAGTCGGGTAAGAATAGATAAGGGGATTGCAGAATTAAGCGCTGGAAAAGTAGTGAAACAAGATAATCAATTACAGAAAATAAGAAAGGCTGGGGGCGGTCGTAAACAGCATAAGGAAAGCCAGGTTGGCCTAATAGAATCATTGGAATCAATCGTAACACCACATACCAGGGGCGACCCTATGAAAGTGCTTTTATGGAGTAGCAAAAGCTTACGTAATATTGAAAAATTATTAAAAGAAAAAGGTTATTCAGTAAGCTATGTTACGGTAGGAGAGTTATTAAAATCATTAGGCTATAGCTTGCAGGGAAACAAGAAAACAGATGAGGGGGGTAACGTTCCAGACAGAAATGAGCAATTCGAATTTATCAATAAAACAGCGTTGGCTTTTATCGGTGATAATACACCGGTAATATCTGTAGATTGTAAAAAGAAAGAGTTAATAGGAAACTTTAAGAATGCAGGCACAGATTGGTTTGAACAAGGTAATGCCCCTGAGGTAAAAGTGTATGATTTTATAGATAAGGCATTAGGGAAAGCTGTTCCGTATGGCGTATATGATATTGCTAAAAATGAAGGCTGGGTAAGTGTAGGTATCAGTAAGGATACTGCGGAATTTGCAGTAAACAGCATCAGGACCTGGTGGCAGCAAATGGGCAAAGAACGATATCCTTTAGCGGATAAGCTTTTGGTTACTGCCGATGGTGGCGGTAGTAATAGTTCAAGAAGTAGGTTGTGGAAAAAAGAACTGCAAACATTAGCCACAGAAACAGGATTGGAAATACATGTTTGCCACTTTCCGCCAGGCACCAGTAAATGGAATAAAATCGAACATAGAATGTTTTCCTACATTACCAAAAACTGGAGGGCAAAACCATTGGAAAGTTTGGAGGTAATTGTAAACTTAATAGCAAATACAACAACCAAAAAAGGGTTAACAATACAAGCTAAAGCAGATAAAAACCAATATGAAAAAGGATTAAAAGTAGATGATGAAGCATTAGAAAAAATTAATCTGATAAAAAAGGAATTTAGAGGCGACTGGAATTATAAAATTAGCCCTTAAATGTATCATTTATTATTTAACAATTACTTAGTCTAAAAATGGATGATGTTATGGTGATGAGGTTCATAAAGAAATAAGCTTCTTTTACAGCAACGGGTAATATATAAAAGCGCTGGTAAACATAATGGCTGCACATCCTCTTATTATCATTGTTAGTTTTATGATGCCATTGGTAACGCAGGCTCAGGTGCATACAGTCTTCAGTAAAACAAGAACATTTCAAACTATTAGTGAGCGGTGGGAATTGGATCCTGCTGATAGAAGAGGAACATTCCTGATAAGTCCATACAAGCCGGTTTACATCACAGCAGGCCGTAGGTCCAGCAATCCGAATGAAAAACCCACCAGTGAAAATCCTTTGTTCACTTTGCCGTTTACTGTACCTTATAATTACTATGAGTGTAAATTTCAATTAAGCTTTAAAACGAAAGTGTTACAGGGCATTTTTAAGAGGCACGGCGATTTATGGATTGGGTATACACAAAAAGCACACTGGCAGTTGTACAATCAAAACTATCCCGTCCGTTCCGTGAATTGAATTATGAGCCCGAAGTAATACTTAATTTTGATACAAAGATTCCTTTGGCGAGCTTTACTGCTCGTATGCTTGGCGTGGCTTTTGCCCATCAATCAAATGGACGTACAATACCCTTATCCCGCAGTTGGAACCGTATTATTTTTTCTGTTCTGTTTCTATCAGTTTTTACATTATGGCAGTCAAAGAATAAAAAGAAGGATGCAAGAAATAAAAATAAGCATGAGGGAGAGATTGATGAAGAAATGAGAGGCCCCAGTGGC
>MWVX01000257.1_pt1 | contig 15580 bp, 10 predicted proteins | sample 1047311 | NCBI WGS metagenome assembly MWVX01 (sample SAMN06349984, study PRJNA376086) | soil metagenome | isolation source: MtG-4 sample Antarctic (ecotone) soil | place: Antarctica | collected 2015-01-13 | reverse complement strand
GAATTATAGCGTACAAAAACTAAAAAAAAAGTGCTTTTTTTAGATGTATTTCACTTTTTGTAGAATCCATGTAAATCCATGTAACTTAGTCTCAGTAACGGTTGTAAAGGATTTTATCAAAAAACTGAAAAATCAACACACATCTCTAAAATTGTTGATAATGTTAAATCAAAGGCGATGATATGTTTATATTGTAAAGGAAGATGCGTTAAAAATGGGCGATTTAGCACAAGTAAACAACGCTACAAATGCTTAGATTGTAATACATATTTTAGTGATGTAACAATTGAAAACTTTAATAATGAAAAGAAAAAAGTTGGTTGCCTATGTGTAACTATCGTACACCTTCTATTACATTGAAAGACGGTACAGAAAGAATCGGTGCAAGGCTTTACAGTGTTAAATATGCCAAACTAATGGCAGAACAAATTAAACAGATAAAGCAGGGTGTAAAAACAAATCCTGAAGTATTACGCCAACTTTTGATATTGAGTAAACATGAGAAACTAGAATATTCATAATTCAATAAAATTAAACGAATCCTCAATCTAATATAGTCCCCCCACCATTAAATAGTAATATTGTTCTTTAAATGGTACGTTACCCGTTTTTCACGGCTGATTGTTTTTGGATGCCGGACAACATATACTTATATTTAAGTCGATATTGTATTTTTTAAACTTGGTTTTTTATGAAACCCTGTTATGATGCTTTTATAGGGTAAACTTCCACATATATATACATATAAGTTGCTAAAAATTGGTAAAATTGTTTCTTATACATATGTATCTTGGCTCGTGAGGTAGGGATGCATAATGGCAATAAATAATTACTGAAAGTTGAGCCTGATTTCTGATTTTAAACTGAACTACTGCTCAGCTTTTTATGAATGATGTTCCAACATAATTTGAGTAATAATCACTATCTGTATAAACTTAGCACCTGACAACCTTTTGTATTTTATAAATTCATTTTTTAATTCATTGCATTGTGAAGCTGATAAATGTTAGAGACTTCAATAAAAATAATATGCTTTGGGGTTAATATCAGTTAATATCTTTCTATTCCTGGTCTGTAATATTTTCATCATTACGCATAGGCATTACCAAAGCAAAGGAATTTTTGTAATTATCAAATTCTATAAAAACTCGTTCAGGTTCTTTAAGAAAATTAAATCGGGCGGAACTTAATAAGCCAATGATTTTCCCCAAGCGTACTAACAAGTGCAAATTTAATTTGATGGCAGAAAGTGAAATCGCCTTAGTAATTTTTTCTGCTCTTGCTTTTTCATAAACATCAAGGATGGTTTGATATTTTCTAATTTCATCTTCATAATCAATTTTAAGGAGTAAAAGTTGCCTTGTACCGTCGTGGTTTAAAACTATTTTTCCACTTCCCTGTGGAAATAAAAAATCATATTCTCTCATTAACTCCATATCTGCTTTTGATATTTTATATCCATCCAAACATTCAATCAATTCTTTTTCTGCATCAATGTCTTTAAGGGCAATAGCAACCAACATATAGCAATCAGAAGCGAAAGCAATTCCATTGATGAAATAAATGTAGGTGATAAATGGTCTCAATTCATCGCTGCTGCAACACAAATCATGGGATGCTTTTTAAATGGATTGTCTACTAATTTCATTACTTGTAAAATGGGTTTACTTATCTTCAATTTTATATTTATTAAACTCCTCCTCACTTAATGCAGGGTCTATAATTTTTGCATCATCATAAGTGAGGTTGTAAAGATGATAAACAAGAATATCTAATTGTTTTTCTTCATTGCTAACATCTGCTTTCACATTTTGTTTTTTGCTTAAAATTATTTTGTGCACTAATTCGACTATTGGATTTTGCAAATCCTCTGGAACATATTTGATAGGAACTTCTGAAATTGGTTTCTGAAATAATTCAAGTGCTTCACCTTTTCGTTTTCCTTTATGGTAAAACCAATGGTAAATTAATTTCGAGTTTAGAATGCCAAGAATAAATAAGAGTGAGAGTTTGTTTTCGTAAATCGGTTTTAGGGTTGTAAAAACAATGTCTGATTGTTCATAATAACATTTATCCTCATAAGCGAAAATATTTGAGTTAGCTCTGCGGGAGTTAACAATTTTCATCTTTTCAAATGAATCTTTATTTCTTGGATAAAATAATACAAAATAATTACCCCGTTGTAACCAAGGTTGAACTATTTTTTTTAACCATGGGTTTTTAAAGCAGTTTTCTTTTTTATCAACTAATACGTCTTTAAATTTTTCAAAATGTCTCTCTAATTTCTTGCTCAATTCAATCGGCTTACCTTCATCTTTTAAATAAACAAGAAATAGTTGCTTTTGAGGCTTAAAATGCCATTTTTTTAAATCTGAATTTTTATAGATAGGCTTAATTACATCCTGTTCTTCATTATTAAGATTAAGGTCATCAACTTCTTTTTTTGTTAGAATAAAGATGCCATCACCTTTTGTCAAATTTAATTTAGGATACCTGTTTATAATACTATCGCTGACTTTATCCGCACCACTAACAATACCTTGTTCTATACAACAGTATTCTTTTAGTGTTTTATTGCCTGTCTTAATTTTGTGTAAAATCGAATGAATATTTACTGAGGAAGTATTACTTGAGCTTTGATTTGGTTCTATTCGTATATATAGAGTCCCTTCTTCGAAAAGTGAGCTTTGTGTCTGCTTGTAATATGCAGTTTCTGAATCTGTTTTTTCAAAAATACTTCTCAGAATTGTATTGTTTGCAAGACCAACATTTTTTGTTATGGCGGTGTTAGCAATTACCGAATTATTCCTACCTTTTTGAAATACTGATATCAGGTTGTGCTGTCCTGTTGCTGATTCAAAAATTTTAAGTTCATTGAAGTTAAGCAACGATAATATTGTGCTGTCTTCATAAAAGTGTTTTCGTAGTTTATCTGAGTAAGTTGCAGTTAGAAAATAATTGGTTGTAATAAAACAAAGTACTCCATTGTTTTTTAGATTCAGTAGCCCCCAATGCATAAAAAAATAAAACATGTCCATGCGCCTTTGATGATACTTCGCTCCCAGCAAGCTGTGTTTTATAATTTGGAATTTTTCTTTATGTCCCTTTTGACCAACATAAGGCGGGTTACCGATTACAATGTCAAATCCATTACTGATGCTGAACATCCATGCTGGACTAAAAAAAGTTGAAGCTACATTATCATTAAATGGGTTCCAATCATCTATCTTATTTAGAAACTCATCCAGATTGTACCTTTTTTTCAATAAAGCAAACTCGGTTTTGATGTAGTTTTTTGTGTTGTGAAATTTAGTAATAAGATTTTGTTTTTGATGGTCACTACTGTTTGAATTGAAATATTCCTCCTTAATATTTTCTAACTTTTCTACTTCAGCTAATAAACGTATAAGAGTGGCAGTATTTGTTTTGTTTACAAGGTGAATAAAATCATCATAACCAGAATCAATAAGCGTATTTGCACAAACAAATTTGAAATCAAGATTTGGTAATGCTTTGATATTAAAGTTGTGTTTTTTATCGGTGCGTTTATAATCGCTTACCAGCACTAAGGCTAACCATGCACGCAGCCTGCTTATCTCAACTGCCATCGGCAATATATCTACACCGAAAATATTCTGGCTTAAAATTGTTCTACGCAAATCATAAGGCGATTTATCTGTCCCTAACTTTTCATTAAGCATTACCAACTTATGCAACACACCCATTGGGAACGCTCCTGAACCGCAGGCTGGGTCAATAATTCTTACTTCATTTAATGCCTGTTTTAGTTTACGTGTTTCACTTGTAGTAAAAGGATTTTGGTCAATGGAATAATCAAATAATTTATCTATTCTTGTACGTAGCTTTTCATGTACTACTGATGGTTGTTGTAACTTGTTTACATCAAAAGCCATTTGCTTTGGTTCTAAATGGCTGAATAAACTCGGTTTAGCATTAGCTGTAGTAATAAAATTGTCTGGAGTTTGTTCTTTTTTTTCTTCATCCGATAATTGGCTTTCGAAATATACTTTCAAACTTTCTGTTACCATATAATCCACTATAGAACGTGGTGTATAAAAAGCACCTAAAGCATTTCTTTCGTTGGCTAACTTCTCTGTTTCAGGATTTAAACTTGCTAAAAGGTTTTCTAAAATTTTACCTAACATTTCAGGGTCAATTGCCACCTGCTCATAATTAGGGCTGCTTTCATCAATTGTAAAGCTGTATTGCTCTAATAGCTTGACAAAACTTAATAACCAATCATCAATTGAAATTTCTTGAATTAAGTCATCTTCAACAGAAGGCTCAAATAAACCCCCGTTCAGGTACGGTATTTCAATCAGGTACTTATGTAATTCTTCTGGTAAGCCTTTACTATATTTCCTTTCAGGATATGGAAAGGTATTTAGCGTTTCAAAGAATAGCGGTTTCAAAATGGTATTGTAACGTTCCTCATATTTGCCTAAAGCATAAGAACTTATTAAATCAGAATGTATAATTTCTTTTTCCTTTAGGAACCAACAAAAAACGTATCTACCAATCAAACGGATAGCAAACATTTTCAAATCTTTCTCTGCTATGTTTGGCTTCTTCTCCACCATGATACGCAACAAACCGTCAAACCTTTCTTTGATTTTAATGTAGAAGTCTTTATTTACTTCATTCAGGTCTAAAGATTTCCAGAACAAATTTGCAATCTCTGGCTTTGGCTTTATGGCAAGCGATTGCCATTTTTGAATAACTTTTAAATATTGGGTATTACTTAAACGGTTTTTAAGTGTTACAACTTTTTTTTGTTCTCCCTGATTAAATATTAAAACAAGCCTGTCATAATCAGTTGTGGTAACAAAATGTATAAAGTAAGGAGCTTTGGTTATTTGTTTTAAAGCATCTGGTGTATTTTGGAAACTTTCTGCTCCTGGGTCATTATCTACTAATTGCGTGATGTACTCTTTCTTCCACTTTTTGAGTACTGAAAACCTAACTCTTATTGTTTGATTATCGGCAGATATTCTATACAGTTGGGGCTGCACAGTTTGCGGAGCAGGTGCAAGATATTCCTTTAACTTCTGTGTTTTGGGTGCAATCAATTGCGGTGTTTTACCTGCATTTGGTTCAATGCCCATCCATTCCATTAATGCAAAAGAAAACTCTAACACATGCTCCCTATTAGGCTGCACTGCTAATTTATGTAAGGCTATATTTAATTGTTCTAATGTCATTTAAGCAAATAGTTGTATGATTTCACTTAACGGTGCTTTTTCCGTTTTTTCTTCTGGTCGGTGCTGATGTGCCAAGCTAACAAATTCCTTTATAGTATCATCGCCAAGATGACTATTGTGTCTTATTAATCTTGCTACCTGCCTCACCAATTTCATGTTTATTTTATTAATATAAGCATTTTGTGAACTGATGATACAGTTATAAACTTTTTCAATTTCTTCTATCGGGTAACCATAGGATTGCATTGTTGCTACTAAAACATTTATGGCATTAGTAAGCGGAGTATTGTACCGATTTATATGGTCATCTTCTGCAAACTGGTATTGACTGATAAAATTAAGTACCATAGCCTCTACAGTTGGCTTATTTTGAAACTTGTCCTTAAACCTTTTGTTGTTATCACTTGTAGCTTTAATGTGCAACAGTCCTTCAGTAGTGGTTAATAATTCACCAATACCATCTCTTGTAAATGCTATAAAATAGCCCGCTTCAAATTCTTCTTTTTCAGCAGAAGCTAAATGTGCAAGATGTGTAAATTCATCTTCTTCTTTACTCATTTGTGTTTTGCCCCATTTGCCTCTTGGCAAACATTTGATACTTTCTTTATAATCAGGTGTGTAATCTTCGCTTCTGTCAAAGGCTCTTAAATCATCAAGAAATAAATCTTCGGCAGCAAGCAATTCAGAGGTTTCAAAAATTCGCTGGAAGGCTTCCATCCGTTTCTTTTCATCCCTGCTATATAAATCTTCTGTAAAGTCTTGTGGTATTGGTTCTTCATCTAAAACAGATTGGTCAGAACCGATGGTATAACGGATAAGGTTTATTTTATCTTCCAGCTTACGTACCAACATTAAATAACTTTCCAATTGTTCTGTTGGACGAAAATTATAAATGAAAATTTCCTGATGTTTTGTTCCTAATCTGTTTATACGACCGTTACGCTGTATCATACGTACAGGGTTCCAATGCAAATCATAATTAATAATAATGCCGCAATCCTGTAAATTTTGACCTTCAGAAAGTTTATCCGTTGCTACTAAAAAATCTATTTCTTTTTCACCTTGTTTTAAATTGTATTTTTTTGACACAGGTGCAAACCTTTTAGCAAAATCTTCAATATCATTTTTTGAACCTAATGCAAACTCAAGGTTTTTGTTATTGCGAAGAAGTTTTGGAAGTTCCTTTTGAAGATATTCTAATGTATCAGCGAAGTATGTAAATACTATAACTTTATTTTCTTCATTTTCGTCCAACTTGTCTGCAAGAACTTTTATTTTATGGTCTTTTTTTACAAGTAACCCTAATTGTTGTTTAAGAATATCAATGATTGAAAGGTCTTTTTTAATATCAGCTTTCAATTGCTCTACATTAAATATTCCTGCATCTGCATCTATGGTTATAATGTCTGCATTGCCTCCTAAAAGTTCATTTATATCAAAATCTAATTCATCTTCTTCGGCGGATTGTTCATTATATATTTCAATTGCTTTATCCAGCTTTGCAAGGTTTTTTACTGAAATGATTTTATTGAACTTTTCTAATCTTGACTGAAAATCAAGGAGCTTTCTTTCGTAGTTGTTTATAGAAAGGTTTACAGAATGCAGTGAACTTTCTAAACGCTTTAAAAAGATTGTACGAAAGATGCCATATATACCAATTTGACGGGACAGTTCTCTATTTTCATCAACACCTAACTGAAGATCACCTCTTTTTCTTCCATAATAGGCATGTCGATAAATGTTATATCTGTAGATAGGAAAACCTAACGCTAACAATCCGCTGTATAAGACTTCTAACGACGATTGGATAGGTTGTTCTCTCCTTATCAGGTGTTTTAATGTATCAAGTGGGTGAGCTAAATATTCAAGGTCTGCAAGGCTACTGATAGTGCAATCGTATGCTTCTACAAGCAAAGGGTATAAGTGTGCTAAGTTTAATAACGGTGTTTTAAATTGATTTGGCACTTCATACTCCAGGTTATCAGGATAAGATTTTGGAAACTTTTGTAATACACCATTAATCATAAGACCTTCCGGATATTCTTTTTCAATACCCTGTCTTGTTCTGCGAACAATGAACCTGTTTAATAAAGGGGTTAATTGCTCTTTTATTGAATGATAATTTATAAAACCTGTTTCCTTTATCTGCCTCCGCATATCTGCATGTAAAAGTTCTAATCGTTCTTTTAGTGTGTAATACTTTTGTCTTAGCCTATCATAGAACCTGCCTAACTTAAAGATGTCACCACCTGAACCAAGCATGATTTGATTGGTTAGGTCTGATAACTGGTTGTTTATTGGAGTTGCTGTAAGTAGTAATGTTCTTGCATTTTCGTTTTCCTGTCTCCATTTAATAAAACTATCAAAACGCTGTCCGCCTGATGCTCGGAGATTATGGCTTTCATCAAAAACAAATAAACCTACTGGTATAGATTTTAAGTTCTCTCTTACATCATCAACTTTCATTGTATCCTGCAAACTATATATCTCTGGAATATGAACCATTCTAAAGTCATTAAATGCTTTGCGCCATTGAGGTATTAAGCCTGCTGGTGCAATTACCACTACTCTTTGATTAAGTTGTTGCTTATAATATTCTATGACTTTAATAGCTGTATATGTCTTACCCAATCCAACACTATCTGAAAGCATTGCAACAGCCTGCCTCTCCAATTTTTTAATTAATGAGTTTGCATTTTGAATTTGAAAGGTTAGCAATTGGGGCTTACCAGATGATGGGTCATCAACAGAAACTTTTGTTTCTTTTTCGTCTTGTAACTCTTGCCCGTAAATTCGGTAAAGGGCATGGATATACATTTCAAAAGGACTGTAAGAAGTGCTACCGTGTTTGCTTAAATCCAATACTTCTTCATTAAAGGTTGCTGACCAGTCATCACTGTTATCCCATAGTTCTTCAAACCAGCTTCTGTGTGAAGGATGCTGATTTACATTTAAGCGTTTATAGTTTACCGTTGCATTGTTATCTTCGATACTGTTCAATTCCAGATTACCTGAAAGCCCTTGTCGTGTGAAGTTTGAACTACCTATTATGCCGAGTGCATTTTCCTGTTCCGAACCAAAAATGTAGCATTTCGCATGAAGGAAATTTTTTTTATATACTCTTATTTGCAACTTAGAATTGCCTGCTTCGTTTTTTTGGATGTGATCAGAAAGTAGTCTTGCAACTTTTTGAAACTCCTCCTTCAGTTCCAAGTTTTCTAAATCTCGTTTTAAATATTTTTCAGGAAAGTCGGGGTCAATTTGCTGTGGCTTCTTAACTTGATACGCTCTTACTGTTGGTTCTTCACCTAACAGTAACCTAAAAGAAATACTTTCTCTGGAAAGGAAAGAAGAAAGTTCATCAAAAATATCTACCATGCCTGGCAAATCCCAATAGCCTGTAGCAATCGCAACTTCAGAGTAATTGCTTGTACCAAGTAATTCTTTAAATAGGTTCTTTAATTGATATTTGCTGGATGAGTTATCAAGTATTTTGGGACGCATTTAAGCAATTGGTTTTCTGAAATAAAAATTATGATTTTATATTATATCGAAGTAGGCAGTTATTTTCTGTCGTGCGGGAATGTATCGTTCACAATGTCCAATTGAACGAAAAAGTCAACATTCTCCCTGATTGCTGCGTAACTGCTATTTAGCTTTGTCAAATCGTAAATAAGGTCTCGCTTGAAAAGTCCTTTATAGCTGTTAAGCAGATGAATACCTTCTCGTTTATTTGTGGCCAACTCTGATAATAGGTTTCTAATTTCATCGTTCATTCCGCCGCCAAACATTTTCTTTTTCTGTGTCTCAATAATGGAGTTGAGTTCAATCAGCTTCTCCTTATATTGTTCGTTCTCTATTTCTTCTGGTGTTTTGATTTTTATAACATTTTCTTTAGGAGCTTCAACTTCTTCCACTTCTATTTTCGCAAATTTTGGTGCAACAATTTCTGTAGGTGTTTCTTCCGTTGTAGGCGTTTCAGCCATTGCAACCTGATTTGTTTTAGGACTGAATACACCAAGTCCACATAGTAGAAGTCCGATTGAACCAGCGGAGACGATATAAAGTCCCGACCCTATAAAATTTGTAGTTGAGACGTTCTTTCTTTCACCGAGGTACTTACTCAATTCAGTCATGCTTTGTGCTGCTTTATTAGCTCTCTCATGAACTTCATTTAAGTCAATTAGTGCACAGACAATACCCAATATTCCAACCGCAACAAACACTCACTCATTTTTTTCCTGATTTTTCGTTGCATTATTAATTGCAATTGCTCCAGATATAAACGCTAGTACAAGCAGAATTGCACCGTCTGGATTGTCTATTCCCCGATTTGCGAATAGTGCTCCAAGTTGAAGCCACGGCATAAAACACCCGACAATAATTATGAGAGATGATACGATGGAAACTGCATTCATAGTGATGGTTGCTTTAATTGCCTACAACATTTAATATACGCATATTTTGGTATGCCCGTTCCCCTGCCAAAATAAGTAAACGATTGACGAGGTTCAATTTAAGGCTGCGTTTCTTTGCACCATTAGCAAACATCGGAAATTTGTACGACCAACATCATAAAAACCCAAGGTTTTGATCGTACCAATCAAGTTCGTCCACCGAAAGTTTCAGCACTTTATTTCCTCGCTTTTGCACTATATAGTCATCAAAAGACAATTATTGGCTATGTAACAGGTCGAAGAATTACCTCCGCTGCATTGGATCAGGAGGATACTATTAATTTCACAATATTATCACTTACTAAAACTTACAAACTACCCCTACCCTTAAATGCTGTATTCTAAAGGAATAACTAGCTTACCTGCTTTTTGATAACACAGTTTTTTAGCTACCAGCCAACTTAATCAATGTATATGTCGAATTTTCCTCGATTTATATAATGCTGTTTAAGCTCCCCGTTTTCTGTTTACTTCAGTTTGAGCCTTAAGTGAAGTTTGTGATAGTTACTTTCTTTTAAGCCTTCATCACTAAAAATCATCTCCATTACAGAAATATTTTCGAAAATATCCATCTTCCAGAAGTAATATTTCCGCCAAGCGCCATGTAATGCGTTCGTGCTTTTACAGTGAACGTTTTGTATCTACTAAGTATCCTTTAATTTCTCTATAAATATGAACGTCTTGGTGGTTTTTTGGACTTGCTTCATAAAGTTCTTTTGCATTCAAAAGGTCTTCTTTGGCAGCCTGCTTTTTACCTAAATAAAATTTAGCAACTCCACGTGAATAGTATAAATCATATGTTCTACCGTCTGCTTCTACCTTTTCAGTCAATTCAATTATTTTATTTAAATCGTTATTAGCTTTCGAGGTGAATTGGTCTCTCAAGTTCTTAGGCACTTTAACGTCGGTTTGTAAATCGATATAAGACATAGCCCTATTCCTGTAGTAAGTATAATTGTCAGGTTCATACTTTATACAAATTTCATAGTTCTCAATTGATTTTATGGCGTTTCCAATGTGGAAATAACCAATGGCAAGAATATTATAAGCTGAATAGAATTGATTATCTAATTCTATCGCTTTTTGAGCATTTTGGATTTGCTCATTATATTTCCTTTGTCTCCACTTGCAGTTAGCAATAATTTCATAAGCATGCTTTATATCAGGATAATCTTGCAAAATTTGATTGCAAACTTCAATAGCCTTATCGTGATGACCAGCATAATAAAGATCATCAGCATGGTCAAGTAAAACACGAATTGTTTCTAATAATTTAGCTTCAGTCTTATCTTCAATTAATGTCATTTCATGTTTTGTTTCATTTTGTTTTTCTTGTGCTAGATGAAACTCCATTTTTTCAACTACACGTGATACGTATTCGTTGAAGTCGGTTATTTCAAAAGATGTTATTCTTTTTGACACACTTAGTAAATCTTGATATGCCGCCCCATATTCATCTATTAACAGTTTTTCGGTCGTTAGAATAATGTTCTCGTAATTGTTGATTTCGGCTGATTTAGTCCAATTATACGAGCCTGTGATTAAAACTCGGTTGTCAATTATGCAAAATTTGTGGTGCATCAATTTCGGAAAGCGGGTAATTCTCACTTCAATTTTGCTTTTCAAAAGTGATTGAAAATAATCTTTTGCAATTGTGAAGTTTATCCTATCATCTGAAACCACGATTTGCAACTCTACCTTTTCGTTATGAAGATTTTCAATTACTGTTAAAATCTTTGGGTTAGTAATCCAGGCAACTGCGATCTTTACAGAGGATTTCGCTTTCCTTAAATTAGTGATTATTACCTTCTCTATGTCTCTGAAATAAGCTGTTATCATTTAGAAGTTTGATTAGCATGACTCACATCGTCCATCGGCTTGACGTTGTGGCGGTATTCATTGAACGTCCAGCCCCGAACCGCTGCGATTTAGTGCAGTTAGAGCATCGTTTCGCGAATATTAGAAATTTAATTAGTGCGCAATATTTTAATTACTGTGACTAAAGTTTGGTGATTAAGTAGCTTATTGTCTTGTTCCTGGACCAACTGAGTTAGCTTATCAACACACTGCTCGCAACAATAGATTGTAAAATCACCATTTTCGGGTGACCAACTTGCATTTATTCCTAAATTCATATTGCCGACTTGACGGCCTCCAGGTAAGCCACAGTGGCAAATTGTTTTGAAAAATGTTCCTGATTCAGTTTTGCAAAAATCACAACTATCCGATGGTCTATATGCATATGTGTCAAGTTCTTTTGAATAGCCCCAATGACGCCAAAGAGGACTTTCTTTTGTGCCAACCTGAATGTCATGAAAAATAATTTTGTGTTCCCTGTCTTTCTCGTTTATCATTTCTATTATTATTGTTCATTTCGGATTACCAATTATTTTATTCATCTGGGTGACTTTTAGCAGGTGCCCTAACGTCAAACGGCTTTGTGCAGGTAGGGAATTAGCATTCCTTCTGCCCGAAACCGCTCCCCAATTTATAAATTAAGTTCATTGTTTATTCTTTTGCTAAATGTTATTCGTCACGCTGGAACTGCGGCTAATGCTTGCACATAGCTGATGATTGAAAATTCAGCCCCACTTGCACAAAGCATGTTACCTGCTGGCCTTATGTCCACAGTGTCGCTGTATGCCTTGTCAATATTGAGTTTCTGTGTCATTGTCTGCTGTGTTTGTCGGGCTGTGTGTTGGTGTATTTTTATTTTTTTGAAGCGTTGGGGAATTTTAAAAACAATTTTTCTCTACGTTGGCAAAGCAAGCTCTTTTGCAATTTTTGGTCTGTGCGTTGGCTCGTGCGAATTGCAAATGTGCTTGCTTTTAGGGTAGGCTTTCATTTCGGTCTGTTTAGAACATAGTTAAACGCTTTCTCTAATGTCTTTTCTCCAATTCCGTTATAATTTGCTAATGCAATCATTGAATTTGTTTCACCGTTTTGAATTATCTCTGATATTTTTCTTGCGTATTGAGGTTGTATGCCTGTTTCTACTTTGATTGTCTTTTCATCTAATGATAACCACTTTGCTTTGAAAGAAGCGAATAAATCGTCTTGAGCATTTGGGTCATAGTCGTAAATTTCAATATCAATTGAGCATTTATTTAAATACTCGTCCATTAGTTTTTTAACTTCGTTTGTGTCCAAGCCACCATTGTGTGTTCCAAGTAAAGGAAAAGCAATAGAAGTAATTCCTTTCTTTTCGTAAGTTTCGACAAACTTTTGTAAACCTTGTTCAATCCACTCTATTTTACTTGGATATTTCCAATGAAATTTTGTTGGGAAATTTAAAATCCAAGGTGCATTTTCCTGTTTGGTATAAAGCGACAATGAACCCAGCCTGATTAATTTATTTTTACAATGCTCTTTGTATTCTGAATACATTTGTGGATACCGAAGTTTATGAACCAAGGCAATTCCATTGCCCATTACACCAACGCAATTTACTGTGTTCACAATAGTTTGACACTTGCTATTAAATATATTGCCACTATAATGTTGAATTGCCATTTTCTATTTCATTTTTAAGTTGTTTGTACATTTCCCAATACTTTGGCGACATTTTCAAAAGCCCTTCTTCTTCATCAAATACTTTTTGCCCATTTTTATATTCAAATAAATTTTCCAAAAATTTAATTCCTCCAGCATCGGCTGTATTTGAAGCAACATCACACTGATAATAAATCATATAAATTTTAAAAAATGACTTTGTATCTAATCCGCTAGATTTTGCTAAACTTAAAATTTTTTCTTTTATGTGAATCATACTAAGCTTGTGTTGGAAGTACTCTCCAACAAAATCTCCTTCTAAGAGAGCCAATACTATTGATAGTTCAGTGTGATTAAATGCTAAGTATTGCCATACATCCTTAATAATATTTTGCGAACATTCATATTGATTATTCTTATTACCCTTCGTAAATGCCTATGGTTTTCCTATATCGTGAAGCAGTAATAGTGTTCTGAATAACCCAATTGAAATTGGGTATGTCTGTTTCTTGATGAAATGGTTTTCAAAGACATTGCAAACCAATACCGTATGATTTTCTAAAGTGTAGTGACGTACTTTGCTTTTAAATAAGTGACTAAGGTCTAGCTCCTTTAAAAGTACCACTGCATCAGATGGATTATAAAGTTCAGAACTAATAATTGATTTCCATCTTATCTCAAAATTATTGCAAAAATAGTTTTGAATGTGTTCAAAGGGGTTTGAAATAATATTTACTTGTTCTGAAAAGTAATTGGGCCTTTTATATAGAGATGGATTATTTGTAGGATATTCAGGTGTCTCATAAAATTCAAGATTCCTCAAGTTATTTAAAGTATTTATGTCCATAATTTCACATTGGTCAAGATATACTAAACGCAAATTTGGAAAGTAGTCTAATGGTTTTAATGAGACTAATCCTTGAATTATAATCTCTTCAATACTGAATAAATCTGAAATTTCATTGCTGCTTAATTTCGAAATCTTATTTCTAACCCAATTTTCTAAATTCACCAAGTCATTATCTGGGCTTTCAGTTTCCAAGTTTAGAATCTTACAAAGAATAAAGTCTAAACCATAACTATCGTCTAAGAAAGCTATCTTCCTCCACTGCAAACTATTTTGCGACAAGGTATAGTTTAAAAGAATTTGCTTTTGCCAACTGTAATCAAAGCCATTCCAATATTTTAATTCCTTTTGTTCTATGGAATTATTAATCCTTAAATTTTTCGCATATACAAACCAATCCCTCCCTGATTCATCTATAAAGTTTAATTGTATGTTTTGTTTTACGTTCCCAAAAGAAACATTAGACTTGAAAATAATTTTGTCTTTTGCTGTTTTTATTACATCTCCAACAAGAATGTCTATTTCTTTTAGGTCTGATTTTCCTTTCAAAACAAAATAACCGTCACCATTATAGCTAGTAGAAATGTGCAATTCAGAATCTTCTTCTTCAATTCTCACTCGTGGATTTTCGTTGTTGTAATAACTTCTATCAACAACAATTTTTGAAAAAATCTCTCTATGTTCTTGTCCTAATAAATTTATTAGTAGAGTTTTATCTGAATCAGAAGGGCAAACAATTTCAAAATTTGTTAAGTCATTGAAGGAAAGTTCGTCCTTTACTAAAAATTCTTGTTGAGCGTAGTTACGATACCTATTGTAATCTTCTTTTGTTGCAAACTGCTGTGGCGTATAATACAAATCCTCAAAACCAAATTTATTCGTCATTTTTTCTATGCTTCCAAATTGTGTTGAACCTGTTTGCATATTTCCATTGCTAATGCAACATTGCTTTTCGTCTTTAAACAAAACCTCTTGAACCGAAAATTTGAAAAAGATTGGAATAGGACATTTTGGAAAACCTAAACCTCTTGCTTTTTCATACCAAGAAACCCAACCATAATTTTTACTATCATATCCGTCTGTTGTATTCTTACCTAAAAATTCATTGTAAAACTGTGTTGGCGTATGCGGTCTGAAATAAAAACGTGCATAGTCATGAGCATCATTTCTCAAATGAACAACATTTCCTGCGGCATCGCCTCTTATAGTTGCTTTATTTCTGCTTTGAATTTTTCTGTTTTTAATTATTTCAACCGCATTGTCAATATGCGAAAAGTGATAAATACTTCCTTTCCATTCAGACCATTGTTGCTCAATTCTATCAATGAAATTCAAGGTTGCAGAATTGTTTATTTCATTGGCAACATAATTTCCTAAAAGTTCTTCTACTCGTTTATTATTTTTGAGTGCTGTCCAATTCCAAAACGGCTTAAACTCTTGAATAATTTCTTTTGTAAAATCTATATTCGTGTTTGAAGAAATCAAATTCCATTCTAAATGTTCTTTAAATTGGTTTAATATCCGTTTGCTTAATGTCAGTTTGCCAGATTCACATATAAAAC
>MWVX01000256.1_pt1 | contig 15702 bp, 17 predicted proteins | sample 1047311 | NCBI WGS metagenome assembly MWVX01 (sample SAMN06349984, study PRJNA376086) | soil metagenome | isolation source: MtG-4 sample Antarctic (ecotone) soil | place: Antarctica | collected 2015-01-13 | reverse complement strand
AAGGAAATCCCCATGAAGGCATCGAAAAAGATACAAAAGCTATTGAGGAATGGAGTAAATGGATAGATGCGGATCGGATATTGCCATTTGGAAAAAAAGATAATTTCTGGGAGATTGGTAGGGTAGTGGAGTACGGTAAGACAGGGATGTTTGATAAAGAATTGGGGGAAATTATCAGCTTAAAATAATTATGACAACCTTTTTTTCGATATACTATTTAAGTAACAACCTGCAATAGATTATACTTTATCAGGCGGTGGTGGCCCAGGAGCCATAGCTCCGGCAATTTTAATATCATGGTTTTCCAAAAGTTGTAAAGAAAACAGATTAACTGATTGTTTTATACTAAAAAAAAGACTCAATTCAATAGGGAGTGTAAAAAATTCAAGGTGTAGTATAATCCCATGTTGATTAATATCTTCAACGAGAACATTCCAGCTTTGCAGATCAGGAATTTTAGACAGATGATCTTTTAATTCTGCAAGAACTATATTTATTTTTTCACTGGGTGTTTGCAAATTTAAGTGAAGCCAGAGGTCATTTTTTCTTTGTGACCTAAGCGATAAATTATCCAATATACTATCCACCATTAGTTTATTAGGCACAGTAACATAAGACTTCTGCTCTGTACGAATACGGGTACTCCGCAAGCCTATGCGCTCTACATTTCCTGTAATATTTTGTACCTTGACCAGGTCACCGGTAGTAAATGGTTTGTCAAAAAAAATCACAAAAGAAGCAATCAGGTTTTCGAGGCTTTCACGTAATGAAAGCGCAATAGCAGCTCCCACTATGCTTAGTCCAGTGAGTACTGTTGTGATGTTATAATTAAAAGCAAAACGTAAGATCAATAAAAAACCTATCAAAACCAGGAGCAATTTAAAGAAATCTTTAAAAAAAAGGATCAGTTGATTATCGCTTTGATCGGCAGTATGGTTTGCTCTTCGTTCCAGCACATTGGCAATAAAGTCTATGATCCGTAAGAGTAACCAGATAAACACAGCAATTTCAATAGCTGTGCCTATAGCATGAAATATAGATTGAAGAGAGTATTTATAAACAGTAATATTCCAGGCTTTTGGAAAATTCAACTTGTACAGAACTATAAAAGAAATGGTCCAAACCAAAAAAATTCCGAGAGGATTAATAAACAGATCAATGAATTTTTGTTGATCAAAACTTTTCCAGTTTCGCTTAAATAGCCGGCATAACAGATTAGCAAGATATCTTGAGATGATCCTGTTTAAAATGATGGCGAATAAAATAATGCCCAAAGCCCATAAGTAATCCTGAATGCGGTTATCAAATACGAGTTGCTGCAAATAATGATTCATCCGGGCCAATTTTGAGCTAAATTATTAACCGAACAATTAAAAGCGAAAAGAATAAATATTTATAGATCCGTTGGAGAGAGTAAGAAGTTTTGTATTTGCAATAATGTATTGATTGAAGGAACCGAAAGAAGAAGGAAACTGATACTGTTTTTGCATGAGTGTGGATGTATTGTAAATAGTAAGGCTTCCCGTATCAATACCCACAATACTTTTTTCTAAAATGGCAATATTCTTCCAACCTGTTACTGCATGTTTTTTTTGAAAACTTCCGAAATGATCAAATTGTAAGAGGCCCACCAGTGGATCATATAAATAGACAGAATTATTTTGATCAATGATTTTTTCCGGAGTAAAACTCGTTGCTAAAAAAGATCTGAAATCTATGGTTTCCAATAAAAGGTTTCCTTGCTCATCTATTTTTTTTAATTTATTTTCCTGCGTATCGAATACCCATATGTTGTTATCATATGATGCACCTACAGCAGTGGCCTGCAATATATTATGCTTGCGCAAGTCTAATGAATTTCTTAAAGACAGAAGGCGATCTAAAATAGTAACAGTAGAAAAGTCTTTATAGAACAATAAGATTTTTAAAGGATTAGAAACATCAAGTGCGTACAACTTTCCAAAACGTTTCATTTCATTGAATACTGCAATAGAATCTCCATAACTATTGTATTTTTTTAACTGGTCGGTTTCAGTTACTAAATATAGATTTTCCAGATTATCAATAGTGAATGATTTAGCATTGATCTTCATGGTTTTCATGAGAAAAAAAGAAGAATCCCCCTGAGCTTTACCAGGAATAGAAAGCAAAACAAAAATTATATATAAAAACAATCTCATTTCTTTCTAATTATTTTATGTTCCTGACCGGTATAAGATTTAATCGCTACATCAGATCCATCAAAAACAGCATAAGTGCAATAACGTATCCAGTCACCAAGGTTTATATACCTACTTACATTATTAAGACGAATATCCATGGGCAGGTGTCTATGTCCGAAAATAAAATAATCCACTTTTTTTTCTTTAAGTACTTCTTTACTGTATATCAATAGCCACTCCTTATCCTCTCCCAGAAATGTTTCTTCCCTGTCACCAGATTTCGCCCTGCTTTTTTCACTGAAGTAATTAGCCAAACCAATGCCAATGCGGGGCGGCATAACTCCAAATAACCATTGGCATAAAGGGTTACGAAAAACCTTTTTTAATGCTTTGTATTTGTGGTCGCCAGGTCCAAGGCCATCACCATGAGCAATGTAAAACGTCTTATCATTCCATTGATATTCTTTGCGTTCAAAATAGACAGGAATGTTTAGCTCTTTTTGGAAGTAAGACTTCATCCACATGTCATGGTTGCCAACATAGAAATGCACTGCTATACCGGAATCAGTGAGTTCCGCAAGCTTACCAAGCAGGCGTACATAGCCTTTTGGAACTACATTTTTATATTCAAACCAAAAGTCAAAAACATCGCCAACAATGAAAATGGCATAGGCTTCATGTCTTATTTCATCAAGGAAACGCACAATGGTTTTTTCCCGTTCCAGGCTGCTTTGGGCATCCGGTGCTCCGAGATGAAAGTCAGATAAAAAATATATTTTTTTTCCTGGTGTAATCTTCATTTCTAATCCTGAATTTTTTATTCCAGCTAGCTTGAGAATTGCCTGCAAAGTGCCTTTACTGAAATCCTTGTTGCCATGTACCCGGTACAACTGTAATTTTATTGATGCGGGATTGTAAAAATTTGATTCGAACCTTTAGACCTCTTAAATAGAATCCTTCTGACTCTAAAAAGTTTTATCAAATGCTTTGTGGATAAATTCGTGCTGTTTTTAACTGGATGGAATATTCCAATGTATTATTATCATCAACAATAACATCTCCACGCGATTGTAATTCTTCTATATAAAGACTGATTGCTTCTTCTGCCATAGAAATCTCTTCATCAATATTTTCTCCGTAGGTAATACAACCAGGTAAGGATGGAACGGTGACTGTATATCCACCTTCCGGCTCTTTCTTCAATGAAATGCGGTATGTTCTTGCTTGCTCCATTAGATAAAGTTAGTAAACTAAATCATCTACCAGTATCAGGTAAACTTCCTTAGGCCCGTGTACACCCACAACCAAAGTTTTTTCTATATCTGCTGTGCGGCTAGGGCCTGTAGCTAAGGTGATAAACGAAGGAAGTTGATTGCCATATTTTTCTTGAAGAAAAGTAGTAGCATCTTTTATATCATAAACTATTTGAGAAGCATAAGCTACACAAATATGAACCGGTGCATAAGCACTTGCAATACGGCCGCTGTTATTGTTGCTCAAGACAATACTCCCCGTTCTGGCTATCAATAATTCGCAGGATGTTATCACTGCATCACAAGTTATAATGTCATCGGTCATTAAGTTTTGTGGAAAATGGTTTGCAAATTGGTTTTCTAAACAATAAATTTTTTGCCATTCCATTTGTTTGCAAAGTCCATTGACCATAAGTGATAATTTAATTTCATCATCACAAAATAAAAATTTACCAAGGAGGGAAGTGAATTGTTCTGCAAACTCCTGTGTTAAATCATTTTCTAATGGTTGATAATGGGGGGCTTCGCTTACACTATACGGAAAAGGAATTGGCGTTGATTTTGTCAACGCCAATCGTATTTTATTGAGAATATTTTTTCGGGAAGTTTCAGAACTCATTGTGCTACAGGTTGCTGAACAATAATTCCGGGGTCGTAAGGGGGAACTCCTTCGCTGATACCTCCTTCGTGGTGTTTGTCATCATCTATGCCCAGGGCCTTTTTTTCTTCATAGGGTCGCTTGCCTATCAGCTCTTCTACATCGCTTTGAAACAAAACTTCTTTATTCAAAAGTGCTTCAGCCAATTTTTCCACCTGCTCTTGTTTTTCCCTTAGCAGGCCTTTTGTTCTTTCATAGGCCTCGTCTATCAATGATCTTACTTCCTGGTCAATCATTTTTGCTGTTTCATCAGAGTAGGGCTTTGTAAATGTTTGGTCTGCCTGAGGATCGTAATAACTTATATTACCAACTTTTTCACTCATGCCATAAACTGTTACCATGGCATGTGCTATTCTGGTGATCTGTTGAAGATCATTTTGAGCTCCGGTTGAAATTTTACCAAAGAATATTTCTTCACTTGCCCGACCACCCAACGTCATACAAATCTGATCGTTTAATTGATCGGTGTTGTAGAGGTATTGTTCCTTGGGAGTATATTGAGCATAACCTAAAGCAGCAGTACCTCGCGGCACAATCGAAACTTTTAATAGAGGGTAAGCATGTTCAAGATACCACCCGCATATAGCATGGCCAGCTTCGTGATAAGCAATGATCTTTTTTTCTTCAGGAGATATGATCTTATTCTTTTTTTCCAATCCGCCAATCACACGATCCACGGCATCCTGAAAGTCTGCCATATCCACCGCATTTTTCCCTTTTCGTGCTGCTATCAAAGCCGCTTCATTACATACATTTGCAATATCTGCACCTGCAAATCCGGGTGTTTGCTCTGCTATTTTATGAATGTCAAGCTTTTCAGAAATTTTAATAGGTTTCAAATGAACCTTAAATATTTCCTCTCTTCCTTTCAGGTCCGGTTTGTCAATAGTAATCTGACGGTCAAAACGACCTGGTCGTAAAAGCGCCGTATCCAGTACATCCGGACGATTTGTAGCAGCCAGTACGATTATCCCTGTTTCTCCACTAAATCCATCCATTTCTACGAGGAGTTGATTGAGTGTGCTTTCACGTTCATCATTGCTCATCATCATGTTCTTTCCGCGAGCTCTTCCTATGGCATCTATTTCATCAATAAAAATGATGCAGGGAGATTTTTCACGGGCTTGTTTGAACAAATCACGAACACGGCTGGCACCTACACCTACAAACATCTCAACAAAGTCGCTTCCACTCAAACTGAAAAATGGCACCTGGGCTTCACCAGCCATAGCTTTTGCCAATAAAGTTTTTCCTGTTCCCGGCGGGCCTATAAGTAGTGCACCTTTGGGTATTTTTCCACCTAAAGAAGTATATTTTTTTGGATTTTTTAGAAAGTCAACAATTTCCATTACTTCCACTTTGGCTTCATCAAGGCCAGCAACATCTGCAAACGTTATGTTCACTTTAGTGCCTTTATCAAATAAAGTGGCTTTCGATTTACCAATATTGAATATTCCACCCGGACCTCCGCCAGCCCCGGCTCCTCCTCCCATCTTTCGCATCAGTAATATCCAAATGGCAATGAAAATAAGAATAGGAAGAATGGTTTGAAGAATAGGGCTCCAGATATTGGTGTCTGAAGTTGCATCTCCTACGTTTTTTACCTGGGGATTGTTGCGGTAAAATTCACGCATATCATCTTTGAAGGAATCAACAGAACCAATTTTAAATGTAGTATGTGCCTCATCTTCAGCTCTCAGATTTTTACCAATTTTTCCTTCATATTTGGAAGTAGCTTCGCTGGAGAGCTTTACCCGTACGATATTTCTGTTTGATATGATCGTATATTTTGCCACCTCACCGGCTTTCAACATTTCTTCAAACTGATTTTGATTGATGGTGCCTGTGGACGAATTAAAAGGGCCAAAAAATTGAAAACCGATTAATATGGCTGCAATTATAGCATATACCCAGTAGATGCTAAAACGTGGTCCTTTTTTGGAACCATCCGATTCACTCCCTGGTCGTGTAGAGAATTTGGGTAGCTTAGTTTTATTATCTTGTTTAAAAGGTTCCTGTGACATGAGTGCTTATATATATGAACGCTGCTAAATAATGGATTTTTACCCGAAAAAGATCGGGTAGAGTATTTTTAAATCACAAACTCCGGTTAATCATTGTGTTCTTCCAGTGAAGCATCGCTCCACATTTCTTCCAATTTATAAAATTTTCGACTTTCAGGTATCATGATATGTACAACTACATTTACATAGTCTATCAGCACCCACTGAAGGTTTTTCTTACCTTCATGGTTATATGGATTTTCACCACAATTATCTTTTACCGCTTGTTCCACAGCATCAGCAAGGGCACGTATTTGAGGTTGATTGTTTGCTTCGCATATAATGAAAAAATCAGCCACAGCTTCCTGAATTTTTCTTAAATCCAGTGAAACGGCATTTTCGCCTTTTTTATCCAGAATCGCCTTAATGATTGTCTTAAAAATCTTTGAATTTCGGGTAAGTCGGGTAGTCGCTTTCTTCCGGGTTGCCAATACATCTAATCTTTCCAAATACAAATACTATTTAATTAATTTAATAATAGGTACAACCGGCTAATGAGTAAACAAGTAGATCATAGCTTTGTTTCCAAATTTAAGAACAAATTTTGAGCTATTGGTAAACCCTATGAAGAGCCAACTTATAGAACTAAATCACGTTGACAGCACCAACAACTATGCCACCGCCCTGGCTCATGCAGGTATGGCACAGCATGGCATGTGCGTATTTACGCATGACCAAACGAAGGGGAAAGGCCAACGCAGTAAAGATTGGATTTCTCAAAAAAGAAAAAACATCTTACTCAGTATCATTTTTAAACCTGCTCAATTGGATGCTTCACAAATGTTTTTGCTTAGTAAGGCAGTAGCAGTGGGCAGTTGCACGTTTTTGAAAAGATACCTTCCAGATGAAGTAAGCATTAAGTGGCCTAATGATATTTATTGGCGTGACAGAAAGGCAGGGGGAATATTAATAGAAAACATCCTTCAAGGAAGCCGATGGAAATATGCAATTTGCGGGATTGGTATAAATGTAAACCAGGTTGATTTTTATGACTTACAAAATAAAGCTGTATCGATCAAGCAAATTACCGGGATACAGTTTCAGCCTCTTGTACTTGCAATGGAATTAGTAGGTGATGTGCAGGCTGAATATGATCGATTAATATTCGACCCCTTAGAGGTAGAAGTTGCGTATAAAAAAAACTTATATAAATTAGATCAGATGGTAAGTTTAAAGGAAGGGACACGGATATTCGATGCAATCATAAAAAATGTTACAAGTTCAGGAGAATTAGTTGTTGAGCATGCCTTACAGGAAGTTTTTGAAGTAGGACAAATAGAGTGGTGCATTAAGGATAACTGGAAATAATCTCCTCTGCATGAGTTTTGTTTTTAGGCCTTAAAAAAATCCGTTCAATATATCCCTTTTCATTGATGATAAAAGTAGTCCTGTGTAAGCCCATATACTTTCGTCCGTATAAATTCTTCTCACCCCATACGCCATATTTTTTAATAATCCGATGCTGTGGATCTGTTAAGAGAGGGAAAGGCAGGTTGAATTTGCTACTGAATTTTTGATGACTTTCAATCTCATCCGGACTAATTCCAAGAACCTGGAATTTATTTTTTTTAAGTAATTCAAAGTTATCTCTCAAATTGCAGGCTTGTATTGTACAAGAAGGCGTATCATCAGCCGGATAAAAAAAGAGTACAACCTTTTGTCCCCTTATATTACTTAAAGAAAATTTATTTCCATTTCCATCTCTGCCTTCAAACTCAGGTGCTTTATCATTAATTATTAAATGTGTAGCCATACGTTCATCTTCTTACTGTCCAGACCCTGGTGGTTACATTACCTGCTTCATCTTCCACCATCACTTTTAGCTCATGTATACCGGGAGTATATTTTTCATCATAATTATAAATCCATGTACGACCTCCGTTATTTGTAAATCGTAGCCATTTTCCATCCAGCTCTGCACGAAATGATTTGATATGGTTAAAATTATCACGAGGAGTGAAAACAATTCTGTTTCCACTTACCGTCGGTGGGTTGATTGTCGGTGCCACATCATCTACGAATGCCTGGTAATTACCAAATTGCCGGAATCTTGCCCATACCCAATTGCCCTGCCATTTAGCTTTTTTCACAACTTTCCGGGTACCTGATGTGCTCAATATAATCGTGCAATTTTTTTGGTACTCATTCAAGGTGTCAAGAGAGCGAAGTCTCACCAATACGGAATCATGAGCAGGTATAGCTGTGCTTAAAAAAGAGTGTGAAGCTCCAATGGCCTTAGCATTAAACACATCGGACTTTTTATATGAAATATTTACAGTATCATAAACAGTGGCTTCACTACTGTATGCTTCAAATAAATCGTGCTCAAACGTATTTACATAATTTGGTATCCATTTTTCCATAAGGGGTGCACCAGGCGAATTGGGTAACTGGGGATCGTATTGAATATTTAATTGCACAACAGAAATATTTTGCGCTGCATCTTTTACCTCTATTCTTATCTGATGCACGGCTTCATCATTCAATACTATTACACCTTCATCGGAGGTAGAAGTATATACATTGGTAGGGTCACCAGGCATAGGGCTTAAATGTTGAAGCCACGAACCACCAACAGATTTATACCTGTAATCGATGTGTGCATTCATATACCTCGTTTCATCATAACCAATATTATTCAATAAAAATCCAGATATAGGTATGCCATCCAATTGTACATAAGCGCTGTATATGCCGTTAGGATTTGAAGAGCCGGTAAAACGGTCACTAGCTCCTATTGCAAAACTGATCCTTTTGCTGCCTACTTTCAGCAGGTTAGATTTAACCATCTCATACACAGATCCTGTTTTTCTTATAGGCAGAATCTGCGGCGATTGGCTATATACTGATCTTGAACGGTCATACATTGCCAGCCTGCTAATGGTAGGTGGTATATGATCAGGAATTGGAAATTTGAATAACAGGGGATTCAAACACTTATCTGTTTTTGTGTCCCTGATTTCAAAATGTACATGAGGTCCGGCGGACCCGCCGGTGTTGCCACTATAAGCAAAAAACTGTCCTTTAGATAATGGAAATAATTGTGCGGGTAGGGTCAATTCCACAGCCCAGGATTCTAAAATGTATTGTTGTTCTTTCACCCATTTCTCGATAGCAGGGGCAAAATTGTTAAGATGGGCATATAAGGTAGTTAATCCATTAGGATGGCTGATATATATTGCTTTGCCAAATCCACCTGGTTCAATTTTCACTTTGCTAATGTATCCATCAGCAGCTGCATGTACAGGGAGATTCTCTCTTTGCTGGGTGCGTATATCAAGTCCCATATGCCAATGATTATTTCGCAGTTCTCCAAAATTGGCTACCAGTTCCATTTTAATACTTAAGGGATTTATGAAAAAATCTGATTGATGTTCCTGTGCCAGCAAAGCGATACTAAAAAATAATTCTAAAACCAAAAACAAAAAAGCCCGGAGGATGAACATGGAAAAAAGTTCTTTCATGAAGTTGCGAAGCTGGGCATAAAATTGGTAACTTACCATTGAAGAAAAAATTTTTTACTCTTAAAATTTAAATTAATGAGTGTCAACAACAAACATCTGGCTACATTTCTACTTGGTGCTGCTGCAGCTTTCGGGGCTTATAAATACATGAATATGACAGATGAGGAAAAAGAAAAACTGGCAACTGACATCAGAGAAAAAGCAAATAAATTGAAAAGTTCAGCTTTGGACGCTGAAGACAAAGCCATAGATTATTTTTCAGAACTTAAGACAAAAGGCTCTGATGCCATGAAGGAATACATGCCGAAAATGGAAGAATTCTTTGAAAGTTTGTTCAAAGGTGGTACTAAAACAACTGCTACCAATGTTGGCATCGGTGCTCCCCTGGATAAACCTCCTACCGTATAATATCTATCTGGTATGATTTTTTATTAATCACATATGCCTTTAGGCATTTGAAAAAAAATAAAATCAAAAAATTATGGCAACGAAACCAGGATTGAGCTCATTATTACTATTAGGTGCAGCAGCATTTGGAGCATATAAATATTCGAAAATGACTGAAGAGCAAAAGAGAGATTTAATGGAGAAAGGCAAAAAGTTTGTAAATGACAATTTCGGAGATTTGAGTAATGTGCTTGGGACAAAAAATACAGGCACACCTACAGGTAATGGTACTATTGTATAGTGGCACATTTTAATCAGCTCAAAAGAGATTAAAACAATGTAATTGCAAAACGTCTTTTCACCTAGATTTGCATTCCGGGCAATAGCCCGGTTTTTTTATGTCATTAATTGTTCAAAAGCAACGCTTGTTTTAAATATGCTTTTTTAGAGTATAAAATATAATATGCCAAAAGATAATTCTATTAAGTCCGTTCTGATTATTGGTTCAGGCCCTATCGTTATTGGGCAAGCCTGTGAATTTGATTATGCAGGTACACAAGCTGCAAGAAGCTTGTCAGAAGAAGGCATAAAAGTAATACTGATCAATAGCAATCCGGCTACGATCATGACTGACCCAATGATGGCAGACAAAGTATATCTTCTGCCATTAACTTCAGAAAGCATAGAAAAAATTCTGGAAGAAAACGATATTGATGCCGTGCTGCCCACTATGGGAGGGCAGACAGCTCTCAATCTGGCTAAAGAAGCTGAGGACCTGGGCATTTGGGCTAATTTTGGGGTGAGATTAATCGGAGTTGATATCAAAGCTATTGATAAGGCAGAAGATAGGGAAAAGTTTCGCCAATGGATGATTCAATTGGGAGTCCCTGTAGCGCCTGCCCGTACTGCTAATTCATTTCTGGAGGGAAAAGAATTTGCCCAGGAAATAGGATTTCCTCTGGTGATCAGGCCATCTTTTACTCTGGGAGGTTCTGGTGGTGGTTTCGTACATGATAAAAATGACCTCGATGAGGCACTCACAAATGGGCTCCAGGCTTCGCCTATCCATGAAGTGTTGGTGGAAAAGGCTGTCCTGGGATGGAAAGAATTTGAATTAGAATTGTTACGTGATGCCAACGATAATGTGGTGATCATTTGTACCGTAGAGAATTTCGATCCTATGGGAATACATACAGGGGATTCAATAACTGTAGCACCTGCTATGACCTTGAGTGATACTGCATTTCAGCTCATGCGAAATACAGCTATAAAAATGATGCGTGACCTGGGAAATTTTGCAGGCGGATGCAACGTGCAGTTTTCCTTAAACCCAAATACAGAAGAAATTATAGCGATCGAAATCAATCCCAGAGTAAGTCGTTCGTCGGCCCTGGCATCTAAAGCCACTGGTTATCCAATTGCAAAAATTGCTGCAAAACTTGCTATTGGTTATACTTTGGATGAATTGGAAAATCAAATTACAAAAACGACTTCAGCTTATTTTGAACCTGCTTTGGACTATGTGATTGTGAAGATTCCAAGGTGGAATTTTGATAAGTTTAAAGGAGCGAATGATACCCTGGGTTTGCAAATGAAAAGTGTGGGCGAAGTGATGGCGATTGGCAGGTGCTTTACAGAGGCAGTGCAAAAAGCTTGTCAAAGTCTGGAGAACAATGCAGTTGGATTAGGTTATTATGGACGAAGCCAGATGCACGCCGAAGAATTACTGGAATACATCAAAGTGCCAAAATGGGATCGAATCTTCAGGATCAAAGATGCACTTATGCTTGGCGTAAGTGTAAATACAATTTCAAAAGCTACTCACATTGACCGGTGGTTTCTTTATGAGATACAAAAGATATGTGCGATTGAAAAGGACTTGGAAAATTACTGGCTGGAAGACTTACCTCTCGACTTGTTGAAGAAAGCAAAAGTTCATGGCTTCAGTGATGAGCAAATAGCCCGCATCATACAAGATGGAAGTGAAGATGAAGTATATGAAAAACGAAAAGCTGCAGGTATTACACGTGTTTATAAAATGGTAGATACCTGTAGTGCTGAATTTGAAGCCAAAACCCCTTATTTCTACAGCACTTTTGAAGATGGGCAATCCAATGAAAGCAAAGTGAGTGACAAAAAGAAAATCGTCGTTTTGGGTAGTGGTCCTAATCGCATCGGACAGGGAATAGAATTTGATTATTGCTGCGTACATGGTCTGCTGGCAATAAAGGATTGTGGATTCGAAGCGATCATGGTGAACTGTAATCCAGAAACTGTGTCCACAGATTTTGATATTGCAGATAAACTTTATTTTGAACCAGTTTATTGGGAACATCTTTGGGAAATCATTGAACTCGAAAAACCCGAAGGGATTATTGTACAATTGGGAGGTCAAACGGCACTCAAACTGGCAAAACGCCTTCATGAAAAGGGCATTAAAATTATTGGTACTTCCTATGACAATATGGATATAGCGGAGGATCGCGGCCGCTTTAGTGATCTATTAAAGGAGTTGGAAATTCCTTATCCGCAATACGGAACTGCTTACGATGTAGATGATGCCATAGAGGTTGCTCACAAAGTAGTTTATCCCGTATTGGTGCGTCCTAGCTACGTATTGGGGGGCCAACGCATGCGTATCGTAATAAATGATGATGAATTGGAGAAAGCAGTGATCAGTCTACTGAAGCATATCCCTGATAATAAAATATTAATTGATCATTTTCTGGATCGCTGCCAGGAAGCGGAGATTGATGCGATTTTCGATGGTGATGATTTTCATGTAATGGGTGTGATGGAACATATAGAACCTGCTGGCATCCATAGTGGTGACAGCAATGCCGTATTACCTGCATTCAATCTTACACCTTTGATAGTAACGACAATGGAGCATTATGCTGAAAAGATAGCAAGGTCATTGAATATTTTGGGTTTAATCAATATACAATTTGCCATCAAAGACACCAAAGTGTATGTGATAGAGGCCAACCCCAGGGCTTCACGAACAACACCTTTTATAGCTAAAGCATATAACTATCCTTACCTGAATGTGGCTACCAAAGTAATGCTCGGCGAAAACAAATTAAAGGATTTTAAATTCGAAAAAAATTTAACCGGCTTTGCAATCAAAGAGCCTGTTTTTTCTTTTAATAAATTTCCAGGGGTAAATAAAGAGTTGGGTCCGGAGATGAAATCAACCGGTGAAGCTATTCGCTTTATCAAAGATTTGCGGGATCCTTACTTCAGGCAATTGTATAAGGATAGAAGTATGTATTTAAGTAAATAAGACCAGGCCATAAAAAAGGCCTGCCCTAAAAAGAGCCGGCCGTTGCTAACCTATGAAAAACACCAACTTCAAATGTAGCTGAATTTCAGTTTTATTGCAACGGACATCATGTTTTTTTATTTGAAGTGCTTATTTTTCTATTTTGATTGCGTTCTCTGCGATGCCTTTTTACTTCTTCTACAAATTTTCGTTCGTAAACAAATACATTATTGCTACGTTGCTCACCTAATATGGGCTTAAATTGATCACGATAACGAAGCCGCAGTTCAGCAATTTTTTGTTGTAGCATCAACCGGTCACCCCTGTATTGTTGGCTTGTTTTTCTTAAAGCATTGAAGTAATCAATGAAAACCGGAGAAAACCTTTCTGACTCTGGCTTTGAAATCTTAAGTCCGTTCTGAATGTATTCACTCATTCGCTGTCTCATCTTTTCAGCATTTTTTCCTTCGCCTTCCTGTGCAAAAGAGGCAATGTGAAAAAAAGTAATCAAGGATGCTATATATAAAATCCGGATCATTAATTACGTTTCATTTTTTTATAGTTCTTCACCTTCCGGTACCTGGTCTAAAAATGCATCAATTTCGTGATCCTGAATATCCTTTAAAAGATAGGTTACATCAGTAAATGATGTATGCAACTGTGCTTCCTCAATTTCACCCGTTGCATCAGCCGTTCTAATGAATTCTTCAATGTCATTATCAGCCACATCTTTTAAATTTTGCTCTAATGAGGCGGAAGAACTTTCAGGAATAGAATTTTTCTGGTTATCCAAATATAAAAAGCTACTGATACTGATAATCCCTGCTACTATTGCTGCAACTGACATACGTACCCAATTTCTTTGGTACAGTGGGATTGTTCTTGCCGGTGTTACTGAAAGAACTGTCAAAACCGTCGCAGGGAAGGCATTAAAATATCCAGTGGGAATTTTAAAAGGGGGAACCTTTTCAATTTCAGCTATTATTTTGGGCAACTTATCGCTGTCTGATGCAATAGTTATATCTGCAAAGTTTGTAAAATAATCCTCAGGCACCTGGAACGGCATTTCCCGTGAAATGAGTGAAAAGACAGGAGACGATTTAATTAGTTCCCCATCTGTATGAACATCATTTTCAATCTTGATTTTCGCTAAAACTGTAAATGCAAAATTTTCAAAATAGGTATTGGGCAGGCTAAAAACGGGCTCGTGCAAATTTGAAGGAATTTTAGAACTCCACTCATTCAATTCTTTTTGTATGATCTTCCGGTTATTCATTATCAAGGCTTAAGACGTGAAAATGAGCTTCAAGTTTAATGATTTAGGATATAATCCTCTATTTTTTTTGCAGCATGGTGATAACTGGCTTTTAGCGCACCTTCACTTGTATCCAGCACCCGACTCATCTCCTCGTAAGGCATTTCATCATAATATCTTAAACTAAAAACAATTTTTTGTTTTTCAGGCAGGCTTTGGATAGCAAGTTGGAGTTTCCATTCCAACTTGTTTGCATCAAAATTTTCTGAAGATCTCACTTTATTCACGAGTCCAGATTCCACATCGCTCAGTCTCACAACGATTCGCTTTTTCTTATTTTCCAGAAATGTTAATGATTCGTTAGTAGCGATCCGGTAAAGCCATGTATAAAGCTGAGATTCTTCTTTGAAATTTTCCAAAGCTTTCCACACTCTTATAAATACATTTTGTAAAATATCATTTGCATCATCATGGTCAACGACCATTCGACGAACATGCCAATAGAGTCGTTCCTGGTATTTCTTTATCAGTACTGTAAAAGCATCTTCTTTCGTTTCCACGTTACGAAATTGCCTGAGCAATTCCGCATCATCTTGTTGGGTACCAACCATTAAATAATATTTACTATTTTCTTTAATAACCCTTTATAAAAGCATAAAGATAATTTTTATGATTAGACCGCTTACCATGCAAGAAACCTTCAATGGACTTATGAAATAAAAAGTGAAAGAAAGCTTGGTTTCGGATAGTAGTATTGATAGTTATAAGAACGATGTGGGCCTTCTGCTTCAGTCTGGTGCAGATTTTTTACGATTTTCTTTTTATCACTTTTTCTACAGCCGCAATGATATCCGGCACATCTAAGCCATATTTTTTGAGTAATTGATCAGGCGTTGCGCTTTCACCAAAAGTATCTTTTGTACCTACATATTCAATAGGAATTGGAAAACTTTTCACAGCCACCTGAGCTATAGCGTCACCGAGGCCGCCAATGATATTGTGTTCTTCTACTGTGACAGCGCATTTTGTTTTGCGAATAGAATTCACTATTGCCTCTTCATCTAAGGGCTTAATCGTGTGTATGTTTATCACTTCTACACTTAGTCCTTTTTCTTCAAGAGTGTGGAAAGCTTTGGAAAATTTCAAAGAAGAATCTCAGCTTTATACATGGCTTTACCGGATCGCTACTAACGAA
>MWVX01000255.1_pt1 | contig 15741 bp, 20 predicted proteins | sample 1047311 | NCBI WGS metagenome assembly MWVX01 (sample SAMN06349984, study PRJNA376086) | soil metagenome | isolation source: MtG-4 sample Antarctic (ecotone) soil | place: Antarctica | collected 2015-01-13 | reverse complement strand
GCACAATCGAAACTTTGCACGTTCCGACGAAATCAGAGATTTGCTTGCCGTGCGTGGTATCATTTTGGAAGATACAAAAGAAGGTGTGAGGTGGAAAAGAAAATAATGAGCAACCAAACAACAATACAAAAAACCGATAAGGGCTGGATTATCGAAATTCCCGATGAATTTGCCGATGCTATCGGAGTTGAAAAAGAATCTTTGGGCTTATTGCAATATAAAGACGGAAAAATTGAAGTTGAAATTTTGCCGCCGCCATCGTTGCAAATAAAAGAAACTTCAGCCAGAATCGGCGAAAAATATAAAGATGTGTTTGCGGAGATGAAACGGCTTGGCGATTAAAGAAACTCTTTATCTTACTTTTTCAGAAGCGGTTTTTCTCCACTTTGACCGAATGAAAGCCATCGGCGAAACTCGCATCGGGATTTTTGACCGCGATTTGATTGAATCGGCTTTGGCGCGTCCACAACATACGGCTGTTTATGAAAATGCTGATATTCACCGTCAAGCCGCCACGCTTTATTTTGGACTCATCAAAAATCATCCTTGGGTCGGCGGCAATAAACGCACCGCCACGGCAATCGTTGATGCTTTTTTAATTCTTAACGGCTATGAAATCAACGCAGAATTAAACGAAATAATTGAACTCGTTTTAGCCATCGAGTCAGACCGTTTCAATGTTGACGAAATTGAGTTTTGGCTTCGGCAAAGAGTTGTAAAGTTTGAATAAAACAATTCATCTTTCCTTTTCCACTAAAACAAGAAACGCCTTGAAGCCTTGCGCTTCAAAAACTTTCGGCTCACTGATTTTATAGCCTTTCTCAACCAATGTTCGCAAAGGCGGTTTTTGATAATCAAATTTCTTATCACGAAACGCAATCCAAAATCGTTCGCCGTCAAAGCCGTTGACATCGGTTGTTTGCACTTCGCCAAAACCTCGCGGCAGAAAATATGCTTTGTCTTCGGCAAGTTCGGGAATGTTATTGACTTTTATAATTTGAAAATTTGTGCTGTTTTCGCGCAAGGCAAACCACGTTTGATAGGCAACGTCGTCTTCAAAAACATAGATTTTGGCGGGTTCGGTTTTTGGCAAATCGGCAACTAGATTTGCCCACGCGCACCAAATAAAGACGGTTGTGCCGCGCTGAACGTGAAGCCAAAATGCCAAGCTAGACAATAAAAAAATTAAAATTAGTAAAACCGCACGAAACCTGAAAACTTGAATTTTGGTCAAAGCCTTCGCCGCCAAAATCGCTAATGGAACAAAGACGATTATCAAATGGCGCGTTCCCCAAATTGAATACGGCAACAGCCAACTTGCGACAAAAGCCAACAAAACGGGCGTGGCAATAAAAATCAGCAGAAAATAAAAGGCGTTTTTTTCTTTGTCGGTTTCGGCTTTCCAATAGACGAAGTAAAAAACCAAAGCCGTTACGAAAACCAACAACAGCGGAACGGTTAGAACATAAATCGAAGCCGCATCCGCATTGCTTTGCTGATAATAAAACGGCTCAGACAAATCAAACAAAAATTGAAAAAGCGTCGAAACATTCGGCTTGCTTGCCCAACTCAAATTTTGCGAAACATCAGCGTTTATTTTGGCGGCTTGGAAAACGGCAATCAGCCAAGGCGCAAAACTTATCGCCGTCAAACCGAACATTATGAGAATCTGTCTGATTTTCAAGCGTTGCAAAACCAGCACGGCGAAAACTTCCGCCAAGATGACAAACCAACCGAAATACTGCGTATAAACGAGCAAGATATTGACAAAAGTTAAAAACCAGATACCTTTGCCGACATTCAAAAACCGCGCCAGCAACCACATCGAAAAAAGCGACAGACACAGCAGAAGGCTATACATTCGGACTTCCTGCGCATATTTGATGAGCGAACCACTCGCGGCTAAAAATGTTAGAGCAAGTGCAATGGTCGGATATTTTAATTTCAGTTGACGGCAGAGAAGATAAAACGGAATTAAGGCGATGATTGAAAAAAATACGCAAAAGAATCTGAGCCAAAAAAGACTTTCTCCGCCGATTAAAATCCAAAATTTGAGCAAAATATAGAAAAGCGGCGGATGAATCAAATCCTGCGCGACAAACCAAAACAGATTTTGCCAATCGTGCAAGGCGGCGTGAACGCTGAAAATCTCGTCAAACCACAGACACGAATCGGTCAGATGCCATAAGCGAAGCAGAATATAAGTAAGACAAATAAAGGCGAGAATGACGAGCCAAGATTTTTCGTTTATTTTCATTCGCACTCAAGCAAACTCGGATAATTTTACTCTTTACATTCTGAATTACAATCTCACTTTACGCGGTTCTGACTTTAGCCACTTGCAAGCGGCTTTCCGCGTTTCGCGGCTATTAGCCACGCGATTTATCGCCTGGGACAAACGGTGCAAAACTAAAGGGCGTTTTAACGTCCTTTGGAAAAATCGGCTTGAGCCAAAATGCTAAAGCAGTTGTGAAAAGGACATTAAAACGCCCTTTCAATTCTCAACTCGCGCCCCAAACCAACCGTCAACGGCTGGTCTAATTGCCGCGAAACGCGGAAAGCCCGATAAATCGGGCTGAAAATTATATCGCGTAAGGTATTTTGATAATTGATATTTGATTATTTCTTTCATACAAATCTGCATCTTTTAGCAATAATGATGTAAAATTTATAATTTCACACCGTCGCAAAGTTTGCCGTTAATACTCGTGTAAAAAAGCGGAACTTCTAAAAATTTGTCTGTTTCCAAACAATATGAAAGGCATTTATCGAAGGGTTTTGAATAGATATGCAAACTGACGGCGCGGCTTTCAAATTCGGGTAGGTTGAGTATTTGATGAATAGGTTCTTCGAGTTCGACTTTGGCGGTCAGGCAATTGGAAAGGTCGAAATTGTCGGTTTTTTCTAATTTGCATAACCAATTTTTTTCATCAATTTCAACGGCGCGGAAGTTTTGTCCGCGCAGTTTGCCAAGCGGAACGCTCATCCAACAGTTTTGGTCGGCGTGGTTGTGTACACGGGAAATTTGTCCGCGTTCCCAACACAGCGTCATCAGTTCAAACCGTGCGTCTTTGTAAATCAAATTGCGCGTGTAACAGCGTTCACTCCAGAAGAAAAAAGGCGCAATCGAATCAATCTCAATCGGATTTTCGCTCAGAAATTGATAGACGTTATCACAAGTAAAATCCGCGTCCGTAATTCCGCACAAGCCTTCGATTAGGTTTTCGATTTTGACGGTTTTCATAAAGCAAAATTAACAGGGATAGACAGGATAGACAAGGATAAAAAGAAAATAATCATCCTCTTTATCCTCTTCATCCCTGTTAATTAATTTTCGCTTTCTGCAAAAAGTCAACAAATTCCTGCGTGTTGCGCGTCAAGCCGGCAAATGTGGCAATCGTTTTTCCGTCGCCGTCCATTATGGCGTAAAACGGCAGGGCGACGGTCTGAAAAGTTTTTTCCTGAAATTTCTGCTGTTTTGTATTATTTTCGCTTCCGTCGTCGGTGTAAAGCATCACCAACACAAACTTACTCAACTCGGTTTCGACTTCTTTTTTGGTGAAAACATTTGCCTCCATCCAGCGACAATTTGTGCAGGTGTAACCCGTAAAATCTATAAAAACCATTTTATTTTCAGACTTTGCTTTTGCTAACGCGCTTTCATAATCGTTGTCCGTCCATTTGAGATGTTCTTCGCCCGATTTATTAAAAAAGTTTCTCGAAGTTTCGGTTTCGGGCGGCAAAAACGATTCGAGTTCGCCAAGCCGTGCGCCAAAAAGTCCGGTCAGCAAATAGAAACTTATCGCCAAACTCAGAATCGCCGACATAACGCGCATCGCGCCGATTCTTTCGGGCTTGGAATCGTGCGGCAGTTGGAATTTGCCCAACAGATAAATCGCTAAAATTATGCCAATCGCAATCCAAACGGCTAAGACAAAGGTGCGCGTGAAAATTCCCCATTTCCAGATTAAATCTACATTCGAGATAAATTTCATCGCCGCCGCGACTTCCAGAAATCCCATCGCAACTTTGATAGAATTCATCCAACCGCCGGCGCGTGGAAGCGACGAAACGAGTTGCGGCGCAAGCGCAAGAACGAAAAACGGCAAAGCAAAAATGCTTGAAAAAGCCAGCATTCCGAGAAGCGGTAACTGCCACGCGCCGTTTGAAGCGGAAACAAGAATTGTGCCTACAAACGGCGATGTGCAGGTAAAAGATGTCAGCGTAAAAGTCAAACCCATCAGCAACGCACCGATAATTCCGCTTCCTTCGCCTTCTTTGCTGCGCGTCAGATTGTCGAGTTTGGTCAAAATGCCGGTTGGAATCGTGATTTCATATGCACCGAAAAGATTAAAGGCGAAAAAGAGAAAAATTCCCGTAATTAGAAGATTTACCCACGGATTTGCCGCGAAAAGATTTATTCCCGCCGCGCCAACGAAAATCGCCAAAAGCATTCCGAGAATCGTAAAAGTTCCGATAATTCCGAGCGAATAAACCGTCGCCAGTTTGACGGCTTTGGCGCGATTGCCCGAAGAATGATTGGTAAAATATGAAACCGTAATCGGAATCATCGGAAAAACGCACGGCGTTAAAAGCGACAGTGCGCCCAACGTAACGGCAAGCCACAGAAAAGCCCAAATCGAATCGGGTGAGTTTGTTGAGTTTGTTGAGTTTGTTGAGTCAGCTACTTTTTCGGGTTGGGTTGGCGGGACGGAGAGATTTGTTTTCTTTACATCTTCAAATCCCGCAAAACTGACTTTCACCGTTTTCGGCGGCAGACAAACTTTGTCGTCGCAAACTTGATACCTGACATTGACCGCCAAATTATCGCTGTTGGTTTCGCCTGTCGCTTTTATCGGCAAACTAAAATCGGCTCTTTCGGCAAAAAACTTGGTATCAATCTTGAAATTCGGGTCAAATTTTGTAATCGGTGCGGGCGACGTTGGTTTTCCGTCCAATTCAAACGGCAGATTTTCGGCAACCGTGATTTTTGTCGGAAAAGGTCCGCCTTCGGGTTGTTCGACGGCGTAAAGATGCCATTCGCCTTCGATTTTTGCTTTCAGTTTGGCTTGAAATTTTTCGCCCGTTTGAAGGGTTTTGCCTTTCGCGTCGGGTTCAAGCGACCACGAAACAGGACTTTGCGCGAAAGAAATTATCGGTAAAGCTAAAATTGCGGCGAAAAAAATTATAAAAGTTGTTAGGCGAAAATTCTTGAACATATCTGAACTCAATTTGCTATAAAATTTTATCATTACTCGAACCTAAGATGCGAAAATCGATTCGGTTTATTCCTAATTTGTTTGCCGTTTTGCACAATCCGTCGTCTGTCGCTTATAATTTTTATAAAGATTCAATACTTATTTTTTATAACCAACTACCAAAAAAAATCGGCGCGGAGGAAGAAATTTTGCCAAAAACAGCAACTCGCCAAAAGACGACGACCAAAACAAACAAAAGCTCGAGTAACGGAAACGATAAAACTGTGAAACAGAAAAGCGACGAAATAATCACCGACAAAGTGAATCCAAAGGTTTCAAACAGCGAACATAAACAGCGCAGAAAATCGCAAAAAGATTCGATTAAAAATGTCGAACCCGACACTTTACGCGAAATGCTTTACCAAATGGTTTTGGGCAGAATCTTTGAGCAGAAATGCGCGGAAGTCTATCGCATCGGTAAAATCGGCGGGTTTTGCCATCTTTATATTGGGCAGGAAGCCGTCGCTATCGGCGCGATGATGGCTTTGCGCGAAGACGACCTCGTTATCACGGCTTACCGCGACCACGTCCAAGCGATGGTCAAAGGCATCTCGCCCGAAGCGGTGATGGCGGAACTTTACGGACGCTCAGGCGGCATTGTCGGCGGCAAAGGCGGTTCGATGCATATGTTTTCAAACGAGCATAATTTTTACGGCGGACACGGCATCGTCGGCGGACAAATCGGTGTCGGCACGGGAATGGCTTACGCGACAAAATACAAAGGCACAGACCAGGTTACGCTTTGCTTTTTTGGCGAAGCGGCGGTCAATCAAGGAATGTTTCACGAATCGCTGAATATGGCGCAACTCTGGAAACTTCCGTGCATATACATTTGCGAAAACAACAAATACGGCATGGGAACTTCGCAAGCGCGGGCAATGAGTATTTCAAGCGTCGCGGAAAAAGCCTGCGCTTACGGCATCGCTTCGGAATTTGTTGACGGAATGGACGTTTTAGCCGTCCGCGAAGCCACCGAACGCGCTATCAAACGCGCCCGCGAAGAATCTTTGCCGACGCTTCTTGAAATTCGCTGTTACCGCTTTATGGGACATTCGATGTCGGATCCGGGCAAATATCGCTCAACCGACGAAATCAAACAATATCAAGAACGCGACCCGATTTTCCTGTTCAAAGAAAGTCTTCTCGAAGCAAAAATCATTTCCGCGAAAGATTACGAAGAAATCGAAACCCGCGCCAAAGAAGCGGTTGAAAAAGCCGTGAAATTTGCCGACGAAAGCCCACTGCCCGACGAATCAGAATTATTTACCGATGTTTATGCCGCTTAAATTATGACTCAAACCGCCGTCAACCAAACAAATTTTGCCGATATTCCAATCGTGAAAGATTGGTCATCGGTTGAGCCTTACTTTGAATATCGAAATACTCAACTATTTCAAGGTGATTGCACCAACGAAAATCTTTTTAACGAGGAGTTTATTGATTTAATCGTAACTTCGCCGCCTTATAATGTCGGGATTGATTACAATTCCAACGATGATGAACTTAATTATCTCGAATATTTACATTTCACTAGAAAATGGATTGCCAACTGTTTCAAATGGGCGAAACCGCAAGCGCGTTTTTGTTTGAATATTCCGCTTGACAAAAATAAAGGCGGACTTAGAAGCGTCGGCGCAGATATAACTTTGATTGCTCAACAACAAGGCTGGAAATATCAATCAACTATCGTTTGGAACGAAGGAAATATTTCGCGCCGCACGGCTTGGGGTTCGTGGCTTTCGGCTTCCGCGCCTTTTGTTATCGCGCCTGTCGAGCTAATTGTCGTCTTTTACAAAGACGAATGGAAAAAAACAAACGGCTCAAAAATCTCAGACGTAACGAAAGAGGAGTTTATGAATTGGACAAACGGGCTTTGGACATTCAACGGCGAAAGCAAAAAACGAATCGGACATCCTGCACCGTTTCCGCTTGAACTTCCTTATCGCTGCATCAAATTATTCAGTTATGTTGACGATATAGTATTTGAGCCGTTTTGCGGAAGCGGAACGACTTTGATTGTGGCGGAAAATACGAACAGAAAAAGCGTCGGCGTTGAAATTGACGAAAAATACTGTCAACTTGCAAAAGAAAGGATTCTGCAAAAAACTTCGAGTTTAGAATTTTGAAATGAAAAAAATTACGCAAACCGACATCATTAAAGAGTATTTCATCAAAAATCCTAATCGGGACATTTATCACAAGGAAATTGTTCCTTGGATTGCGCGAGAATACAAAAAAAGAACGGGAAAAGTCTTTGCTGACACGGACAGACAAATCAGAACATTGTCCCAAACAGGTTTTCTGATAAAAGTTACGAAAGGAGTTTATCGTTACGACCCGGAATTTGTTGAAAACCGAGAGTTAGAAGATTTTACGCCGAAGCAAAAAGAAGAAATTTTTAGGCAAGATGGTTATAAATGCGTTAAATGCGGAAGAGGAAAAAATGAAGGCTACGAACTTCACGCCGACCACATTTTAGCTAAAGACAAAGGCGGTAAAGCTGAAGTTTCTAACGGGCAAACGCTTTGTTCAGTCTGTAATTTTCGCAAGAAAAATTACGGTCAAACTGAATCGGGAAAGAGAATGTTTATTCGTCTTTATGAAACCGCTAGGAAAATCAACGATAAGCATACTATTGACTTTCTTGAAGAAGTTTTATCAGCATACGGGAAATACGATATTAACGGACATATCGAGTGGAAAAAATGAGGTTGATTTATGTCAGAAGATAACGAGAGAAGTAAGCGTTTAGAAATTTTGCAAGCATTTCTTATGGCAGAAGAAAGGCAAATTGTGGAAGATGCCGCTAGTATATGGGATGATTCAAAAGTATTGGTTTCAGTAGAAGGCGTTAGATATTTTTTAGAAAGTAGGTGTGAAGAAGAAGGACGCGAACTTAGTGAAGCTGAAGTTCAGAGATTTGCAAAATTTTTAGACATCGATGTTTATGATTGGATGAAAGAAAATTACAGATGTTTTTTGGAATAGCTTATGGCAATCTTGCCGCATTTAATGAAGCGTCTGGCGAAGAAATTTGATTATGAAGTTAAAAGTAATTGTTCACGAAGCAGAAGAAGGCGGTTATTGGGCGGAAGTTCCGGCGATTTCGGGTTGCGCTACGCAAGGCGAAACTTTTGAAGAATTGCTGCAAAATTTGTATGAAGCAATTGAGGGCTGCTTGTCGGTTGACATTTCACCTGTGCAAATAACTTCAAAAGAGAGAGTTGTAGAAATTGCGATATGAAAACGGTTTCAGGCAAAGACCTTGCCAGATTGTTGGAGAAACAAGATTGGACATTGCTTCGGATTCAGGACAGCCACCACATTTACGGAAAAACAGGCAGCGATGTCAGACTTTCCGTGCCGATTCATCGTAATCAAATATTGAAAATCGGACTGTTGCGGCATTTATTAAAATTAGCTGAATTGACGGAAAACGATTTGTAAAAAATTATGGCAATATTGACAATCCGCGACGCGCTCAACCAAGTATTGCGCGAAGAAATTATCAGAAACTCAAATCATTGTTCACGAATGTTTTGGCTTAGAAAATAATTTGATGGAATATAAAATCGAGTTCAAGCCGCGCTCGTTGAAAGATTTGCGGTCAATAAATGCTGACGATGCACAAAAGATTTTAGTAAAGATTAGAGCAATGGAAAACGATTTGGCTGGCAATGTAAAACGTCTGACTGAATTTGAATCACAATATCGGTTGCGTGTCGGAAACTATCGCGTGTTATTTGATGTCGAAAGCGATAACATAATTATTTACCGCGTCAAACATCGTCGGGAGGCTTACTAAATAAAATGACGGCTATCGAATTACATCCTGAATTTTTAACCAAAAACGGCGAAAAGCAATTTGCCGTTTTGTCATATCAAGAATTTGTCGCGCTACAGGAATGGCTTGAAGACGCAGAAGATTTATTAGACCTTCGCGCCGCTAAGGAAGAAGAATCGGACGCGCCGACAATTAGTTTGTCCGAAATTGAAAAGGAATTTGGAATCAAATAAATTATGGCAATTTTGACAATCCGCGACGCGCTGAATGCGGCGTTACGCGAAGAAATTATCAGAGATAAAAACGTCTTTGTGATGGGCGAAGAAGTCGCCGAATATGACGGCGCGTATAAAGTTACGCGCGGGCTTTGGAAGGAATTCGGCGATAAGCGCGTGGTTGATACGCCGATAACCGAACTCGGTTTTGCCGCCGTCGGTGTCGGCGCGGCGATGGCGGGTTTGCGTCCCGTAATCGAGTTTATGACGTTTAATTTTTCGATTCTCGCGGCTGACCAAATTATCAATCACGCGGCGAAAATGCTTTATATGTCGGGCGGACAATTCAAAGTTCCGATAGTTTTTCGCGGTCCGAACGGCTCGGCTTATCAAGTTTCGTCGCAGCATTCGCAGGCGTTAGAAGCATTTTACGCCAACTTTCCGGGCTTGAAAGTCGTCATGCCGTCAACCGCCGCCGATGCGAAAGGTCTTTTGAAATCAGCCATCCGCGACGATAATCCGGTTGTTTTTCTCGAACAGGAAAGAATGTATGGCTTGAAGGGCGAAGTTTCCGAAGACCCCGAATTTTTGATACCTTTGGGCGTGGCTGATGTCAAGCGCATCGGAGTTGATTGCACAATCGTGGCGCGTTCAATGACCGTTCCGCTAGCGATGCAAGCCGCCGAACAGATGCAAAAAGAATTTGATGTTTCCGTTGAAGTCATTGACCCGCGCACGATAAAACCGCTTGACATCGAAACAATCGTTAATTCGGTGAAAAAGACAAATCGGCTTGTCATTGCCGAAGAATCACACGCTTTTGCATCAGTCGGCGCGGAGATTTCTTATCAAGTTATGGAACGCGCTTTTGATTATCTGGACGCGCCCGTTAAGCGAATTTCAACCGCCGAAGCGCCGATGCCGTATGCGAAAAACTTGGAAGAATTAGCGTTACCCGATGTTCCGAAAATTATCGCGGCGGTCAAGGAAGTTTGCTATTTATAAATGAAATTTAGTTGGAAAGAAAACAAAAAACAAAAAGTTAAAGTCGAACATAAAATCGAATTTGATAAAATAAAAGATGTTTTCGATGACCCGTTTGCCGTCGAATATATTGATGAAGAGCATTCAACAAACGAAGAAGTCAGATTTGCAATTATCGGTTTGACTGTCGAATACGGTTTGATTTTTTTAATTTTTACCGAACCGAGCGAAACTGAATTGCATTTCATCACGGCAAGAAAAGCTGAAAATTGGATGGTGAAAGTTTATGAACAAAACAGACGCAGAATCTAAATTGGAATATCTGGAAACGAGCGAAGAGGAAAAAGCGCACGGTTTGCGTCGTATCAAACGCCGACACGTTACAAAGCCGGGCGAGATGACGCTCAAGGATTGTTTTGTTGAGATCTCGCTGTCGCTCGATGCCGAAGTTTTGCAGTTTTTCGAGTCTGATTCAGAGAAAATCAATGCGATTTTGCGAAAGGAGATGGAAAAAAGAAAATTAAGTAACGAATTACTCGAAGACAAAGAATTTGTCAGCAGATTAAGAGAAAAACTCGCGGCTTGAAATGGAAACAATTTATTTAACAGTTCCGGGCGTAACGAATTCGAGTCCGCAACATTGGCAGAGTTTGTGGGAAAAAGAATTTCCCGCGAAGTTTCGACGCATTGAGCAGAAGGAGTGGAACACGCCCGTTTGCGCGGATTGGATTGAAACTATTGAAACGGAAGTGCGAAAATCAACGCCCGAAAAAGTTGTTTTGGTCGCGCATAGTTTGGGCTGCACGGCGGTTGTGCATTGGGCGAAAAAATTTGGAACGCGCATTAAAGGCGCGTTTCTGGTTGCGCCGAGCGATTGCGAAGCCGAAACTTATAATTTCGACACGAAAGGTTTCTCGCCGATTCCGCTTGAAACATTGCCTTTCAAAAGTTTGGTCATGGCAAGTTCAAACGACGAATATATTTCTTTGACACGCGCCAAGCAATTTGCCGATGCTTGGGAAAGCGAGTTTATCAATGTCGGCAACCAAGGTCATATAAATGGCGGCGCGGGTTTTGGCGAATGGAACGAAGGTTTTGAACTCTTGAAAAAATTGGATTGATTTTGAAAAGATATTTTGAATCGGATTTAAATTAGTTTTATACAATTATGGCTGAAAAATTTTTAATGCCGAAACTTTCGCCGACGATGGAAGAAGGACAAATTTCGCGTTGGTTAAAGGCGGAAGGCGACACATTTGAGGCAAACGAAACGATTGCCGAAGTTGATACCGATAAGGCGACGATGGAAATGACGGCGTTGTCAGGCGGAACTTTGCTCAAAATTATCAAAGGCGCGGGCGACACCGCAGCTTTGGGCGAAACGATCGCCATCACGGGCGGAAAAGGCGAAGACATTTCCGCGCTTTTGGCTGAAACTCCATCAAACGGCGCGGGTAAAGTCGAGAGTCGAGAGTCGAGAGTCGAGAGCGAAGAAGCGAAAATTGTCGAACCTGCGAGCGAAAAAGAAGAAACCGTCGCTAAACAAGGTGAACAGGAATTAAAAAAAGAAATCTCCGCAAGCGAAGGACAAAGAACGACAGACGAAAACTCGAAATCCGAAATCCGAAATCCGAAATCCGAAATCGAAAGGCTAATTGTTTCGCCGATAGCGGCGCGGATGGCGGCGGAGAATAATATTGATTTGAAATCGCTGAAAGGTTCGGGACCAAGCGGCAGAATTATCAAACGCGACATCGAATCAGCTTTGGAGTCGAGAGTCGAGAGTGAAGAGTCGAGAGTCGAAACATCTGCGCCGGGTTTTTCCGCTTCGCAAGTTCAAGGCACGTCGGCTTTCCGTGAAGAAAATACTTCAAAAATGCGGCAGGTTATCGCCAGCCGTCTGGCAACTTCGATTGGACCGATTCCGACATTTTATCTGACGGTAGAAATCGAGATGGACAAAGCCTTGGAGTTTCGCAAACTAATCAACGCGAATATGACCGAAGAAGAAAAAGTTTCGGTCAACGATATAATTGTCAAGGTGGCGGCAACGGCTTCTTTGAAGCATCCGTTTGTCAATTCGTCTTACCGCGATGACAAAATTCGTTTTTACGAAGATGCCGATGTCGGCGTGGCGGTGGCGATTGACGAAGGTTTGATAACGCCGGTTGTGCGCGGCGCAAATAAAAAAGGCATTGCGGAAATTTCCAGAGAAATCAAGGAAATGGCTGGACGCGCCCGCGAGAAAAAACTGCAACCCGAAGAATACACCGGCGCGACGTTTTCGATTTCAAACTTGGGAATGTTCGGCATCAAGGAATTTACCGCCATCATCAATCCGCCCGAAGCCGCGATTTTAGCCGTCGGCACGGCAACGCAAACGCCCGTCGTCCGCGATGGAGAGATTATCGTGCGAAATGTAATGTCGGTTACGATGAGTTGCGACCACCGCGTAATTGACGGCGCGACGGGCGCGAAGTTTTTGCAGACGTTTAAGCAGATGTTGGAGAATCCGATTTTGATGTTGATGTAAAAATAAAAAGGACAGGTTTTTATCGCCTGTCCTTTTTATTTTTGAAAACTTTATCAATCAAGGTTTTTCGCTTAATTCTTTATATTTTTTACGGTCAGCGTATGCCTTCTCAGTTTCGCCAATTTTGTAATATACTCTTGCCCTTTCATTATAACTTTCAGCAAAATTCGGATTTAACATTATTGCTTTGGTGAAATCATCAATAGCAAAGGAATAGTTTTGTTTTGAAAAGTAAAGTTGACCACGATAATAATAGATTTGAAAATTACTCGCCTCAATTCCTATTGCTTTCTCGTAATCACTAATCGCCTCGTCAGTTTTACCTAAAAGTTCGTTAATGATTCCATGATTTACATAATCCAGCGCATCAGCAGAATTTAGTGCAATCTTGTTATTATAATTCCTAGTTGCTATGGTGAAATCCTTAATCGCTTCATCTTTTTTGCCGATTCGGTCATAGTAAATGCCTCGTCCGAAATAGCCGTCTGTAAATTCGGAATCTATCTCAATTGCTTTGGTATTATCCGCTATTGCGGAATTTATATTATTTTTGAAGCCATAACAACGTCCACGACTATAATAAAATTCAATATTTTCAGGCTCTAATTTTATTGCGCTACTAAAATCTTTTATTGCTTGGTCATAGTTGCCTCTTCTGGCATAAAGAGTTCCGCGTCTATAAAACGCTTCTACATCATTTGGGTTTTCCTTTATTAACTTCGTGTATTTGGCAATCAAGCAATCGTAATCATTATCAGCACAATTTGGTGTTTCCGTTTTAGCATTTTGACCAAAAATATTTGCTGAAAAAGCAACGGCTAAAATTAACAAGAAAATAGCAGATTGAGAATTTAAGAATTTCGGAAATAAATATTTCATAAAACATTGTACCAACCGCTGGATTGTATTGAATGATACAACATAAGACAAAATTTGTGAAGAAATAATTTATTCTCCCAAAATCAAACGTCATTTCAGCAATATTCCGAAAAAACCTTTCTACCAAGATGCTAAAGCAGACATTTGAAAGAGAAATTTATCTTTCTTGCCGCTAACAAAGTTTGAGGAAATTTGTTAGCATCAATCTTTGTTTTTTATGGAAAATGCCGCTGTTATTGAAAAAAGTTACGAACCGCACGTCGCGCTTTTCGCCGTTCAATTATTTTTCGGGTCTGCGCCCGTGCTTGGCAAAGCCGCGTTGCAGACGTTTCCGAGTTTTGCGATTGTCGGTTTTCGCGTCGGCGGCGCGGCACTTGCTTTTTATTTTCTGCAAAGGCTCCGCGGCAATCTTCAACTCGATAAAAAAATTCACTATTTATATTTTGCGGTTTTTAGTTGCTTCGGCGTGATTTTTAACCAACTGCTTTTTTTCAAAGGCTTGTCGCTGACAACTGCGACTAATACTTCTCTGCTTGCCGTGATGATTCCCGTTTTTGCGTTTTTAATCAGCGCGTTAATTGGCAACGACAAAATCACTTGGCAAAAAACTTTGGGAATTTTCATTGCGGCTTGCGGCGTTGTTTATCTAATAAATCCATCGAACGCGAGTTTTTCCTCTGAAACGACGCAGGGCGATATTTTGATAATTCTCAACAGTTTTTCTTACGCGATTTACGTCGCCGTCTCGAAAAAATTGATTTCGCATTACGGTGCGTTAAAATCTATTGCGTGGCTTTTCCTGTTTGGCTCAATCGTCAATGTTCCCGTCGGTTTGCTTTCCTTGACGGCGGTTGATTTGGGCGAAGTTTCGCTTGGAGCTTGGTTGGCAGTAGCGGCAATTGTGCTGTTTCCTACGATTCTGGCGTATTATTGGAACACTTGGGCGTTGGCGCGGGTTGAGCCGTCGGTGGTAGCGGTTTATATCTATCTGCAACCGCTTATCGGGACGCTTTCGGCGATATTTATTCTCGGTGAAACGTGGAAACCGCGCATCTTTTTGGCGATGGCGTTGATTTTTTCAGGCGTTTATCTTGTAACGCGCAAGCGAAAACGCGAAGTAATTTCAAAACTTTGAACCGCTTGAAGCGAATTTCAATCAACCGAAACACAAAGAAAATTAACAGGGATGAAGAGGATGGAAAGGATTTGATAACTCATTTTAATATCCTCTGCATCCTCTTCATCCCTGTTAATTTTCTTATATTTTTTTTGCTTTTTCGTGGATAAATTTCTTTTATGTTTCGCGTTTCAAACAACCTTTCCGCCAATCAAACATAATTTCACATTTCTTTTTTCGTCCAACGCGACTAAATCAGCCCGTTTTCCGACTTCGATTGAGCCGTGAGTTTGTTCTATGTCCAGCAGTTTGGCGGGATTTGCGCTTGCCATTTGTGAAACTTCAACTTCGGAAAACCCAAGCGACAGCATCATTTTTACTGCATCGAGAATTGTCATAACCGAACCCGCAATACTGCCGCGTTCATTACTTGTTTTGCCGTTTCGCACAATAACTTTTTCGCCCCACAATTCATAATCGCCGTCAGATAAGCCCGTCGGCGCAACCGAATCGCTGATGAGCAAAACTTTTTCGGGCGTTTTTATCCGACACGCGAACTTTACCATTTCAGGCGCAACGTGAACGCCGTCAGCAATAATGTCAAAAGTTACATTTTTATTCGTCAAACCCCAACCGACAACACCGATTTCACGATGATGCAAACCCGTCATCGCATTAAAAAAATGTGTGAGATGTTTCGCGCCCGCTAAACAAGCCTGTTCCAAAATCTGAAAATTCGCTTTTGTATGTCCGATTGAAACCAGCCAATTTTGTCTGACAAGTTTTTTTACCAATTCAATGCCGTTCTCAATTTCCGGTGCCAGCGTCGTTAAATGTATTCCTTTTTCGAGTTTCGGCAATTGCCGGATTTCATCGCCGTTTTTGAATGATTTGAAAAATTGCGGACGAAGCGCACCACACATTTTTTCGTTGGCAAATACACCTTCGTAATGAACGCCCAACGCTTGTGC
>MWVX01000254.1_pt1 | contig 15749 bp, 12 predicted proteins | sample 1047311 | NCBI WGS metagenome assembly MWVX01 (sample SAMN06349984, study PRJNA376086) | soil metagenome | isolation source: MtG-4 sample Antarctic (ecotone) soil | place: Antarctica | collected 2015-01-13 | reverse complement strand
ACCCGCGCCTATCCAAAATCCTCTGAAAAAAAGAAATTAAGCGCGAATCCAAATCCGAACGCCTTCGCCGCGCAGAAAAGATTCTAACGGGATTTTAATTTAATTAGAAACCCGAAAACATTTAATAAAAAGCCATGCAAATACCAAGTTTTTTAATCGGAAAATCTCAAAGTTTGGTCAAGATTACAATCGCCTGTCTTTTGATTTTCGCTATTGGTGTTAATTCCTTTGCTCAATATAGAGGTGCGCCCGTCAAAAAAGAGAGACTGATAAAGGCTTTGCGTTCCAAACAATTACAAAGCGAAGATATTGTGGCGGTTATCAATTCCAACGGAGTTGATTTCACACTAACGCCGGATGTTAGAAAAGCCTTAATTGCCGCCGGAGCGCGTCCCGAAGTTATCAAAGCGGTGGCTAATAATCTTCGCATAAACTCAAATAACGGAGTTTTATTTGCCAAAAAGAACTCCAAAAATTCTAATCGCCAAATTAAGCCTGCCGCGACTGACTACAACGATTTACTGGAAAAGGCGATGTATTCCTATGAAGAGCAAAAAAATCCGGCGAGTGCCGTTCGCTACTTGCAAGCCGCGATTAAATTAAAGCCAAAAGATTCAAAGGCGTATCAGATGTTGGGTTTTGTCAATCTCTACGGCTTGGATAATCTCGAAAACACGCGAAAATATATGCGCGAATCAATTTCAAACGGCGGGAGCGCGGTTTTTCGCGTTTATCACGACGACAGTGGTAATTTTACAGGTCGCTGTTCAGGTTCGCTTTATATTTCACCCGAAAGAATCCGTTTTGAATCTGATGACAACACCCATACTTTTGAAACTTCGACGGTCAATGTTGAAAAAATTCAGACAGATACGGAATCATCAAAAATTTGGAAAAACCATCCTATTTTCAAGCTATTTCTCAAATTCGGCAAAGAAAAAGTAAAATTCAGATTTGCGCCGATTTCGGGAAAAGAAGAAGAATCTAATATGGCGGCAATGTTTATTACCGAATCTCAGACAAACGGTTTCAAAAGTATGGCAGTAGCATTGCGTTAAAAAAATCAATTGGACGCGCCGACAATACCCATTTTTTCGTAGATGTCTTTCAAGGTTTCACGAGCAATCGTTTTCGCTTTTTCCGCGCCTGATTTTAAAATTGTTTTGAGCGTTTCTTCATCAAATTCTTTAACTCTTTCCTGAAACGGTTTTAGAAATTCGACGACAGTTTCGGCTAACTCGGTTTTGAAATGTCCGTAGCCTTTCGAGGCAAAGTTTGCTTCGCATTCTTCGGGCGTTTTGTCGGTCATTAGTTGGTAAATCGTCAGCAGATTGTTGATTGCCGGACGCGATTCGTCGAATTCGATGGTTGTTCCAGAATCGGTTACGGCGCGTTTGATTTTTTTTGTAATCGTGTCGGCATCATCGAGAAGGAATATCGAACCGTTCAAGTTTTCGTCCGATTTCGACATTTTTTTTGTCGGCTCTTGCAATGACGAGATGTTTGCGCCGACGGGCGGAATAAATGGTTCGGGAACGATGAAAGTTTCGCCGAAATCGCGGTTAAATCTTTCCGCCACGTCGCGCGAAAGTTCGAGATGTTGTTTTTGGTCTTGTCCGACGGGAACGAGGTCGGTTTGATAAAGCAAAATGTCCGCCGCCATCAAAACCGGATATGTAAAAAGTCCGACGCTGGCGCGTTCATTGCCTTTGCCTTTGTCTTTGAACTGCGTCATCCGTTCGAGTTCGCCCATTCTTGAAACGCAATTTAAAATCCAAGTCAGTTCGGCGTGTTCGGAAACGTCGGATTGAATAAAGATTGTCGAAACTTCGGGATTAACACCCGAAGCCAGATAAATCCGCGCCAAATCGAAAGTCTTTTGCTTCAAAGTTTCAGGATTTTGCGGCAAAGTTATCGCGTGAAGATTGACGATACAGAAAAAACTCTCGTATTCTTCCTGCAAAGTTACCCAATTTTTCAACGCGCCGAGATAATTGCCGATGTGCAGATTGCCCGTCGGCTGTGCGCCGCTAAAGATGCGTTTTTTCATAGATTAAAAAAATGGAGTTACCAGCAGATACCTGACCAATTGGAAAACAGGACGCATAATAAAACCGATAACGCCCATATAAAGCAGAGCCATCAAAATCAAAAATCCATATTGTTCGAGCATCTCTAAAATAGGTTCTGCGCTTGGCGGCAAAAATGTGCCGAGAACCTTGCTTCCGTCAAGCGGCGGAAACGGCAAAAGATTGAAGACTGCCAACGAAACATTGAGAAAAATTAGATTTTGCAAGAAAATTGATATTGGTCTAACCAAACCGCCGTCAATATTTTCAGCGTTGATTACGCCGTAACCGAGCAATGATTTGAAAATCACAAAACCGATAAAGGCAAGAATGATATTTGCCAAAATTCCGGCGATGGAAACCATCACATTTGCCAACTTGTAGTTTGTCCAATTGCGCGGATTAACCGGCGTTGGTTTGCCCCAGCCGATAAGCGGAATCGAGCCTAATCCGCCGCCGATTGCGCCAAAAATAAAAGCGACAATCGGAATCAGAAGCGTTCCAATCGGGTCGGTGTGTTTGACCGGATTGAGCGTTACGCGCCCCAGCATATACGCCGTGTCGTCGCCAAATTTGTGCGACATCCAAGCGTGTCCGGCTTCGTGTGCCGAAATCGCCAACAGAAGGACGACCATAAAAATTACTAAATGACTGACTAATTCCGCGATGTTAATGTCCATATTTTACTCAATCTCCAACCTGCTAAATTTGTAAGTTACGGTTTGTTAGAGTCAAAAACTTACAGATTTGTTGTTTTTACAAATAAATTGTGCCATTCTTTTAGCTAAATAGAAAATCGTAAAATAGTAAATCGGAATTCAAAATCTGGAATATGAAGAATTACATTGTTTGCATCGCCAGCGAATTCAAAGGCAACGAATTTTTTGAAGAATGCCACGACGCGGGTTGGCACGTTACGCTTGTTACGCGCGAAAAACTGCTTGATTCAATGTGGTCTTGGACGAGTTTGAGCGAAGTCAAAACGGTTGCCAATCACGCGATGACGGAAGATTATATTCGTGTCGTCGTCAATCTCGCAGGTTCGCATCCGATTCATCGCATTGTCGGGATTGACGAATTTGACGTTTTGACCGCCGCCAAAGCGCGTGAGCATCTGCAAATCGAAGGTATGAGCAATTCACACGCCTTGCGTTTCCGCGACAAATTGCGGATGCGAAATCTCGCTTGCGAACTCGGTCTGCCGTGTCCTGAATTTGTCGGCGCGTTCAATCCTGATGAAATAAATGCTTATTTGGACAAAGTTCCCGCGCCGTGGATTATTAAACCGCGCACCGAAGTTTCGGCTTTCGGCATCCGCAAATGCGAAACGAAAGAACAGATTTGGCAAACTTTGGGCGAACTCGATGCGCGAAATACTTGGCGCGACCATCCGTCGCAATTTCTTATCGAACGGTTTATCGAAGGCAAGGTTTTTCACGTTGATTCGGTTGTCGAAAATAGTAAAATCCTGGCTTGCGGCGTGAGCGAATACGGCGTTACACCGCTCAATGTTTCGCATCAAGGCGGCGTTTTTACGACTTCGATTGTTTCTTACAAAAGCAAAGAGCGGCGCGAATTAGAAAAGTTGAACAAAAAACTTCTGAAAGGATTTGAACATAATCGCGGTGTTTCACACGCCGAATTTTTGCAATCGGTATCAACGGGCGAATTTTATCTGTTAGAAGTTGCCTGTCGCGTCGGCGGCGCGTATATCGCCAATGTTTTAGAGCAGGCTTGCGGTTTCAGCCTGTGGCGCGAGTGGGCGAAATTGACGATTGCCACGCCCGAAAATCCATACAAACCGCCAAAAATCCGCAAGGAATATGCAGGAGTTGCGCTTGCTCTAGCAAAAGAAGAACAACCCGACACTTCTCATTATACGGATGAAGAAATCGTCTATCGCGTCAGTAAGCCAAAGCACGTCGGACTTATTTTCCATTCGCCGAAAAGCGAACGAATCAGCGAACTGCTGGAAATTTACACGGAAAGAATTTCGCAAGATTTTCTCGCCGTCGCGCCCGTCAAAGAAAGATATGACGATTAGCAAAAGTAACTCACCCGAAATTTTAGACCACAATTTGAATCAATATTTTCCCGAACTGCTCAAATTCGAGTCAATCGAAGAAACCGAAAAATCTGTCATTTATCGGAAAATCAAACCGACGGTTGAAAGAATTTTGAATGCCGTCGTGCAGGAAAACTTTGCCGATTTGGGATTTGAGAATGCGGATTTCGGATTTGATTCTTTACCCGAAAATCCCAAATCCCAAATCCCAAATCCCAAATCTATCTCGGCACTGGCGTGGAACATCGAACGCGGAAATCGTTTTGAAGGAATTGTTACTGCGTTGAAAAATCACGCCGACTTAAAGGATAAAGATTTGCTTCTTTTGACCGAACTCGATTACGGAATGGCGCGAAGCGGAAATCGTTTTGTGGCGCAGGAATTGGCGCGGGAGTTGGAAATGAATTACGCCTTTGCGCCCGTTTATATCGCGTTGCAAAAGGGAAGCGGGGTTGAAGCAAATGCCGTTGGCGAAAACACGAAATCGCTTCACGGACTTGCAATGCTTTCAAAGTTTCCGATGAAAAACGTCCACGCCGTCGCGCTTCCAAATGGCAAAGATAAAATGTTCGGCAAGGAAAAACGGCTCGGTTATTTACGCGCATTCGTCGCCGACATCGAACACAAAAGCGGAACTTTTCGCGCCGTAACTGTTCATCTCGACGCGCATTCTTCGCGCCGACACCGACATTTGCAGATGAAAATCGTGCTTGACCATCTCGCAACTTTGCCCGAACTTCCAACTATTATCGGCGGCGATTGGAACACGACGACTTACAACGCGCAAACCGCCAATCGTGCGATTTTAGGATATTTTCGGCGCGTTTTGATGGGCGTGAAAAATGTCGTCAAAAATCATTATCCACATCCTGACCGATATTTTGAAAAAGGTTTGTTTCGGGAAATCGAAAAGCGCGGTTTCGATTACAAAAATCTCAACGAAACGGGAGCGGGAACTTTGCATTACGATATGGAAAACGCCGCATATAATACAAACCTTAGCGATTGGGTGCCGCGTTGGTGTTTTCCGTTTATCTTTTGGGCGGCGCGTCGTGTCGGCGGACAAGTTTCGGCGCGGCTCGATTGGTTTGCAGGAAAGGGAATTCGAGCAATTGGAAAACCGAAAACCATCGGCAACTTAAAATACGCGGAAAACGTGCCGCTGTCCGACCACGACGCAATTAGTTTGGACTTTGCACTGATTAAAAGATAAACTCAAAATGAATTAGCCGCAAAAATTTTGTGAATTATATGAATTTTTGCGGCAATCATAAAAATAGGAGAAATAAATGTCAGAAGTAGCTTTTTGTCAAACAATGAGTTTTAATGCCGATAATTTTCAATACGAAACCGTCAATCACGAAAACGGCAACGCGACAATGATTAAATTTCAGGTAGATGAAAAACTTTACAGCCCGGGCGATGTGGTCGTCGTTCTTGACGGAGAAGAAATAGTTTTTCACGGCGTTCTCGGAAAAATCGAAGACGGCAAGGCATATGCTTACGACCCGAAAGATTCGCTTCTTCCCGCCACTGTGCAGTGAGTTTATTGAGTTCAACGTCAACGAGCTTTTAAACTTGACAGTTTGGCAACAGATTTTTAATATCGAAACTTGCGATGTGGGGCAGTAGCTCAGTTTGGCAGAGCGCGGCGTTCGCAATGCCGAGGTCAGGAGTTCGACCCTCCTCTGCTCCACCAAATAAAATTAAAAACAAAAAGGCAAAACTCGTGCTTGCCTTTTTTCCTTGTAAAAGAAGTGAACGGTTATTTATTCGGTTATGCCGACTTGCGTTAGGGCGTAAGCATAATCAAATGCGACTTCTTTCAATTTGTCGTAGCGTCCGCTTGAGCCGCCGTGTCCGGCACCCATATTGGTTTTGAGCAGAATCGTGTTTTTATCCGTTTTCAGAGCGCGGAGTTTGGCGGCGAATTTCGCGCCTTCCCAATACGGAACTTGCGAATCGTTAAGCGAAACTTCGATTAGCATATTCGGATAATTTTGCGCTTTGACGTTATCGTAAGGCGAATATTTGACCATATAATCAAACGCCGGCTTTTCATTCGGGTTTCCCCATTCAATCCACTCTTCCGTCGTCAGGGGCAAGGTTTCGTCAAGCATCGTGTTCATCACATCAACAAACGGAACTTGCGCGATAGCCGCCTTAAATGAGTTCGGACTAAAATTAACAACCGCACCCATCAATAAACCGCCCGCGCTTCCGCCTTGAATTACCAAACGACTCGCCGAAGTGTATTTGTTTTTAGCCAACCAATCCGCCGCGTCAACAAAATCGTAAAACGTATTTAATTTTTTGAACATCCGTCCGTCTTGCCGCCATTTTTCGCCTAATTCCGAACCGCCGCGAATATGTGCGATGGCGTAAATCATCCCGCGGTCAACCAAACTCAGCCGATTTGTCGAAAAACCGGGCGTTGTCGAATAACCGTAAGAACCGTAAGCGTAAAGCAGCATCGGCGATTTACCGTCAAGGCGCGTTCCTTTTTTCATGACAATCGAAATCGGAACTTTCACGCCGTCGCGTGCCGTCGCCCAAACTCGCGTCGTTTCATATTTTGTTTTGTCGTAACCGCCGAGAACTTCCATCTGTTTGACGAGTTCGCTTTTTCGTGTTCTGAAATCGTATTCGTAAGTCGAATTCGGCGTAATCATCGAAGCATATTCGTAGCGGATAACGGGCGTGTCGAATTCGGGATTTCTGCCTAAATTCATCGTATAGACATTTTCAGGCGTGGCGATGCGCGTCGTTGCCCTTTTTGTTTTTAAATCCATTACCTTGAGATATTCGAGTCCGTTTTCGACTTCTGAAACAACCGCGTAATTTTTGAAAAAATCAATATCGTCGAGTTTTATGGCGGGATTATGCGCGATAAAATCCGTCCAATTTTTTTCGCTCGGGTCGGCAACGGGCGCACGAACGACGCGAAAGTTTTCGGCGTTTTTGTTGGTTGTCAGATAAAATTCGCCGTTGTTGAAATCAATGCCGTATTCGTGGTCTTTCTCACGCGGCAAAATTACTTTCCAATCGCCCAACGGTTTGTCGGCGGGCAGATAACGCGCTTCGTCCATCGTCGCGGCGGAAGATTCCAGAAAAAGCATCTGCTTGTCGCGGGAACGCCCAACGCCGAGATTAAAAAGCACGTCTTTTTCTTCAAACAGCAAATCGTTTTTGCTGCTGCCGACTTCGTGCCGCCAAAATTTATCAGACCGTTTGGTAACATCGTTTTCCTGCACGACAAACAGATATTTTCCGTCGCTCGACCATTCCGTCGAAGTAACGCGCTCAATTTTGTCAGGCAATATTTCACCGTTTCTCAAATCTTTGATTTGCAGCGCGTATTGCCGATAACCGGTCGTGTCGGTTGAAAACGCCAACAGATTGCCGTCGTCGCTGACATCGAACGAACCAATAGCAAAATATTTAAAACCCTTTGCCATCTCGTTTTGGTCGAGCAGAACTTCCGCGTTTGCGCCGTCTTTGGCTTTGCTTCGCAGATAAGTCGGATATTGTTTGCCTTCTTCGGTGCGCGTAAAATACCAATAATCGCCGAGACGATAAGGCACACTCAAATCATTTTGCTTGATGCGTCCGAGCATTTCCTTATACAGATTTTCGACAAACGGCAGATGCGGTTTCATCGCCGCGTTTGTATATTCGTTTTCGGCTTCCAAATATTTGATGACTTCGGGGTTTTTTTTATCACGCATCCAAAAATAATCGTCTTTTAATTCGTAGCCGTGAATTTTTGTAACTTTGGTTTCTCTTTTTGCAACAGGCGGTTTCATATCGGTTTGGGCAACAATAATCACGTTGCCGATAACAATAACGATAAACAATCCTAAAATATAAAACAATGCTTTCATCTTCAAACAAACTCCTTCTTTTGATTTTTCGGGAATAAACTTTCCGTTTCTACGGAACAGTTTAACTTTTTGTTTCGCGTTAAGAAAGCGCGAAGCGGACTGGAGCGCAAGCGTCCCCGCTTGCAATGAGCGTCGCTTCGACGTGAAAAAGCGTTTCGATACAATTTATGTTGAAGGCTATCGAAACTTTTTTTTCGCGCTATCGCGCTCATTGCAAGCGGGGACGCTTGCGCTCCAGTCTGTCAAATTGCGCTCAATTGCGAATTTCTTCTAAAACTTTTCGCGCCGTTTCGACTAAGTTTTCTTCTTTGGTTACGACGCGCAAAATGCCGCTTGGCGAAAAGCTCGAGCCTTCGTTTTCCGTTAAAAACTGCATCAATTTGTCAGGCGCGATTTTGGCGTTTTCGCCCAATTTGACGGCGAAACCGTCTTTTGTTTTGTCAACCGAAACGATGTGCATTTCTTCCGCCAATTTCCGAAGCCGCGCATATTCAAAAAGATTTTCCACCGATTCCGACATTTTGCCGTAACGGTCATTGATTTCCGCATAAATTCGGCGCAAAGCGTCTTCCGAATCGGCGGAAGAAATTCGCTTATAAGTCCGCAATCTTTGCGAAGTTTCGTTTATGTAATCATTCGGAATCGAAACATCAACGCCCAGATTTAGCGAAACACTCGTTTCGTCTTCGATTTCTTCGCCCTTTAATTCTTGAATTGTGCGCTCCAACATTTTCGTATAAAGGTCAAAACCTAACACATCAATTTGCCCAGATTGCTGACCGCCAAGAATATTTCCCGCGCCGCGCAGTTCCAAATCGAGTGCCGCAATCCGAAAACCCGCGCCTAAATCTGAAAATTCCCGAATCGCGCTCAAACGTCTTCGCGCAATTGGCGTTAATTCTATTTCAGACGGAATTAAAAGATAAGCGTAAGCGCGACGGTTTGAGCGTCCGACTCGTCCGCGTAGTTGATAAAGTTGCGAAAGTCCGTAATTATCGGCGCGATTGATGATGATTGTGTTGGCGCGTGGGATGTCAATGCCGTTTTCGATAATGGTTGTCGCCACCAAAACGTCATATTTGTAAGCGATAAAATCGAGCATTATGTTTTCTAACGCTTTTTCGTTCATCTGTCCGTGTCCGATAGCGATTCGCGCATTCGGCACGATTTTTTGAATGTGCGCGGCGATAGTTTCGATGGTTTCGACGCGGTTATGGATAAAAAAGATTTGTCCGTTTCGCGCCAATTCCACTTCAATCGCCGATTTGATAACGCCTTCGGAAAATTGGACAACCTGCGTATTTATCGCCAACCTATCGCGCGGCGGCGTTTCGATAACCGACAAATCGCGCATTCCGAGCAGCGACATATTCAAAGTGCGCGGAATCGGCGTAGCTGAAAGCGTCAAAACGTCAACTTTCTTTTTCAATTGTTTCAACTTCTCTTTGTGCGCGACACCGAAACGCTGTTCTTCGTCAACTACGACGAGACCGATTTTCGGCAGTTTGACATCGTTTGATAAAATGCGGTGCGTTCCGATTAAAATATCAACTTCGCCTTTTTCCGATTTGGCAATAACCTCTTTCTGTTCTTTTGGTGAACGAAACCGCGACAGCAATTCGATGTTGACGGGAAATGCGGCAAATCGCTGCTTAAATGTTTCTGAATGTTGATAAGCGAGAATCGTCGTCGGCGTTAAAATCGCCACTTGTTTACCGTCCATTACGGCTTTGAACGCCGCCCGCATCGCCACTTCCGTTTTGCCGTAACCGACATCGCCGACGACAAGCCTGTCCATCGGAATATTGGTTTGCATATCGGTTTTTGAATCTTCAATCGCCGCCGCTTGGTCAGGCGTGAGTTGATACGGAAAAGCGTCTTCAAACTCTTTTTGCCAAGGCGTGTCCGCCGAAAACGCGAAACCTTCGACAAGTTTTCTTTCCGCATAAAGACGAAGCAGTTCATCAGCCATATCGCGCATTGCACGTTTCGCTTTCGCCTTCGTTTTCTGCCAACCGATGCCGCCGAGTCTATCTAAAGTCGGCGCGATTGCTTCGCCCGAACTGTAACGCGAAACCAAATCCAATCTTTCGACAGGCACAAAAAGTTTGGCATTTTCGGCATAAATCAAAAGCATAAACTCCCGCGACACGCCGCCCGTTTCGAGAATCTGCAAGCCTTCAAACCGTCCGATGCCGTGGTCAACGTGAACGACAAAATCGCCCGCCTTCAAATCTCGGAAATCCGATACAAATGCACTCGTTTTGCTTTCTGTCCTTGGTCTTTTGTCCGTTGTCCTTTGATATTCGTGTTGCGTGGTTTCGCCGAAAATATCGGTTTCCGTAAAAACTGTCAAGTCAAGCGCGGGAATTTCAAAACCGCCCGATAAATCGCCGATTATAATTGAATTTTCAGGCAAAACTACATCATAATCGCGCAAAATTTCAGCAAATCTTTCAGCCAAGCCTTGAGATTGAAAGACGAAAAGCGTTTGTCCTTTGTCCTTTGCCTTTTGTCCGTCGCTTTGTGTGCTTTGCGTCTTAGCGTGAGATTTTATTTCATTTGCACAATCTTTGATATTCCCGTGAAATTTGCGCGTCGAACGCGATTGCAGTTCGATTTCGACAGATTTTTCGGCAGTTGGAAATAAAAACAGAGGTTGTGTTGACATTTTCTTCTTGAACTTACGAGATGCTTTAGTCTTGCAGTGGAAACAAATCAAGTTTTAGGGTTCAGACTTTGCGGAAGCAGACAATATCCGCAACGATTTTTCGCTTGAAGGCGAATTTTTTCTTGCCGTTTTAGGGCGATTTTGCTCATTTCAGTTCATCAACCGATTTAATTAAACCGTGCCGCGTTTTTTTGGCAAATTTCGACACATCGAGAAAAATTTTGGCGGGCAAATTAAGCGTAACTTCCATATAACATAAAATAACTAAATTGCTCTGCTTTAGCAACAATTCAATGTGATTTCCTTTTTGTTTAAAATTATCGCTCAAATCACCGCAAAAGTCTTTAATTAACTTTACTATCCTGATTGATTTTAACGACCGTCCTTTTGCCCAAAATCAAAATGAAAATTTGTCTAAAAGGACGATTTATCCGAATTGACCGTTAAAATTGCATCTTTAACGACAAAATCCCAGAACAAAAAGTTATTTGAAAATGAGCAGTTAGAAAATTCGATAGCGGAATTAGAGGAGAAAAGATACGCAAAACTGACTGATTTAATCGAAACGGACGCGGCGGAAGTTTTGCGCGTCGTTTTGCCGGCAGATGTCTTGTCAAAAATTCCTTCCGACCTCGAAAATTATTTTGAAAAGCGCGGAGAAATCGAAGGTGAATTAGAAATCATTGTGGAATGCGACGAAACCGATGGACGCATTGATTATTATTTAAACAACGGTAAAGAACGATTGTCGCTGCGGTTTGCCAAACAGCCCGACGAAGAATTGCTGACCGGCGCACGGGTAAGCGTCACAGGTGTTCGTGTCGGCGACGCGGTTGCCGTCAATTTTCAGGAAAATACTTCTAATTTTCAGGTTTTAAATGCCTCGTTGTCGAACACTTTCGGTGAGCAGAAAGTTTTGGTTTTAGTCGTAAATTTTCAAGATAACCAAACACAGCCTTTTACCGTCGCCCAAGTCAACGATACGATTTTCGGAACGGTCAATGATTATTACCGCGAAGATTCATATGGACGCACTTGGCTAATCGGAAACACTTTTGGTTATTTTACCCTGCCGATGAACAGCGGAGATTGCGCGGGCGGCACACTTGCCTCAAATGCCAGACAAGCGGCGCAAAATTCGGGTATTAATTTGTCGGCATATAATCGTTTTATCTATGTTTTTCCGACGATGAACTGCGGTTACATCGGGCAAGCCACGCTTGGCGGAAATGAAGTTTGGATTAACGGAACTTTAACCAGCCAAAACATCACCCACGAACTCGGACATAATTTCGGACTTCATCACGCCAGATATTTAGATTGCGGCACGGAAATTTTGGGAGACAATTGCACGTCAACCGAATACGGACATATTATGGACACCAGCGGCGGCAGAGGACATTTTCACGCATTTCACAAAGAAAGACTCGGTTGGTTAAATTACGCGGATTTGCCGCCGATAACAACCGTTACGCAAAACGGCAGTTATTCAATTGCTTTTTTTGCGACGCTCCACCGGCGCGTCGCCGAAAGCCTTAAAAATACTAAAGTCGGTAGATTCAAGCGGTAGAAAAACCTGGCATTACATCGAACTGCGACGGAATTTCGGTTTTGATTCGGGAATTTCAAATAATGCCAATTTGATGAACGGCGTAATGATAAATTTGAATCAGGAATCGAATCCGCAGGAGAATTATATGATGGATATGACACCCGAAACGACGACGCGCAACGACCCGGCATTGACGATTAACCGCACTTATTCGGATACAACCGCCGGCTTTTCGATTACGCCATTGTCAGTCGGCGACAACGGGTCAATGGTTAATAGCACTTTCGGGACGGCGGTATGTCAGCCGGCAAATCCGACGGTTTCAATCAATCCGTCCGCTACCCAATGGCTTGGCGCGGGCAGTTCAATTTCGTATTCGGTAACGGTTACAAATAACAATTCCTCCGGTTGTGCGAGTAATAATTTTAATTTGCAAGGAATGCTTCCATAAGTGTCTTAATTTACAAGCTATTTTAAAAATTCATTAGTGTCTTCAGAAACACTTGCCATTCGCTAATGTTATTGCGCTAATGTGGCGAGAGTAACAAATTTCATTCTGAATGTAATGAGCAATAAGTCCTTTTCTTGTAGGACTATTCTACTTTTTTTGAACGGGTTAAGTAGGACTTTTCTCCTATAAACTCTCAAAAAAAAAAGGAAATAACTCCTATAAAAAAAAGGACTTTTGTCGGTTGCACAATGAAACAAATAGTTTATCATTACCAGAATTAACCAAAAGTTAAAAGAAAGTTCACTAACAGCATTTCTACAATTTTAAGTAAATATCGGTAATTGCGAGTTAAGCTCACAATATCGCTTTTCCGCTATAACTGTTAAATTCAACCGAGAATTACCGAACAACACAACAAAAATCAGCAAAATTCGACTTACATTCTCGGCTCAACTAAACCAAAACTTCAAGGACAAAAAAATGAAAATATTCCGTATCCGCAACACTGCCAAAACTATTTTTACAGGCAAGAAAATAAACACAACCAAAACGCGATTTTTAATTCTCGTATCAATTGCCTTAGTCGCCATATCAAGCACTGTTGCATTTTCTACAATCTCGACAGCCGACTCAATTAGCGATTTATTATTCGGCAGCGCGTCTGTAAGCGACACGCTGATGAACGCTTCGGCTCAAGAAGATTCAAAAAAAGACGATAAAACGAGCCGTTTGCGTCAGCTTGCGCCCAATTCTTTAATCGGTGATTTGGCAAAGGCGCGTTCCGGTCATACGGCGACGCGGCTTGCCGACGGGCGTGTTTTAATTTTGGGCGGAACGAGCAACGGCGTAGCGGTTGCTTCGACGGAAATCTACGACGCGGCGACGGGAACATTCAGCGCGGGCGCGACAATGAACGCGGCGCGAAGCGCTTCGACGGCGACGGTTTTAGCCAACGGCAGAATTTTAATCGCGGACGGCGATGCCGACGGCAGCGCGGAAATTTACGATGCAACGGCAAATACTTTTACCTCAATCTCCACTATGACGACTTCGCGTTCAGGACATTCGGCGGCGTTAATGAACGACGGGCGCGTGTTAATTGTCGGCGGAAGCGGTGCGGACGGCGAAGAATTATACTCGGCTGAGGTTTTTAATCCGACTGATTCGACTTTTTCCGCAACCGGAAACCAAATGGCGCATGACCGAAAAAATGCGCTACTTCGCGTTTTGCCCGACGGCAAAGTGCAAATCATCGGCGGCAACGAAGATTTGTCAATGGAAGTTTATGACCCAAACATTGACACTATCGGCGCACACGGACATTTGATTCCAACCGACGACGAACACACATTTCTCTTACAAAGCGATATTTTAGCCGCGCAAACACGCGCCGCAATGTTTCATAACGGACAAGACGATGTGATGCTCGACCGTTCAAACTTCACCGTTACGGAACTCGGCAACCAAGCCTTAGTCGCGGGCGGCAGAAATACAAATGGCAATGCTTTACGTTCTCTGACGGTTTTGGATAGTTCCGACGCAACCGTTTCGACCGACAAACTCGATTATTCGCCGGGACAAACGGCAATTATCACAGGAACAGGTTGGCAAGCAAATGAAACCGTCGAAATCTTTCTGCACGAAGACCCGCACACGACGGCTGAAAGAAGAGTAACGGCAACCGCCGATGCAAACGGAAACTTTACGGCAAATTATTTGGTTGAACAACACGACTTCGGCATAACTTTTATAGCGGGTGTGAAAGGTCAATCATCCGGCAGAACGGCGCAAACGACTTTTACAGATGCGCTCATTTTTTCTGCGGCAATAACGCCTACAACGGCAAACGTGTCATCAACCATCAGCTATTCGATTACTGTTACAAATAACAGTAGCGCAAGTGAAGTTCTAGGGTCGGGCAGAATACAAATTCCTATCGGGTACACGGCAGTTAGCTCGATCACATATACAACATCGCCAAGTGGCAAAACATGGAATCCCCGCGTCGGCACAGGTTCTAATTCAGATAAAATTCTTTATGATGCCGCCGCCGATATTTTAAATCCGGGAAATTCAATCACAATTACGTTCACGGCTACCGCACCTGCAACTGCAAGTTCAAAAGAGTGGACAACCGTTGCTTTTACGGGAAGAAACTTCTCAACAGGTCCCTATCTCGCACCGGCAACTCAACCGACGGTGACGGTCAATAATGTTGCGGCGGCAACAACTTTAATAGTTTCTCCGGCAAGCGGAACTTACGGCGGAACGGTTAATTTGACGGCGACGCTGACGCAAACTTCGGGCGGCGCGGGCGTGGACGGCAAGACAATCAGCTTTACGCTCAACGGCAAGAAGAAAATGCACACTTTGAAAAGTCAACTGATAACCGACCAAAACGGTGAAATCATCCAAAGCGGGCGCAGGCTTTGACGGACCAAAATCGGACATCGAGATTTACCGCGACACCCGCATTAAAGAAACAATGGCTGGAAAAACCGAAACTTGGAGACAAAGCCTATGTTGGAGAAGATGTCGAAACACCGCAGAAAAAGCCGAAAGGAGGCGAGTCCGCCGAAGCGGAAAAAGAGAAAAACCGCACAATTTCAGCCAAAAGAATCAGAGTCGAACACGGGGTCAGAAAAGTGAAAACATTCAAGATATTGCGACAAGATTACCGCTTAGGAACGTGGATATTCCCTAAAATAGCAGAAACCGTAATTGGCTTGATACAATATGCGCGGATTGTGGCGTAAGAAATTTCGATAATCGAAGTGTGTCTGCTTGCCACAAGCGGCAAGCCAACTGAGATTACTCATTTTTAACTTTTGCGGATTATCTGTTGGATATGTTCCTGCATTTATGCCCGATAAACTAACGCTGCCGGATGTCGCCACGCCGCTTGCATTTGTTGTCGCCGTGCCGACGCTGTTGCCGTTGAGCGTAAAGCTGATTGTCTTGCCGTCCACGCCCGCGCCGCCCGAAGTTTGCGTCAGCGTCGCCGTCAAATTAACCGTTCCGCCGTAAGTTCCGCTTGCCGGAGAAACTATTAAAGTT
>MWVX01000253.1_pt1 | contig 15779 bp, 12 predicted proteins | sample 1047311 | NCBI WGS metagenome assembly MWVX01 (sample SAMN06349984, study PRJNA376086) | soil metagenome | isolation source: MtG-4 sample Antarctic (ecotone) soil | place: Antarctica | collected 2015-01-13 | reverse complement strand
CGAAGAAATATTAGATCAGGGTGATTTCGAAACCGCATCATTGCTTGATCAATCTTTGATCGGGACGGTTAACAGCATAGGCGGACAATTGCTTTCCCTTTATTCTTTTGATATAGGTCTTTCTCCAGTGCTCCGTGTAATAGAAGACGCAGAAAAAGAGGTCTTGTTTCAGGTTGCCGTATCTGATACATTAAATGAAGAAGTTCTGTCGAAAATGATTGAGTTAGGAGAACGGTTTTCGGTCAAACAGTCTGACATTAGGCAGGTCATACAATCAATTGCCGACAATGCAAGAAGCAATGAAATTAGTGGAGAGGCGCTCAAGGCATCAAGAGACCACTCTGTCAGCTCTATACTCTCCCGACTTCCGAAAGGCAATATAGATGTTTCAAAAATCAGATCAGAACTACTTGAAATAATTCCATCTATTAAAGCGGAGGTAAGCCGAATAAAGGATCAAACTAAGATAACAGAAAAATGCCTGCGAGACTTAGATAGATTTTATTATCATCTAAAATATGACTATAATATCCCATGGGCAGATTGGGTAACACTTGCAAAGCTTTGTCCAGGAAAAAAAAGTCAGAAAGCAGGATTGTTTGATGAAGTCATTAAGCGGGCTTCCGCTCACATGGAATTTTCCAAATTTCAAAATGATCTCAAAGACTATATAAATCTATGCTTCAATATGGCAATAGATTCATTGCAGATTTATCACACTTTAAAAAAAGAACGTGGCCTTATAGATTTTATTGACGAGGAGGCATACCTGATCTCTGCACTTGACAAGCCTGAAGTAAGAAAGCGGTTTGCTCATCAATTTAAAATATTAATGGTGGATGAATTTCAGGATACCAGCCCACTGCAGCTTTCATTGTTTCTTAAAATTTCTTCTTTAGTAGAAAAGGTGATTTGGGTGGGTGATCCGAAGCAATCCATTTATGGATTTCGTGGCAGTGATGCAGAGCTCACCAATATTGTTACTAAAACCCTGGGCAGACCTGATACGAAAGATATTTTGCAGACATCTTACAGGTCGAGGCCGGAATTGGTTGAAATAGTGAACAGTTTATTCTCGCCTGCCTTTCAAAGGTTAAGTAATCATCTTGCGAAAGAACAGATTGAACTAAGGCCACATCGCAAGCAGAATGAAAGATTAAATGTCGCTTTCCAATTTTGGGGATTCAAATGGGCTGCTTCCAAGCAAACGAACAATGCTAATACAATAGTCAGCTTGCGAATAGATTAGCTGGCTTTATAAGTAGTAAGCCTCTGATCGAAGACCACGAAACAGAAACATTACGGGAGGCAAAACCTGGGGATGTCGCCATTCTTTGCCGTAATAACATCCATTGCAGGGAGGTAGCAAATGCTTTGCGCGGGCAGGGTGTACAAGCTGTGGTTGCTAACACCGGCCTTCACAGAACTGCAGAATGGCGCCTTCTGAAAGCATGTCTGCATTTACTGTTAGATGAACGTGACAGCTTATCAAAAGCAGAGATTCAATTTCTAACATCGGAAAATCATGAGATCGAAACGTTGCTTGATGAGAGGCTTCAGTTTTTAAAAGATGCCGGTAATAACGATGATAAGATTAACAGCTGGATGAATGATCATGAAGCTATTAGATGGATCGAGGAACAACGAACGAACCTTAATTCCGAACCGGTCAACAGCATTATACAGCTTATGTATTCAGGCCTCGGCTTTCAAAGCCGAGTGATGCAATGGGATGGAGGAGAACAAAGAATTGCAAATCTTCAGCAGATATTGACCTATTCAACCATCTTTGAAGATTACTGTGCAAAACTTGGCCTCCTTCCAAATGCCCATGGCTTTCTTGCGTGGTTTGATGCTCTTGCAGAAAATGATAAAGATGAAAGAGGAGTTGTTGCAAATAAATTTTCGGTCAACGTACTTACATATCATAAAGCAAAAGGGTTAGAGTGGCCAATCGTAATCTTGTATGGTTTAGATGAAGAACATGAGCCCAATCTTTTTGCTGTACGGGTGAATGCTAAGGATAGAATGGAATTTGAAAAACCCCTTGACGGAAGAACGCTTCGTTTTTGGCCATGGCCTTATGGAAGTACTCAGTATGGTCCACGTACCGGTTTCAAAAAATTTACTGATTGCTGCAAAGAAACTGATGAGTATAATTCATTTGATGAGAGGGAAAAAGCTGAGCAATTGCGACTATTATATGTAGGTTTTACAAGGGCGCGTGATTATCTTATAATAAGTAATAAAACAGAAAAGAGGCAATCCTGGCTGCAAATGCTTATTGATGATGATATTGAAACTTTCACAGGTGTCCCAACAGATAATTGTGACCTTGAGATAAATATCAGGAAGCATTTTAACAGCCTGGTGAGATTATGGATAAGCAGCTATAACAGCTTAGCAAAACCTGTTGGTGTCAATAATAAATCGGTCGACATTTTCACTGAAGGTGAAAAAAAAGAATGGGCCCCGTACCGGATCAACCCCTCAAAAAGTGAAATTGTTGAAAACATAGGCTTCATAGAAGAAACCAGCATTGGTCATGAATTTTTAAGTGCGGGTATAGATGAAGAAAGAACCGATTTCGGCAATTTCATTCATGAAGTGTTGTGTGCATTTAGGCCAGCAATGAAAAATGCTGCTGCAAACCACCTTATCAGAAGATTGGCAGATCAATATGAGTTCACCCAAAATGTTAATGAAGAGGAGTTACTACATCGCATCCGTGATTTTTACAGATGGATTATGAATCTAAAGCCGATCCAAATACATAAAGAACTGCCTCTGATGATGGAAGCAGATGGACAACTAATAAGTGGTTTTGCTGATATGGTAATAGAAACTGCATCATCAGTTATACTAATTGACTATAAAACCTTTGTTGGAAATAGTGCAGCAATGAAATGGAAGGCAAAAAACTTTTCAGGGCAGTTGAAGAAGTACAGCGACATATTGAAAAAGGTATATCCTGGTAAGGAAATACGAAGCGGCATTTATTTTATCATGATGGGGAAATGGTGGGAGGTGGAAGAAAACAGCCTGCAAACTATAAACCCCGAATGATAATCCGGTTATGCCATATCTATAAAATTATTATCTTATCACAGCAAATTTTTTAATTGCCACTTCTCCATTATTCCCGGTGAATCTTGCTAAATAAATTCCAGCTGGAAATTTAGAAAGATCAATTTGAATAGGCCCGGTTACCTTTTGTGTTGACATAGAATAAACTTCTTGTTCTATAGGATTGGTGATGTCTATTCTTTCTAAAGAATTCCCTTTAAGCTGAATATTTAAATTATCGTTTGCAGGATTAGGATAAACTTCTACTAAATATGTCGAGAGTGTTTTCGATCCAAGCTTTGCAGGACAAGTAATATCTATTGGCGAAAGCTTATCATCATTTAATACCGCATTCGTATAGCCGGGTCCTTTATAAAAGGAGTCTACTTCATTAGGTGATTTTACCAATAATGTTATCTGATAATTTTTTGAGCTTACAATTGGCATCTTAGTCTTTATAGTAACGGGGATATCGGTAAATGCTACCTCATCTCCGGGTTTTAGATAGTATTCTATATTCTTGTCATATCGAAGAATATTAAAATATCCTTCTGAATCGCACAATAGATTCATACCGCTTCCCTCCTGAGTCAGCTTGGTAACCCCAAGACTCCATTGTGTAACTACGGCGGAAGGATTTTCACTGAACATATTTTTTACTAAACCATCAATCATTACTGTGGCATGGTAGTCAGTGGATCCATTGGAGCAGGATGTGCTTCCTGCTGAACAATTCATCTGGGCACTGCCTGAAATGAGTTTAATCTTTATATCTTCTTCAATATTGCTGTAAAGGCTACAGTTTAAAGATGAACATAGTATATCATGAATAAATATCGAGCTCTGGTTTACAACGAACGATGGAACAAATGCCCCATGACCCTCTTTAGCCTCTCCATATAATCTGGAACAAATGCCTTTGGATATTAAACGGTCATAAATGGCATGTGGCCCGAATATCATTGTGAAAGGACAATAGTTGCAGGAAGGCGCCGCAGGAATGTTATTCTGCATGCTGTTATAATAAGGAACTGTTGGATCTTCTATTCCATGAAAAAATATGGCAGGCATATAGTCAAAGGCAGGGTTGCTAATATTACTGCTCGTGTTAGCCACATATTTTGGAAGAGATAAGTTGGCATTAAGGCCACCTACCATGGAGCAACCAATATCCGCATTTGGAGTGCTTATATAATCACAAATTCTTTCAGGTACTCCACCCGATAAGCTTAAAACTGCCTTGATTTTATTGATAGGTGCTTTAGTGTAAAGGCCATCAGCATCATAATTTCCATAAGGAAAATAATATTTCACTTTGCTAATTCCACTGGGCTGATATTTCACATCTATATGCCAGTCAACATTTTTTTCTCCCAACGCGTTATTATTGTTTAGGGCTTTGTCAATATCATTTTCACTATAATAGGCTGTCGTTAATGCAGTGATTGCTCCCGCGCTTGTACCTCCAATAATTATTTTAGAGGCGTCAATAAAAGGTAGAGAGAGGCACCTGTCATAATTTATCGGCTGAGGATATTTATAATCACCTTTTGATATTGCTTTAATAGTTCTTGTAATTAATCGTGCATCCTGCACAGCCCTGAAAATGGCACGGTGCTGTTCATCAGTTCCGCAATTTGCAGGATTCTCACATTGCACAGGTTCGGCATCATGCCCTGTTCTGTAATTGAAGGTAGCTACTACAAATCCCTTGGAGGCGAATTGTTTCGCGAAATTTATTATGTCACCGTCATCTTTGTTGGTGTTTTGGAAGCCACCTCCCCTAATAAAAATGACAACAGGTGCATTATAAGTTTGACTAAGGTAAGTTGATGGAAAATATAAATCCATTCTATAAGTCACATCGCTGCTGCCAAGATAAATTTGATTTTTGCCGTATGTGACATATGGAATATCTTTTAACCTGACTATTTTTTTTAAGATACATGAATTATTCTCCGCACAAGATGCTTGACTAGTAATACAAGCTAAATCCGAAAGAACATCAAAATCAAGTTCCTCATAACTATTTAACGAATATTTTTGGGTATCATCAATCAGTGGCAGATCACCAGAAATACATTGGGCAATTGTTTTTTCATTATTATAAACTATAAAAAATGAGGCGCACACCACAGCGAAAAGTAATTTTCGACGTAAGAATTGCAGTATAGAAAAGTTAAGATAATTGCTAAAGGTTATTTTCCATATCATAATTAATTTTTTTCTGAGTAATATCTAAACGACTAATATTATAAAGGGCCAAATAGTGCAATTGCTATTGCCCTTGGGACAAAGAATACCCCCTCTTATCATCAAAAGCCATTAAAAATTCAAGCGAACATACTGGCATGATCGCTGCGAATTGAATTGTCCATTGCAAAACATCCTGATGGCTTATATTGTGATTATTATTTGTCTCAATACGTAACTGGTACAGATCCACACATTCTGTGAAGAACGAGCCGGTAGGCCACACTTGTGTACCTCGGTTGCTGATATTTGTCAGGCTAAGATGATCAGGCAATATGGATTTTACTTTTTCAGCAATAGCTGCAGGCTGCTGGGTGCTTTTAACAAAATAATCTATACCACAGATTTGTTCTGTTTTAGGCAATGCTGTTTCTATAATCTCATTCTCCGCGGGAATCACCGGAGGTCTGAATTCTGGCACCTCTGCTACTATAACAGATGAACGATGGTGCCGAGGAAGCTTTCCCAGGTGTGAGATGATCTCATCGGTGAATGCCAGCGTAGTAAGTGGTGGTTTATCTTTTGTTCCGAAATCGGAGGTGTGGGCACCTGTTTCTAATGTTGCTATTAATGCATTTTCTATCCTGGCAGATTGTTCAGTGAGGCTAAGGTGCCGAAGCATCATAATGCTGCTCATTAGCAAAGCTGTAGGATTTGCGAGATTCTTCCCGGCAATGTCGGGTGCGGTTCCATGAACAGCTTCGAAGATGGATATCTGGTCACCAATATTTGCCGACGGAGCGAAGCCCAGCCCTCCGACAAGCCCAGCGCATAGATCAGAAATTATATCGCCCTGAAGGTTGGTTAAAACAATCACATCAAAATCATGCGGCTTCACTACCAGCTTCATTGCAAGATCATCTACAATCAGATCATTGGCGGCGAGGTCCGGATATTCTTTTGCCACTTCATAGAAGCTCTCTAAAAACAACCCGTCTGTTATTTTCATGATGTTCGCTTTGTGGCCACATGTTATTTTTTTCGACCCATCTTTTCGCGCCATCTCAAAGGCATATCTATGTACCTGCAGCGAACCCGGCCTTGTAATGAAACGGCGGCACAGCGCCACATCATGAGTCACCATATGTTCGATACCGCCATAGGTATCTTCAATGTTCTCCCTTACAATTGTAATGTCGATGGGAACACCAGAACGGGAAAACAAAGTATCTACACCGGGCAGGGTGCGAAAAACTCGCTTGTTTGCATAGGTATTCCAGGTTTTGCGTGCTGTAACATTTATGCTGTTCATTCCCTTTCCTTTCGGAGTTTCCATGGGGCCTTTGAAGAGGATGCCACACTGCTCAATAGTTGTCTTGGCTTCCGGAGTCATGCCTGCTGAGAATCCTTCCTGAAAGAAACGCTTTCCCATCTCAATAACACTATACTCCAGCGGTATGTCTGCGGCTTCGAATATTTTCAGAACCGCATCCATAATCTCCGGACCTATTCCGTCTCCTTTGGCAACCGCAATGCGGGTTTTCATAATATCAATTTAATGTTGGTTAAAAGATAAGGCTTAAGAATAGGGCGAAGTTATCTAAAGAGATTTTATGATAACATGTTTGAAATATAAAGATCACCAGATTTGGTGATTGACAACGCATTTATCTGTACATACTTTTGATCCATAAATTTAAATACAAGGTTATTCAAAGCTAAGCACAGATAGAATTGCATATTTTATTATCATGAAGCCGCAAACATATCGAAGCGGCTTCTTTGTTTTTTTTACCTTAAATAATTCGAATGAAATGAAATAAAATATTATCCATCCATTCTTACAATCTTTGGATGAAACAAACCGATCACTTCTACCAATTGCTTTTGCGAATTCATCACCTCATGAATGCTTTTATATGCCTGTGGTGCTTCATCTAATCCTCCACCAATAAGCTTTACGTCGTAAGCAGCAAGAGTCTCATTCAGCATCTTATGATCTATCATTTGCATCGCCCTTGTACGCGACATAGTTCTGCCGGCGCCATGAGCTGCGGAATTTAAAGATGCAGCTTCGCCTTTTCCTTTCACAATAAAGCCGGGAGCTACCATAGAACCGGGAATAATTCCGAGCACATTGTTTCCTGCGGGCGTTGCTCCTTTCCGATGTACTATTACCTCTTTGCCGTAGTGAGTTTCTTTCCATGCAAAATTATGATGGTTCTCAACTACTCTCACGGGTTTCTCTGCAAGTGCATTGGAAATTTTTCATGAATCAGGTGATGACAGGCAGCTGCATAATCGCCAGCGACATTCATAGCCATCCAATACTCTTGTCCCTCCTCTGAATCAAGCGATAACCATGCAAGGTGCTTCGCCTCGCTTGGCAACCGGCATTTTTCCATCGCCACCTTTGTATAATGTGACGCTATGGAAGCCCCCAATCCTCTTGAGCCAGAATGAGAGAGCACCCCGAGATATTTTCCGGCAGGTATCCCTCCAATCATTTTCTTTATCAGGAATTTCCACAAAACCGAATTCAACGAAATGATTGCCGGAACCTGATGAGCCAAGCTGTTTTGCCGCTTTTGATTGTAATGATTTAAGTAGGGGAAGCGCATCAAATTCATGTCTCTCCACCGCCGGATGATCGCTGCTCTTTGAGAAATCTTTACCCGCGCCCAAGAGGGTATTTTGAACAAGTATTTTTTCAAGACGGTGCTTGTCTTCCTTCAACATCGTTTCAGGTAGATTATAAACAGACAAGCACATCCTGCAGCCAATATCAACTCCTACTCCGTAAGGTATTACTGAATTTTCGGTAGCGAGCACACCACCTATTGGCAACCCATATCCCTGGTGGGCGTCTGGCATTAGAGCGCCTGCAATGGTAATCGGAAGTCGCATTGCTACATCCATCTGCTTTATTGCACCAGCCTCAATTTGCTCTGGACCAAATACATTATAGTCAGGGGTGGAATTATGCAACGAAATTTCCACATTCCCCCGATTTATTTTATGGGTAAGTGCTTCTGCAACTTTCGACAACGAGGGATGCTGCATGTAAGACGGCGGATTTTCGATCACCTCTTTTAAAATTTGCAATGCCTCTTTCTTTGTACTATGCTTATAATTTTTCTGCATCACATCAAGGGCGATTCCAATTGCTCTGCCCTCTGCATATCCTATCGCTTTTAAATCTTTTCCACGCAGCTTTAACTTTTTCATAACTTAAAATTAATGCATTGAACTGAAGAGGAAATGTCAATAACACAGACATAAGCCAATAATATATCACATGACTATTGCTACAGCAGATTCACTTTTTTATCGTCAGTGCATTCCATCAACAATTGACTGATGGTTTTATTGAATTCCGGATGCATAAAGGCAGGAGCTATCTCATTCAGTGGCTCAAGCACGAACTGCCGTGATGACAGCTTTGGATGAGGAATTTTTAATTGAGGTGTTCTTAAAATCAAATTATTATAAAATAAAATATCTATATCTAAGGTGCGGGAAGCATATTTTGTCTGATCTGTTCGGCCCTCATCTGCTTCAATGCTTTTCAGACGATAAAATAATTCTGCAGGAGTATAAGGCGTTTTAATCAGCACAGCTGCATTGAGATAATTGGCTTGATTAATAACACCCCACGGCTCAGTCTCGTAGAATGATGATTGCTTCTGAATCATTCCAGCCTGTGCATCTATCTTTCTTATCCCATTCTGCATATGTGCAAAACGATCACCGATATTGCTTCCTAATAATAAATAAACCAGGTTTAGCTCCATCTGCTATTGTTCATGTATTCTAAACATTCAAAATTTAATCTACCGAAGTAATATCCAAAAAAAAACATTCTTACTTCATATCTCAACATTAAACCTTTCATAACCATTTCTATTGGCAAAATTCAAACAAGCTTAATAATAGCACCCGATTTTTCTATAATTTTGATGGCTAAAATTTAACAGGACGATGGGCTATATAAAAGAAAAGTTTGCTGCCAAGGCATTGCCTATGGCTGCCGATATCAAAGAACTTTTAAGGAATCATGCCGATATGACCCTTGGCAATTATAATATTGGCCAGGCATATGGAGGTATGAAGAGTATGATGGCACTAGTAACCGAAACCTCGCTGCTCGATCCGAATGAAGGGATTCGTTTCCGGGGTTATACCATTCCTGAGCTACGGGAAAAACTTCCGAACCTCGACAGCTGCAATGAGCCTTTGCCGGAGGGGTTATTTTACCTGCTGCTTCTTGATGAAATTCCAACTTTTAAGGATGTGCAGCATGTTGCAAATGTCTGGGCACGGCGCGCCATCGTTCCACTTCATGTCTTCAAAGCCATTGACCGGCTTCCCCGCGAAACCCATCCAATGACGCAGTTCAGCATCGGCATTATGGCAATGCAAACTGAATCACATTTCATGAAGGCCTATCGTGCAGGCATCAGCAAAAAAGAATACTGGGATCCGATGTATGAGGATGTAATGACCCTCATTGCACGCCTTCCCCGTGTTGCTGCATATATCTATCGGCGCTCATATAAAAAGGGCAAGCACATAGAACCAAATCCCGACCTTGACTGGTCGGCAAATTTCGCACACATGCTGGGCTACGACCAACCAGACTTTTATAGCTACCTGCGCTTGTTTCTTACCATACATGCAGATCATGAGGGAGGAAACGTTTCTGCTCATACAACGCACCTCGTAGGGTCTGCTCTAAGCGATGCATATTTATCTTTCGCCTCTGGTATGAATGGACTTGCGGGTCCGTTGCATGGCCTGGCAAACCAGGAGGTGATTCGCTGGATCCTGGAGATGAAAAAAAAGCTTGGTTTCGGTGGATTGAATAAGGATGAAATTGAAGGATATATTCGGCAGACATTATCGGAAGGCAAGGTTGTTCCTGGCTATGGCCACGCTGTATTGAGAAAGACAGATCCGCGCTTTATTGCACAGATGGAATTTGCAAAAAAACATTGTCCTGATGATGAGCTTGTAAACATCGTCTGGACGGTATATGAAGTAGCTCCGAAAGTTTTGGGTGAAACAGGAAAAATTAAGAATCCATGGCCAAATGTAGATGCTCACTCGGGTTCATTGCTTGTGCATTATGGCCTTGTGGAATACGATTTCTATACAGTATTGTTTGGCGTTTCACGTTCCCTGGGTGTGCTTGCATCTCTGGTATGGGATCGGGCCCTAGGCCAGGGCATTGAAAGGCCAAAGTCCGTTACCACTCAATGGATCAAAGAATTAATTGCTAAAAATGCAGCCAGGACAGAGGCGCCTGTGATTCCAACCACGGCTGAATAATTTTCCATGCAATCAGGTAACTTGTCATCATGGGTCTCATAATTTAAAGCCTTTAAAGTAAAAAAATCGCGTGAGGCGGAACTGAGCGCAGATTTGGAATTTATGATTGATTTATGTGCGGTTTATAGCCTCGCGCCGTCTGACATACTTACTAAACTGGGAATCAACTCATATAAAACAGTTGAATTCGTTTTGGCCGATGGAACAAAGATAAACCGGGAGGTAGGAGATGCTTACTTTGAATATCAGGGTGAAGGTGGTGCGGCACCTGTGAACTTTGGTGAAGACGGAGACCAACCTTTATTAGGAGTGACTGCACTGGAGAGTATCGGACTGGTATATAATCCTTATAAGAGAGAGTTGTATCCTATGAGGATGCTGATGATATAATTTAAAAGAATGAAGTAAGAATGATCAGGAATGTTTAATATAATCAGTAGCATGAATCTTCACCGGCTCAGTTTCTCTCTTTTTGAACTGAAGTTCATAAAGATTTCTGTAATGCCGGTCAAGGAAGAGTAATTCTTCGTGAGTACCCATCTCTATTATCTCTCCTTTATTTAACACAATGATTTTATCTGCATGCTGAATGGTGGAGAGCCGGTGAGCAATTATGATAGAGGTGCGTCCTTCAATCAGCTTTTCAATAGCATTCTGAATCAATGTCTCTGATTCTGTATCGATGGAGGAGGTTGCTTCATCTAATATAAGTATTTTGGGGTTGAAGACAAGGGCCCGAACGAAAGAAATCAATTGACGTTGCCCAACAGACAACGTTGCACCTCTCTCCATCACATTGTAATTGTACCCACCGGGAAGGCGCTCTATCCAATCCTTAATGCCGCAAAGTTCTGCCGCATGCTTTACCTGTTGTGTCGAGATATCAGGGTTGCGCAGGGTTATGTTATCCATCACAGATCCTGAAAAAAGAAAAACATCCTGCAACACCATGCCGATTTTGCTTCGTAAAGATGATAGCTCATACTCGCTTGTCTCTATTCCATCAATACGAATGGCCCCCTTCTGAATTTTATAAAAGCGACTTAGAATATTGATGATTGAAGTTTTCCCTGCACCCGTTGCGCCTACAATTGCAAGGGTTTCTCCGGCTTCTAAACGAAATGAAACATCTTTCAGCACAAAATTCTTCTCATCATAAGCGAACCATACATGGTTAAATTCTAAATCACCTTTTAGATGTTCAGCCACCCGGGCACCACTGTTTTCCATCCGGTCGTTGTTATCGAGTAGCTTAAAAACCCGATCACTTGCCACCATCCCCATCTGCAGGGTGTTAAATTTATCAGCGAGCATCCTTATCGGGCGAAATAGAAGATTGATGTACATTATGAAGGAGATCATGACCCCGATGGTGGTGCTGCCCTCAAGCACTTCATAAGCCCCGTACCACACGAGCAGCGCCAGAGCCATAGATGAAATGATCTCCACTACCGGGAAGAAGATAGAATAGTACCAGATTGAGCGGATGTTCGCATTGCGATGCTCACTATTAATCACCTTGAATTTGTTCATCTCCCGCTCTTCGGCATTGAATGTCTGAACTACAGCCATGCCGCTGATATGCTCCTGAAGAAAGGCATTTAATCTTGCTACCTGATTTCTCACATCCGTGAATGATTTCCGAATACCCTCTTTAAAAAAGTATGCGGCTATAAGCAGCAATGGCATTACAGAAAGACATACCAATGTCAATTGCCACGATGAATAAAACATTACAGATAACACCGCAACGATGGTAAGTAAATCACTCAGGATGGTAATAACCCCTTCTGCAAAAATATCATTGATGGCCTCCACATCATTTATTGTGCGGGTAGTTGCAGTACCTAATGGAGTTCGATCAAAATATCGAAGGTTTAGACCGAGCACATGAGAAAATACTTTTTGACGCAGATCGCGCACAATAGACTGGCCGAGCCAATTGGTTTTAAAAGTGAAATTGTATGAGAGCGTTGACTGCAAAATCAATGTCCCGAGGAGGATGCAGGTCATCATCAGCAGTTTATTATAATCGCCAACCATGATGTATTTGTCAACAGTAATATGGATCAAATAGGGTGTTAACGGTGATAGAACAGCCATCACCACTGCCAGAGCAAGTGCGATATAAAACTTCCTTTTGTAGGGTTTTGCCAATCCCATCACCCGCCGCAGCAGGTGAAAATCGAGCAGTTTATTTAGAGCTTTTTTCAGCATTCATTCATCGGCACTTTTTACCATAGCAAATTATTCTTATGTTCAAAGATAGGCTTCTGATCTTTCAAAATACTTAGCAACAATGTTATTCTAAATATGATCTTTTAAATTATTCATTCCAGAATTCGTCTCCTCTAGGAATAGAATCAAAATTATAACAAGTCAATAGGTCGCATAGTCTCCTTATGATATAGTACACTGTGAAGTGTCAGCCCCTGAGGAGGTGCAGAAAAATCAGTTTTATGTGGTTGTCTGCTTTCTATGAGTAACCGTAACTGCTCCATTGTTAATTTTCCCCTTGCATAGCGAATTGAGGTAGCCACAACAGCACGAACCATCCCACGTAAAAAACGATCAGCACTGATGGTGAAGTGTAGTACATTCCGGGAGGGATCTGATTTCCAGTGCGCCTCTGTAATGTTGCAAAAGGTTGTTTTTACGTGTGTTCTTTTTTTACTGAAAGCGGCAAAGTCCCTCTGTGATTTTAAATATGCCGCAGCTTCATTCAGCTTTTCTGCAGAGAGTTCTGGGTATGGATAAAAAGAGCTGAATTCTGTCAGAAAGGGATTTTTATTGTAGCAGATAAGATATTCATATGTCCTACTGATGGCGTCGAACCGCGCATTGAAGTTATCGCCAACTGTAAATACATTTCTTACAGCAATGTCAACCGGCAACAGAAAATTCAGGCGTCGAAGAAAAGATGCAGCTAATTTTTTAGAGGTATCAAAATGCGCGAAGTTTTGCCTGGCATGTACTCCAGAATCGGTTCGTCCGGATGCCATTACAGTTACCTGTTCCTGCAAAAGCATTGAAAGTTTTTGATTCACCACCCGCTGAATGGTGTTGGGTGTATTTTTTTGTACCTGCCAGCCATCGTAACCGGTGCCTTTGTATGAGAGTTCAACAACGTACCGTGACAAAAGGAAAGGTGCTTTTTGAAGTTAACTGATGATAAATTAGAAAATGAAATTTCAAAATCCGGATGATAAATTCAGATCGATCAGATATTATATTGCCTCATATAATATTGCAGCTCCCTGCCCTACTCCCACACACATTGTAGCCAGTCCATACCTGCATTTTCTTCTTTTCATTTCATGCAACAATGTGGCGGAGATGCGGGCTCCGCTGCAGCCCAGCGGATGGCCAAGGGCTATCGCACCGCCATTTACATTCACTTTTTCAGGATCCAGCTTTAACTCTCTGATGCATGCAATGGACTGCGAGGCGAAGGCCTCATTCAGCTCTATAAGGTCGAGCGATAGGGATTTCAGCCCTGCACGCCTCAAAACTTTTTCTGTGGCTGGAACAGGACCCATCCCCATGTATGCAGGATCAACTCCCGCCACAGCCATGGCAGCAACGCGCGCGAGGGGCTGCAGCTTCTGTTCTTTAATTACCTGTTCAGAGGCGAGCAGAAGGATAGCAGCTCCATCATTGATGCCTGAAGAATTCCCTGCCGTCACAGTTCCATCTTTACTGAAGGCAGGTTTAAGGGTAGAAAGTTTTTCAAGATTTGTTGCACGCGGATGTTCATCTTTATGAACCATCATAGCTTCTCCTTTTTCATCCGTTGTTGTAACAGGAATTATTTCATCTGCAAACTTTCCTGCATCATAAGCTTGCTGGTATTTTTTCTGTGATTCGAAAGCAAACATATCCTGATCTTCTCTTGATATCTTATATTTTTTAGCCACATTCTCTGCCGTTTCACCCATAGAAAAAGGATAATATCTATCAGACAGTTTTTCATTTAAAAATCTCCACCCGATGGTGGTGTCATAAATCTCAGCTTTTCTGCTGAAGGCATTTTCAGATTTTCCCATCACAAAAGGCGCACGGCTCATGCTCTCAACGCCACCGGCCAAATAGATCTCTCCATCTCCTGTTCTAATGGCTCTTGAAGCATTCATTATTGCATCAAGCCCGCTGGCACACAAGCGATTTACTGTAGAACCGGCAATGTGGACAGGCAAGCCTGCCAGCAGCAGTGCCATGCGCGCCACATTACGGTTGTCTTCACCCGCCTGATTCGCATCTCCTAAAATAACATCCTCAATGCTATTCGCATCTATGTGCTGATTTCTTTCCATCAATGCACTTATCAGGAATGCAGCTAAATCATCCGGGCGAATTCGGCTTAACGCTCCACCATACTTACCAATGGGTGTCCGTAGAGCATCCACTACATACACGTCCTTCATAAAAACTTATTATTTTGCCGTGAGCAAAAATACTTATACAAGACATAACCCTGACAATATCGATGCTCTTCTGACCAACATTTAAAGCCTGAATAAGATGATTCAACGCATTCAAACCGTTTTTCTCCTATTATCACTTGCACTGTTGATACCTTTGTTTTTTCTACCGATTTGGGAGGCAGCAGGTTCTTACAACCAGACCGGCAAGATGAACGTGGTAGAGGGAGGCACGCATTTTTTTTTAATTCCTATTCTAGCACTGCTGGTGATCGCACACCTCATAACCATTTTTTCTTATAAAAGACGAAACAGACAGAAGCAGCTCTGTGTAGGAAATATTTTCTTATTTATGATATTTATACTCGCAGCCCTACTGGTGCTTCAGCTTGAAAACCAGATTTTTCAACGATTAAACCTTAGGGAGTTTCGTCCTGCTTTTATTCTCCCGCTGTTCGGAATCATCTTTAATCTATTTGCCAGAAATGCAATAAGGAAAGATGAGTCATTGCTCCGATCTATGGACCGGCTGAGATAATTATAGATGCTCACCTTTTTTCAATTCTAATTGAAGCTCAGAAGAATTTCCTTGAGGGAAGAAAAAAAATTATTGTATTTTGTTTCTCTACACTCTGTTAATTTTCCGCTTCCAGATGTAAAAAAATAGCTTCAATTAGAATTGAAAAAAGGTGAGCATCTATAATTATCTCAGCCGGTCCATAGATCGGAGCAATGACTCATCTTTCCTTATTGCATTTCTGGCAAATA
>MWVX01000251.1_pt1 | contig 15808 bp, 13 predicted proteins | sample 1047311 | NCBI WGS metagenome assembly MWVX01 (sample SAMN06349984, study PRJNA376086) | soil metagenome | isolation source: MtG-4 sample Antarctic (ecotone) soil | place: Antarctica | collected 2015-01-13 | reverse complement strand
CCTCCGGGTTACTCGATGGCGGTGGTCGCATCAGCTTGACCGGCAGACAGGTTAAAACTGCGCGAGTTTGACCGGCAGGCAGGTTAAAATCATAATAATAACGGCACAAAGAGCGTGAAAAGGGCGAACAAGCCGACATTAATGACAACCGATAAAAAAGACAAATTAACCCGCAAAGAACAAAGGGAGGAATCCGCCGGAATAAATACTTTTCTGACATTCGCCGACGAATTAAGTAAGAGTTTGAACAGCCGGAAAAAGTCCGCGCTCGACGAGCAGCAAACTGCGGCTTTGCGACACGTTTACAATCGATTGGAACGTGAAATGAAACGCCGGGCGGAAAGCGGCAGACCAAAGATTTCAATGGACGAAGTGATTCAAGAAATCGCCGATAAAATTGTGTGGAAAGGCAAAAAAGCCAGCGTTTTGGACGGCGGAACGCTCTCAGACCTGTGCAAAGCCAAAGGCACGAATTACAAAACTTTTTGGCGGCGATGGAATAACAAAGAATCGCTCCAAAACAAATACTCGCTTGCTAACCAATTGAACGAAATTCAAATTATTCGCCGCCTCGCCGATGGCGAACCTGTCAAGGGAAAAAAGAAACGCGCCAATTTTGACCGCGTAGTTCTCATTGTGCGCGGATTTCAGGCGAAAGCGCAGACGCGCAAAAGTAATCTCGAAATGGCGCGTTCCGTGTTGGAAGAAAAACGCGGAGTGAAAAGCAATAAATTTTGAAATATCAATTTTGATTTGCAATTTATTGAGATTTAAGAAAAAATCTTCTCTGCCGAGCGGCTTTTTACCTTCAAAATAAAAGACTTAGGAACTTAAATTTTATGAAACTTACAAATGTCCACATCACGGAATTTCAAAGCGTGAGAGATTCAAATTCATTTGAAATTGATGACATTACTTGTCTTGTTGGAAAAAACGAAGCAGGGAAAACCGCCATTTTACAAGCACTCTACCGACTAAATCCGATAGTTGAAAAAGACGGCGAATATAGCGTTACGGATGATTATCCACGGGTAGATGTAGAAGATTATCGCCAAGAGGTTGAAGACGGTGAACGTGAACCCGCAAGAGTGGTAAAGGCTACATTTTCTATCGAAGATAAACTTGAAGATATTGAATCGGATTTCGGCGCAGGTGTTATAACTATACCGGAACTCATCCTTTATAATGGATATGAAAATTCCCGCACTTTTACTTTGAATGTAAATCCGCAAAAGGCTCTGAAACACCTTTTCTCCGGGTCTCGATTACTACCGGATGTAGCAAAACTTCTATCTGATTGTAGCGACGTTAAAACGAGCATTGAAATACTAGAAGCACAAGAGCAAACATCAGAAGTTACTAAACTACTCGAAAGACTGACTCCAATAAAGGAGTGCGGACTTAGTGGTTATATTTATGACGTATATTTAAGACCTTCAATACCCAAATTCCTTTACTTTGATGAGTATTATCAAATGAGAGGATATGAGAATATTGAGGCTTTAATAGACCGAAAAGCTAATGGAACACTTGAAAACTCAGACCATCCAATGCTTGGGTTGATAGAATTGGCAAGGCTCTCACTGAAAGACCTGCTTAACCCGGAACGCACCCAAGATTTAGTCAACAGGATAGAAGGTGCAGGAAATCATTTAAGTAAAAAAGTTTTAAATTATTGGTCCCAAAACCGTCATTTAGATATGCGTTTCGATGTGCGCCCGGCACGTCCGGGTGACCCGGCAGGAATGACTTCGGGAACGAATATTTGGGCTAGTGTCTATGATATGCGTCATAGAGTAACTACCAGCTTAGGCAAGCGTTCACGTGGATTTGTTTGGTTTTTTTCGTTTCTAGCCTGGTATTCGCAGATTAAAAAAGAAAATCAACCGGTTATTCTGCTTTTGGATGAACCGGCAATGGCACTACACGCCAAAGCACAAGAGGATTTGCTTCGATATATCGAAACCGAAATAAAAGGTGTGCATCAAATAATATACTCTACGCATTCACCTTTTATGGTTGACCCGCGACACTTTGAGCGCGTCCGAATCGTTCAGGATAAAGGAATAGATGCAACAAGCCCAATAGAACCTGAAGAAGATGGAACAAAAGTTTTAACTGAAGTTCTTGATGCCAGCGGAGACAGTTTGTTTCCACTACAAGGAGCATTAGGCTATGAAATTTACCAAACTCTATTTATCGGCGCGAATTCTTTAATCGTTGAAGGCAGTTCAGATTTAATCTATCTGCAAGTTATATCGGCATTGCTAGAATCAAAAAATCGAGTTGGTTTAAGCTCGAAATGGACAATTACCCCCGTCGGCGGCAGCGATAAAGTTCCTACTTTTGTTGCCTTAATAGGCGCGCAAAAAAACTTGAATGTTGCAACGCTGATAGATTTTCAAATGAAAGACCAACAGAGCATTGAAAATCTCTATAAACGCAAACTATTAGAAAAAAATAGAGTACTGACATTTGCAGATTTCACTGGAACGAATGAAGCAGATATAGAAGATATGTTTGATGAAGATTTCTACTTAAAAATTTTTAATGGAGAATTTAAGCCTTCCTTACAAAAGGCTATTAAAACACCAACTCTCAAGAGTAAATCTCCCAGAATAACCGTGCGCCTTGAAACGTATTTTAAGGACAATCCAATGAAAAACAACATGCCTTATAATCATTACCGCCCAGCACGTTATTTGGCAGAGAATATAAGCACACTTAGCAAAGAGATACCCGATACTACTCTCAATAGATTTGAAGAGGCATTTACAAGACTGAATAAAATATTACCTGAATGATTCTGAAAAATCAGGGAGCCGCAATAGAGAAATTAACTCAATTATAATAATGCCAAAACTAACCCCAGCAGAAATAAGGCAAAACGCCGTTGAATTCGCCTCCGAGTGGAAGGACGAAACCAACGAACAACAGGAATCACAAACTTTCTGGAATCAGTTTTTTCAGATTTTCGGCTTTTCCCGCCGCCGCATCGTATCTTTTGAGGAAGGCGTAAAACTGCTAGGCAATAAACGCGGTAGAATTGATGTTTTTTGGAAAGGCAAAATGATTGCCGAAATGAAATCACGCGGGCGCGACCTAGACAAAGCCTTTACACAAGCGACCGAGTATTTCGAGGGATTGAAAGAAAACGATTTACCTAAATTCGTGCTTGTGTCGGATTTTGCTCGTTTTCGGCTTTATGACTTGGACGAAGGCACACAGCAAGAATTTCCGATTGAAGATTTACCCGATAAAATCCACCTTTTCGGCTTTATTTCCGGTTACGAAAAACGCGAATATAAAGACCAAGACCCGGTAAATATCAAAGTCGCCGAAGCCGTCGGAAAATTACACGATGCGCTTTTAGCAAGTGGTTACACCGACCATAAACTAGAAATTTTCCTTGTCCGCCTTGTCTATTGCTTGTTTGCCGACGATACCGGCATTTTTCCGAAAGACCATTTTCGATTTTTCCTTGAAGAAAAAACTGCCGAAAACGGCTCAAATGTCGGCGCGATGATAGGTCAGGTGTTCGAGATTCTCGACACGCTGCCGACCGAGCGGCAAAGCACGTTAGACGAAGAGTTAAAGCAGTTCCCGCACGTCAACGGCACGTTATTCAAAGAGCAAATCCGCTTGCCCGCGTTCGATGCGAAAATGCGGCAAATCCTGATTGATGTGTGTTCGTTCGATTGGAGCAAAGTTTCACCGGCTATTTTCGGCTCCTTGTTTCAATCGGTAATGGACGCGACTAAGCGGCGCAATTTAGGAGCGCATTACACCAGCGAAAAGAACATCTTGAAAGTCGTTCGCGGGCTTTTCCTTGATGAACTTTATGCCGAATTCGAGAGCCTTAAAAATAATGTCCGGCTGTTACGCCAGTTTCACAGCCGGTTAGAGCGGCTTAAATTCTTTGACCCCGCTTGTGGTTGCGGTAATTTCTTAGTGATAACCTACCGCGAGATGCGCCAGCTTGAAATTGAGATTCTAAAACAGATTCGCGCATTGTCCGGTAACATTCAACTAGAACTAGACGCAAGCAAACTTTCGGTTATAGACGTAGATTCATTTTACGGCATTGAATATGAAGAATTCCCGGCGCAGATTGCGACCGTCGCACTTTGGTTGACCGACCATCAAGCAAATATGGCGTTATCAGCAGAGTTTGGCAAGAACTACGCACGGTTGCCGCTCGAAAAGTCGGCAAATATTCATCACGCAAACGCTTTGCACCTTGATTGGCAGGAAGTCGTTTCACCTGAAGGCAACGCCACCGAAACTAATTTGTATATTCTAGGCAATCCGCCATTTGTTGGCGGTAAAATGATGAAACCGGAGCAACGGTCAGAAATGGCAGCCGTCGCCAATGACGTGCCGAGTTATGGCTTACTCGATTACGTCGCCGCGTGGTATATCCGCGCCGCAAAATTCATTGAAAACACCCGCATAAAAGTTGCGTTTGTTTCGACAAATTCCATCACACAGGGCGAGCAAGTCGGCGTTTTGTGGAGTTACCTATTGAATAAAGGCGTTAGAATCCATTTCGCACACCGCACTTTTCGTTGGAATAACGAAGCGCGAGGGAATGCCGCCGTGCATTGCGTCATTATCGGTTTTGCGACATTCGACAGACCGCGCAAAAGCCTTTTCGAGTATGAATCACCCGAAGGCGATTCACTCAAAATTGAATGCAAGAACATTAATCCCTATTTGATAGACGCAGCCGATTTAGTTATTTCACGGCGACATACGCCCCTTTGCGACGTGCCGACAATGAATTTCGGCAATATGCCGCTTGACGGCGGAAATTTGCTTATTGAGTCAGACGATGAATTGCAAGAAATTCTAAATACCAGCCCGCAGCTTGAACGCTTCATAAAGAAATTCACCGGCGCGGAAGAATTTATAAACGGCGGTGAGCGTTGGTGTTTGTGGTTCGTGAATGCAACACCGAGAGAGTTAAGCGAATTGCCACCTGCGATTATTCGCCGCATCGAAGCCGTAAGACAGTTTCGAGAAGCGAGCAAAGCCCCATCTACACGACGCTTTGCAGAAACCCCATCTTTATTCCGCGACCGTAACTTACAATACCTTCGCCAATTAGGTAGTAGAATTAGCAACTTTCCTCTGATGGATACTCCCTAATTGGCTGATTCTTTCTTTGACTTCTTCGATTGCCTCTTTCATTAAAATTGTGTCCGGTTTTTCCAGAAGTATTTTTATTGCTTCGACCGCGTATTTTACTCCGCGAAACTGTGTTTTTAAGTCCAATACTCCGACACACTTTTCGTCGCTGTTTTTGATTAGTTTGGCACTCACATTGACCATCAGAAACGCTAAATTTGCCGCATTTTCCACTCCAACCTTCGTGGTGTTCATAAAATCTTCCAGCCCGAAATGTTGTTTGGCATCCCGAAAATTAAACTCTATCTGAAATCTCAAACTGTAATAGTCAATCAACTTTTCCCAGCCCAATTCGACATCGCTGCTAAACAATAACGCGTGTCCCGTTTTCTGCGTTTTCGTGTTTAGTTTCTTGATGATCACTACATTTATTGCCTGCCCGAAATCTTTGTGCAAAAACAATCCCTGATAATAATTGGTGATGATTTCTCCGACTCGCTCGCTCTTTGTTAAGTATTTTATCGGCAATAAATCAAATCTTAACCTCGTTCCATACTTCCTTTTCGCTCCTCGTCCGCCATATTCGCCTTCATATTTCTCATACAACGCCGCATCTTTTCTCATCTTTGAAATCAAGTGTAAATCGTTTTCGATTGCCATCAAAACCGCTTGATGATGCCCGAAATGTCCATCTAACGCCAAGTATCTGACTTTGACAAAAACTCTCAAAAGTTTCACTAAGCCTGACAGTAACTCATTGATTCTCAACAGTTCGGGCGACAAATTCAACTCGTTTTTGTTCTTATTCAAACTTCCTTTTTCCGTCCCTTCGGGTTGCCTTTCGTCGTTTTCGACTTCTTCGCCCGCTTCTTCCTGCGCTCCTTGAGTGCCTCTTTTTCCGCCTCGCTCCGCACCGTTTGCTTGACCGAGAGCGGATACGCCTTTCTTTGGGCAACATCCACCAACGAAAAGACGAAAAACTCCAAACCGCTCACGACCTGACTTAAAATTCCCGAAAAAAACGCCCGATTCCGTGCGTCTGCGCTCCCGATTTGGTGACAGTAGTCGCATCGTCCGCCAAAATAAACTCGCTTTTGCAATCAAACAAATGAGTTTCAAAGAACTTCACCAGCAATTCAACCCACGGCAACTCGGTCGCAAAAAAGCGTTGAACGGTTCGATAACTGCCGCCTTTGCCAGTCCACCGCGAAATCGAGAGCATCGTCACCCGACCGGTCATCGTCAAAATTGCCTCAGCAATAACCGCCAGTCGGCGACCGGAAGTTGGCATTGCGAAAGTTTCAAAACAAGCAAAAAGTGTTAATATATCCATTGAAATGAACGGGTCTTTTAGTTGAAATATCGTGCAAAAAATAAATCTACTAAACTACTCGTTTCATTTCATCTCTCATCTCAAGTTTTCAAATATCTTTTTGGCGAAGGTATTGACAATAAAGGTAAGTTTTATATCTCTCTGCTGCAAATTCGGGCTTTTTCCTATCTACAAGGGCTGTTGAGTCTGCTAAATCCGCATATAATACTACCCCCTCAAGCAAAACCGCTTCATTACTCAGCTTGAGATCGTCAGCTTCAGGAATTTTCGTTCCGTTTCTTTTTTGCCATTGTTCAGAAAAAATATTTTTGACTTCTATTTTGAGATCATCACTCAATGCCATAGTTTTATCATTACTTTACGCCAAGAATTCCAATCTTCTTCTTCATTTCTGTACAAATTGTTCCGGCAGCACTTGTCAAACTTTTCCCTGATTTCAATGAATATGTTATTGGAGTGATGCCAAAAAGATCGCTAGGTATTTTTATTTTTGAATCTCTGTCATAAATAATCAAATTCCTGTTTCTATCTAGTTTTCCCATAAAAAGTCCCAGCTCAAATATTGTATTGTCTCTGGGAGCGAAATACTGCTTGCCTCGACTTCTGACAACATCATCGACATGAAAAATAAATGCGCCAAAATCGGCTCTGCTCGCCATTTTCTGCAAATCGTCAATAGTGTATTCGGATGGGCTAAATATTCCATCTTCCCAAACTACAACTTCTATATCTGCATGATCTAATTTTAGTCGGATTTCCTCAGCAAGAGGTAAACCCTCGACTGAACACCCAATAAACAAAACGGGATTATTATTAGATTCTTCAAGAAATCTTGTCCTTTCGCGTAATCTGTCTGACTGAACTATATAAAGTTCTTTGTACAATGCTGGAAATTCCTCAATAGTCTTAAGAAAGTCAGACTCAGTTACTTTCAAAACCACTAAATCTTCCGTTACGGTCAAAGTGGCTGATCGGCGCTTCGTTCCATCGACGGCTGCCATTTCACCGACAACGTCATTGGATTTTCTTGTGCCGAATTTATTACCTTTTACTGATAATTGCGCTTCTCCTGAAAGGATAAAATAAACATCATTGTCAGTTTCTCCTTCTTTAATTAAAACCTTCCCTTTTTCGTGAGCCTCGAGTTTTCCAACTTCTGCCAGCTTTTCTGCTGCTTTGGCATCTTGATTAACTAATCGACTTTTACGCAAACTTTCGAGAAGTAATCTTTTCCCCTTATCACCTTCAAATCTTTTTAACATAATTTTTATTTAACCTTATCAGCATGGTGTCATACTTTTTGATAATGAAAATCTTAATAACTTTTGGCTCGGTTAATTTTTAAATGAATTTTTAATAAATTCAACTCTCTGTTTGTGACAGAAACTATAGTTGCGATTATTGCCACATGGACATTTAGCTTTGTCTGAAATAAATATTTGATTTGATAAGATAGGCAAAAACGCTTCGACCGTTTTGCCGTTAGTTCCTAAAATCTCTCCGAAATATTCAATGAATCCTTTTTTGCCATGACCGCGTTCGCCCCATGCCCAGTATCCGCAGGAATCATACATTAACTGCCTTTCGTAAAATATCGTCAACTGATCAACAAAATTAAGCAGAGTATTTTCATTCTTTCGATTCCATTCTGACTCAACCGGTAACCACAAACAGCATTCTCCGCTTGGATGAAAATGGCGGTCAGCTATATGTGAAAAATCGTTATCGCTATCTACTGCAATCGGCTCGTTGTCAGGATAATTATCTGAGAAAATGATTTTTAGCTTGACCGGCGTCGGTATTCCGCTGTTTTCTTCGCGGAGAATAATTTCTCCCTGCAAAGTTGCCTTAAAGGTTTGAAAATTCAAAGCGTATTTTAAGCTTGAATATTTTCCGGCAAGAAGCCTGCGGTCATGAGCGAGACGCGCGTCACCCGCGTCCCGCTCATACCACTTTTCTCCGTTTTTATTCGCTGGCGTACGACCGAGCAGGGATAACCATTCGCGCATTTTCCGATTCCTTATGAGAAATTTCGATTCCTGATTTTTTGGAACTGTTAATAAACGCCGGCGCGCCGGCAACGGCATGCGCTGCCTTTGCAGCTCGTTCGACTTTATCGGCAGTTAAGTTTTCTGCGACGTAGCATTTCAGCGTATTGTCATAGTTAAAATGCTTGCTCAATCGCTCCGGCAGAGCGTCGTAAATTCGTTTCGAGATGCCAATCTGCCCACCACTGCATTTTTCTTCAATTTTTGCCGCCGATTCCACGCCTTGTCCGAGACAAATGCGGTCGCGGTGAGCGTGCGTGCCGAGTTTGGTAACGAGCGTTTTGTCCAAATCCACACCGACAGCGAGTTTAAGGTGCCCGGCTTCAGGCAAAACTTTCTTGATGGTTTTTTCCATCGAAGATTGCAAACCGACAGCGGCATCAACGGCTTCCGTGGCGATGTCGGCTTCAGAGTCTTTCGGCAAGTGATAAAGTCCCTGCACACGGTCGCCCTGAAACTGAACCCGAATTCCTTCAAAATCTTTTTTCACGACTGTCGCCATTTCTTTGCGGATGACGTGGAGAACCTTCAAAGCCTCTTTCTTCTTTTCATCCGTGTCGGCTTCGTCAATATAAGCCGTAAATCCGGTAACGTCGCCATAAATCGAAGCGGCGAGGATGCGCTTGTTGTTAGTAATTCCGAGGGAGTCAATATCAATCAGCGTGTTCGCCGAACTATATTCAATGTCTTTGAGCGGGTAGTTTGTTTTGTCGTCCTCGACTCGCTTCTCGCTGGCTTCACGATCCCACGGAATACCGTATTCTTCGAATAATTCGTCGAGCGTTTCTTGACTGATTTTCTGAATCTGATAAACATCGTCATTGATTTTGTCACAGTAATCCTGCAATTTTTCCGGCAGCCCGTCGAATAATTCTTTAGTGATGCGAAGCTGCCCGGCATTGTTGATAATTTTGGCGGCGTAGTTTGCCGCCGCGCCGAGAAACAAAAGCTCACGGTCGTCGCGGCTGCCGTTGCGCGTTCCGGTCACGTCGCCGACATCAGCCCCGCCAGCCACTTCAAAGTCGTCGTGAAAAGGAAAAGCTGGGTTAAAGACATTGCAAACAAAGTCTTTCAAAACCAGTTGCAGAAAAAACGCCTTAATCGCCAGCTTTTCCGTTTTGTCAATGGGTCGGTAAAAAAGCGCGTGCAGTTTCGCGCCCTGAAAATGAACGCGCAGCCCGTCGAATTTGTCGTTGTGTTCCACTATGCGGGATACTTCGCGCTGGTAAATGTGAACGGCTTGAATAAACCGCTTGTATTCTTTTTCATCCGATACCTTTTCGGTCGCCATTTTTGCGAAGTTGCTGACGTGAACGTAAACGTGCGCCCCGTGTATTTCCCGACAACAGGTTTCGGTCAAAAGATTGTTGAGGTCTGCCTCGCGGGTAAGTTTCTTAATTTCAATTTCACCCACATTATCCGAATGTTCTTGAACTCTGTCTTTGCTTGTATCGTAGTCCCAACTCATCTGATTTCTTCTCCTTCGATTAAATCTTCCGCCGTTTCAAGCGGGTTTAAAACTATAAACCCTCTGCTTCTCGCGCCCTTGATTTCCAATTCTGAACGCGGAGGGAAATTCAGAGCGATTTCACTTCGCGGTTATTAGCAAAAGGTAATTTTTGGCAACTACCTCAAAAACGAGAATTCTTTTAGTTTTGTTATGTTCATAAATCGTTAAGTCAGTTTCCGGAGCTTTCAACTGACCTTTTTTTCCAAGAGCCGAATTATGTAATATCATTATTGCGCTTGATGTGTCAAGCAATATCAAGCAGCAAAATTGATTTTGATGGCGAAAGAATCGGAAAAATTCTGCTTAATATGTCAAGCAGCTCTATATTTTGCTTGACATATTAAGCGCAAAGTATTACTTAGTGGATAACTGTATTTTTAATAAAAGGAGTTAACGTCTTGTCTATTGCCGAAGAATTACATCGCTTGCGGACTCTCAAAGGAGTTAGTTTGCGTGAAGTTGAGCGCGAAACCGGCGTTTCCAACGCTTATTTATCTCAGCTTGAAACCGGAAAAACGGAGAAGCCTTCGCCGCATATTCTTCATAAACTGGCGGCATATTACGGAACGGAATACAACAACTTGCTCAAGGTTGCCGGTTATCTGGAAGAAAAAAAAGGATCGGCTCGAAAAGTCAGCGACATTCACGCCGCCTTAATGAGTGCCAATTTAAGAGATGAGCAGGAAGACATGATTGTTAAATTTATTGAATATCTCAGCTCTCAAAATTCGTAGTGAAGCAAAACCCTTCTTATGGCTGTTAAGCAAATCCTTTTCACCCCGCCGGATAGTGCCGATGAAATTTCCGCTTTAGCCGACAAAGCAATCCGACGGGCGGGAGCAATCGGCGTTCTACCCACGCCAATAGATGATTTGATAGCCGCTGCCAATATAAAAGATAAATCCGTTGATGGCGCGAGCATTTCGAGTTTTTTGGAATCCTTCAGCGAGCAGGCTCAAAGCACTTTAAAGGCAATAATCAACAAGGTCCGTGGGATTTCGGATTTGCGCCAGCCGGTGATATACGTTCCAATCGATACAAAACCACGTCAGCATTTTGCAAAATCTCACGAGCTGGGGCATCAAGATATGCCTTGGCATAAAACCTATAGCGAAAAAAGCGAATTTTTTCACGACGACGATTACACTCTCAGTTCGGAGGTAAAAGAAGTCTTTGAACAAGAAGCGAATTTCTACGCTGCGGAAGTGATTTATCAAGGCAGAAACTTTATAAATCGAGCCAGAAGTTATCGCCCTTCCTTCGATGTCGTGTTCACGTTAGCCGACCAACACGGAGCTTCCAGACAGGCTACGCTGAGAAAATACGTCGAAGCCCAAGACGAGATGATCGCGGCGATTACATATCTGCCCAGTAAATTTTACGTAGATGCGGAAAAAGGATTGCCTGTGTTGAATGCGCCGCGACTTTTCTGCTCGAATAGATTTTTGAAGAAATATGAAAGCATCGAACTGCCGAATGAACTTTTGAGCGGACATCCTTGGGCGGAAGCCCGTGACTCAATAGAAATTCCCGATGGTTATATGGATTTCAAATGTGACGGCATCACTCTAAATCTTTGGTGGCAGGCTTGGTGGAATAATTATTCGTTACTTGTAATACTGCGCCGTGAACCTCGTTTTAAATTCTTGGGCAAAATGATTCGAATCTAAATCATTTTTCTCTGTAATCATAATTCGACATCGGCGACCTTTAGCGCAAATCTAACGAAAGTTCCGCATCTTCGCAGGCGGTTTGTATTAACAATATTTTTAACAATTCGTTCAGCGTGAACTAAATCACTGTATGGTCTTCCGGTATTTTCTTGAAAAAGTTTGTTAAGAGTCGCCTTCGGATTCCTTACTCGCTCTGGATATTGCTCCCGCCCGATTCTGACTTCACGAGTCGGTCTTGAAAGGACGGCGGAAATCGCTTGATGTTCCGACAAAAGCCAAGCCTCAAGTTCTTCTTTTATACAAACCAGAAACACATTGGGGTTATTTACTCCGGCAGTGTGTAATTTTTCCAAGATTTGTTCCCGATCTTCTACGAGGCAAGGTCTTTCTCCGGCTTCGCGCCAAGCTGGATACAAATCCCACACAATGATTACCCGGTCGCAACCGTCAATCTCAAACAGATCCTTTGTCGTATCCGCGCAGTTTTCAATTAATCCCGGTTTATTGCCGAGTGGGATACTGACGACTTCGATTTCGGGATCAAGCAATTTCGCCAAATGTTCACAAACCGCTTTGTCCGCGCCTTGAGGTCCGCATTCTAAAATCAATCCGACTTTCATTCTCGTTATTTGCTGGTATTGAGTTTGCCCATTGTGTAGAGTTTCCCGACGGAGAATTTTTTGCTCCATTCCTGAAGTCCATCTCGGTCGGCAGGACGGGAGAAAACGGGTTCGCCGTCTTGCCGCTCGACTAAAACAATTTGCGACAAATCAAGCAAGTCCAAAAGGTATGGCGAATGAGTAGTTAAAATTATTTGAATTTTTCCTTCTTCGACTACGCGGCGAATTTCGTCAACAATCAAATGAACGGTTCGCGGGTCAAGTCCGTTTTCAATTTCCTCAATTACTAACAAGGGCGGCGGCTGCGGATGCCGCAGAACTGCCAGCAGAGCCAGAATTCTAAGAGTGCCGAAAGAAAACAGCCAGCTCGGAACTTTAAAATCTCGCTCGCCCAACTGGAGATAGACGTTTCTTTCGATTTCGGAAGTCAAGACAGGCTGCAAGTCTTCGGCGTAAGGCAGAACAAATTTTAATGTTTCAAAAATCCCATCGAAAGCGTCCTGGTCGAGTTTGCGGATACTTAGAAGATATTCGGCGATGTTTGAGCCGTCTCTGGCGAGAAAGATTCGTCCGCCGGTGCGTTGCTGCGGATTCGTTCTGCCCATTTCCTGCGGAACGGTTGAAAGAAATTGCCACTCCGAGATATACCAGCCGAGCGAATCATTTAACAGCGATTCATCGTCGGCAAGCTGGTCGGAAACCGTAACGGTGGCGATTCCGCCGTAATCTCTGGCGAAGACGGGATAGAGTTTACCGAGTTTTGGATCAATTTTTTCTTTTCCGGTGTAAATCCCTTCTGTTTTGCCGTTCCGGTTTCGCAGATAGGTAAAGTCTTTGATTATTATTTTTTCATCTACGAAAAAAAGCTCGTTTCCGCCTTCGCCGAGACTTATTTCGGTGTTGGCGGTGAAACTTTTGAAATTCTCCGTTCCCTTGCCGCGCAGCTCAAACGACATCGGATTGGTTTGAGCGAGTCTATCGTAATTGCTGATTTGCTGGCGTATTTTATGTTCCGAGCCTTTGTGCCAAACGTGTTCAAAACCGAACCAGTTTTGCATCGCACGGTCTAAACCGTCGTCAACTATATCCTGAACGGTTTGCAAAGACTCAATCAAACTACTTTTTCCCGAACCGTTGTTGCCGATAAACACGGTCAGCGGCGTAAGTTTGACCGAGCCGCTGTCTTTGACGGCTTTGAAGTTTTTGACCCGAAAAGATTTTAGAAAAGTTTTCATTTGATAAAACCTATAACGACACGAAAAACCACTTGGTGGCGTGCCAAATCAGAAAAAAAAATTGTCAAAATTTAAGGAAATGCTTTCTTAAAAGTGTTAGAAATACTCTTATAAGACATTAATTTTGACTTTTTCAGGAAAATAAAGTATTAGCTATACTGTTTTAACATACATTTTTGACTTTGAGCATTTCAATCGAACGGTTTTTCAAAGGAGCTTCTATGCCGTCTGCTTTATACTATCCGCATACAAATATTCAAGATGCTGGTTTATTAAAAACAGCTTTATTACTTTGGGACGAAATTGATTATATTGTTCCGGGTAAAAAGTTTGAATTCTTAATTCATAAACCTACTGCTAGCCCGGAAATTAGCCTTATGAAACGTGGTTTGGATGTAATAGGTAATCCGCGTATCCCAACTGACGACGAAAAAGAGCGTGTGCATACGATTGTAGAAAATCTCGTCAAGTCCGGTTTACCGTCGTGGCTCATCTACAGCCCTCAGAATGCTGAAGCTAATTACGAAATTTATCCCGAAAAATTATTCGTCAAAACGTGGCGCACACTGGCAGAAAGCGGATTCGCCGTTCAACAAACCGAACCCGCTCACGGTCAGTATATGCCGGATTGGTCAATGCATAAATCAATCGGGTTAATCATAATGGCGATTTTGGCTGAAGTTTGTGGAGAGGAGAAAGATTTAGTTACCGACCAAAAGGATAGTTATGATAAATGGGTGCGGTATTTAACAACAGAGGCGAAAGGTGAATTTATTCCTATCGAGGAAGTTAATAAATTAGAACGTGAAATCACGAATGAAGTTGAGTGTTTGGTAAATGTTTCTCTATCTACCATAAATATCCAAAATTTAGATTTGAAATCCCTGATTGAACTGCGCGAAAAAGAAAAAATTGGAGGCGATACAGTTTTACCCCAGCTTCGTAGTAAATATTTTGAGGAACTGAAAAAATACATCGAAAGATTAAAACGATGCAGAAGCAAAACTGGCAGAGATACAGTTGAAAATGACTTTAAAGTTGCAATGCAGCGCGACCTAAATTCTCTGAAGAATGAACTCCGGTTAGAAGAAAGTAGAACCTTATGGTCAGGTGGTTTGGTTACGGCACTTACCGTCGGCGCAGGAGCGTTAGCTTCTTTGGCTCTGCCAATAATAGGTTTGCCAGTGGCGGCAAGTGTGGGAATTTTCGGCACAACAACTGTAATGGCAACTATTAATCATTTAGCAGGCGTAAAAAAAGCGCATCTTGACTATAAAAAAGATCGAAATAAAGTTCTAAAAGACCATCCCATGTCATATCTTTACAGCATTCATAATGGTTAGATTTATAAATCTCAGGTACATATAGTCAGCATTTTCGGTAATTACTTTATCAAACCTCTTTCGGCATCGCGGAAAGCGTTTTGCGTGGCGACTTTGACGACATCTGAAACGAGCGGAAAGGTCGTTAAAATATATGTGAATTCTTCTTCGGTCAAGCCGTAAAGATGAGCGACGAGCGCGTCGAGTTCGGCACGAATACTTTGACGTTCGGTTACGTCGGTTACTCCGTTTTTGTAGCTTCCTAGTCCAACTTCTTTCGCCAAATCGTCAAATTCCGGTGTCGTGCAAATCAATTTTGCGGCGCGTTCGACAATCGGCGCAAACTCTTTGTCTTTTTCCGTTAATCGCGGCACGGGAAGTTGATAAACGTAGAACATACTGATATTTGAAGAAATTCTGTTTCGTAAAGTTGAGTCTAAAACGAAGCTATTCAAACAACTCAATAAAAATAAACTTTCCGATGAACTTAGCTTCTGGTTGGCTGAACAGTGAAACGATTCCGAAGCAAAATTGTTTTTCGGAATAATTGTAGAAATTAGACTTCTTTCGTCTGTATCTCTTGCGATTCTCCTAAGAACAAGCTGACAAGTTTGATAATCAAGCGTTTGTTTTTTGTCTGCATTGCGTCCGAGCAATGCTTTGCGTCCTTCTTTTTCATCAATCCAATAACGCGGTTCGCTAAATTGATGTGTAAATTGATGAATCATTTTGCCTTCGTAAAGTGGCAATCTATTACTGCCGCTTGAAGTCTTAAACAAATGACTATCGGTTGTCATATTAAATCCGTGTTTTAATTTTAAGTTCCATTTAGTTTGAATCTCTTCGTAAAGAAGTGGAAACTTGAGCATTTTTTCGGCAATGCGAACGTCAGTTTCATTTTTAAACTCCATTATCGAAAGCGAATGTGGCGAGAGTT
>MWVX01000250.1_pt1 | contig 15812 bp, 13 predicted proteins | sample 1047311 | NCBI WGS metagenome assembly MWVX01 (sample SAMN06349984, study PRJNA376086) | soil metagenome | isolation source: MtG-4 sample Antarctic (ecotone) soil | place: Antarctica | collected 2015-01-13 | reverse complement strand
ATCTCCAGCCATTCCCATTTGTAAATTCTTCCACACCTGTAATCCGCCTGATAGAAAGTATTACTGCCAGTGAAAGAAATAATCCCAGGGTGGCAGTTGTCTGTATCCAACTGGTAAAAAAGCCACGTCTGTGTGCAGGAGCATGTTCTGCCACATACGTAGCAGCGCCGCCGTATTCGCCTCCGAGTGCCAGGCCTTGCAACAATCGAAGGATCAAAACCAGTGCAGGTGCCCACGCTCCGATAGTAGCATAAGAAGGCACCAACCCGATTAGAAAAGTGGAAAGACCCATCAATATAAGGGTTAGTAAAAAAGTGTATTTCCTCCCGATCAGGTCGCCCAATCTGCCAAAAACTAATGCGCCAAAAGGCCTTACAATAAAGCCTGCGGCAAATGTGGCCAATGTGGAAAGCAATGCGGCAGTAGGATTTGCAGAAGGAAAAAACTTTACAGCAATGATCGTGGAGAGGCTCCCGAATATGTAAAAGTCGTACCACTCGATCAATGTACCCACTGAAGAAGCTGTGATCACTTTCCAGATCCCTGAATGAGAAGAAGCTGTTTGTGGTAAAGTGGAATTTATAAAAATATATTTTTTATGTAATTATCAATATTTATATCCGGTGTTCACATTTTTATAAATTCTCATATTCATACAATGGATCTATATGAGTACCTGATTTCATTTCGAATACAGGTTTTATCAACCCGTCTTTTAGCCCATAGACCCAGCCATGCAGATCGGGTCTTTGTTCTCTTTTCCAGGCTCTTTGAATAATGGATGTTTTCGCAAGATTATAGACCTGCTCTTCAACATTCAATTCCACTAACCTGTCAATTCTTTTATCTTCATTTTGGATATTATCCAGCTCTGCCTGGTGTAGCCTGTACACGTCTTTTATATGGCGCAGCCACATATTGAGTACAGGTTTGAAATCTTTTTTAGTTGCCGCGGCACTAATACCGCCGCATCCATAATGCCCGCAGACTATAACGTGTTTTACTTTTAATTGTGTAACAGCGAAATCAAGTACTGAAAGGAGATTGACATCATTGTTTACCACCAGGTTTGCTACATTCCGGTGCACAAATATTTCTCCCGGCTGCGTACCCGTGATCTCATTTGCAGGCACACGGCTATCGCTGCATCCTATCCATAAAAACTCAGGTGTTTGCAAATGAGCAAGGCGATTAAAATACTCAGGGTCTTGTTCAACTTTTTGCTTTGCCCAGGCTTTATTTTCCAGCAATAACTTTTTATATGTGTACATATTATTTTCTTGAAGACATTACAAATGTATTTACTCTTAACTCCGTTTTTTGCAAAAACCTGGCTTTCTCTCTATGCTCTTATTTATTATAAAACTTATTTGCTAAGTTTAAACTCCTTTACTAATCTTATCTAATGGCTTATCCTTACCAGCTATCAAATTTTGAAGAATATAAAAATGCATATGAAAAAAGTGTACAGCAACCGGATGCCTTCTGGGGGGAGGTTGCCAGTCATTTTACATGGCGTAATCCATGGGATAAAACATTGAAATGGAATTTTGAAGAGCCCGATATTAAATGGTTTCTGGGAGGCAAATTAAATATTACTGAAAATTGCATAGACCGTCACCTGGAAAAAAGCGGCGATATACCTGCTATTATCTGGGAGGCCAATGATCCGGCTGAGCCCCATCGGACAATTACTTACAGGCAACTCTATGATAAGGTTTGCCAATTTGCTCATGTACTGAATAACAACGGCGTGAAAAAAGGTGACCGTGTTTGCCTGTACATGGGTATGATACCTGAGCTGGCAATAGCAGTGCTGGCCTGTGCCCGCGTTGGCGCTATCCATTCTGTGATCTTTGGAGGTTTCAGTGCACAAAGCATAACCGACCGTTTGCAGGATGCAAAAGCCGAATATATAATCACTTGTGATGGCGCTTTCAGGGGATCGAAAGATATTCCATTGAAGAAAGTGATCGACGATGCTTTGATAGGATGCCCATTTGTAAAAAAAGTGATTGTGTGCACACGGACCCGAACACCGGTAAGTATGCTCAATGGCCGGGATGTATGGTGGGAAGATGAAATACGAAAAGTGGAAAAACTGGGTATGCACGAGTATCCTGCCGAAGAAATGGATGCAGAGGACATTCTGTTTATTTTATATACTTCGGGCTCCACAGGGAAGCCAAAAGGAGTAGTGCATACTTGTGGGGGCTATATGGTATTTACCACGTATAGTTTTGTCAATGTGTTTCAATACAAGCCCGGTGATGTTCATTTCTGCACAGCAGATATCGGGTGGGTAACAGGCCATAGCTATATTTTATACGGTCCGCTGTGTGCAGGTGCCACTACGCTTATGTTTGAAGGCATACCGACCTGGCCCGATGCAGGAAGATTTTGGGAAATAGTAGATAAGCATAAGGTCAACATTTTATATACAGCGCCTACCGCTATCCGTTCACTTATGGGATTTGGTATTGAACCTTTTAATGGAAAAAGTCTTTCTTCATTAAAAGTATTGGGCACTGTGGGAGAGCCTATCAATGAAGAAGCATGGCATTGGTATGATGAGCATGTGGGTAAGAAACGCTGTCCCATTGTTGATACCTGGTGGCAGACGGAAACTGGTGGAATTCTCATTTCCAATATGGCAGGTATTACGCCCGCTAAACCCACCCATGCGACATTGCCCTTACCCGGTGTGCAGCCTATACTTGTAGATGAAGAAGGGAATGAAGTGCATGGCAATCCGGCTTCAGGAAATCTTTGTTTGAAAGGCCCATGGCCCGGCATTATACGCACTACCTATGGTGATCATGAAAGGTGCAGGTTAAATTATTTTTCTACTTATAAAGGCCTATACTTCACAGGTGACGGTGCTCTGAGGGATGAAGATGGCAACTATCGCATTACAGGTCGTGTAGATGATGTATTGAATGTGAGTGGCCACCGCATAGGCACTGCAGAAGTGGAAAATGCGATCAATATGCATGCAGGTATTGTGGAAAGTGCAGTTGTAGGATATCCGCATCATGTAAAAGGCCAGGGAATTTATGCGTTCGTTATTTTTCAGGGCCTGCACGAAGATGAGTTTTTAACCCGAAGATATATATCAGAAACTGTAGCAAGAGTGATTGGATCAATTGCCAAACCAGATAAGATTCAGTTTGTAAGCGGATTACCCAAAACAAGGAGCGGAAAAATAATGCGGCGAATCTTGAGAAAGATAGCAGAAGGTGAAACAGAGAATTTAGGAGATACCTCAACGTTGCTTGATCCGGGAGTGGTAGATGAGATTGCGGGAGGGAAATTGTAAGTGTTCAAAATCTGTTTGAAAGAAAGGGATAAAAATTACCATAGGCTAATGTTCCAAAATGAAAAAATTCTTATTTCTCTTTACATTTTGCTGTATTTCTCAAATCTCGTTTTCTGCTGTTTCAATACCCAGGGATACCCTTCCCCGATCAACATATCGAATAAATAAACAACAATTCTTAGAAACCAAATCCTGGGATGATACTTCACGGGCACTGGTGCATTATTATTTCTCCAGAAATAAAAAAGCAAAATGGGGTGTAGGCATTTTTACAGGCGTTGGTCTTCTTTCTGCCTATGCATTTGATAGGATTATCATGGGCGATTCCGGTGGAGGGGGTGGGGCTCTTCTTCTGGCTTTGTTCATCGGCATTCCTTTAGCAGGGCTTATCCTTTATAGTGCCTTTCTTGTGCTGCTTTACATTTTTTACTGGATTCGCTTTTCAAGGCCCCAACTTTTAAAGCAATTGGAAAAGTATAAGGCAACTGAAGTTCTTCCAAAAAGGATCTCCAGGAACAAAGAGTTTTTGAAATTTTTGAGAATGGAAAAATAATCAGGAACAATTGAAAATTAATTGAGAAGAGATATCTTTTTCTCAATCTTTTCTTTTATTTACGAATGGTGACCGAAGTATTCATCGGAATGTAGCTGTATAGATCAAGTACATCAGAATTTTTTAAAGAAATGCATCCCAAAGTCCAGTTCTTATATCTGTCAACAATAAAATCGTCCCGAGCCCAGGTTCCATGTATGCCAACGCCACCACCCGGTCTTGCATTTTTAGGTATCTCACCCCGCTGCTTTCGTTGATTAAATTTTGCCATGGTTTCCTGATTAGGATAATCAAGAAGCATAAAGCGGCTCCATTTAGCGTGGGGCTTTTTATTGACTATTTTAAACGTGCCTTCCGGGGTATAACGGTCTCCCTCTACTTTTTTATCCTTCATGGGGTCATTACCAAATACTACAGGGTAAGTAGCATACCACCCTTCCATGTCATATACATGCAATTCGTAATCTGATTTATCAATTATGATGCGAACAGTGCCTACAGGTTTTGAAGAAGTTTTTTTCGACTTGCTCACTTTATAAGTGACTATAGCAGATGTATGAATGGGATTATTGTTTTTGAAAAGGATAACTCCTATCGCTATAAAAAAGGTGAGGAAAAATGTGGTTTTCATATTTTATCCAAAACAAACTTTAGGGGATTTATGAGTAACGGTTGAATATTTCCTTTAGTATCTGCTACTAAATTTTTATCATTTCCCACAAAGCAAAAACCCTGCAGATTTAAGTCAACAGGGTGGTGCAAAAATAAAAGTTTTGTTATTAAAATCTACTGAATCTGACGCCCATATTATAAGGAGTGTGATCCAACCCTTTTTCCCACATATTTTTCATCGCATATGATCCATACAATTTTACAATGCCAAGACTCAACTCCCCAATATAAGAGAGCTTCCATTTTCGGAGGTCAAAATCATCGTGAAGTTTTTCTTTATCATCGCCTCTCTTCAATTTTTGCCGGGCAGAATAAAGATATCCCCCGCTTACGCCTGCGCTCAGGCCAAAGCCATGTTCACGACCAGGAGTTAAGTCAATGTTCAAAAGCATAGGTACTGTTACATAATCTACGGCAAGTTTATTTTTATCAATTTCATCGTTCAAGGCAGATACCTGAGAAACTTTCGTGGGATTTTTACTAAAAATCGTTCTTTCATCATCGAACCTGTAATTATTCAGTTCTATGCCCAGCCCGTATTTCAGGTTGAGTACATGTCTTACCAAATTCATTTTTTGCATGAATGGCCAAATATTCACATTAATGGATTTTCCTGTATTGAGTTTAAACCAATCGTCTGTGGCACCTGGAGCAAAGGCTGGTGTTGCTGGCGAAGTGTAATTGGTGTTGTCGCTGAAATTGGCAAAACCGAGGTCCACAATCCACCAGTTGGTGCTAAGATTACCATTCCTTTTTATTCGGTTGCTGTTTATGGTTATCTGTTTGTTAGTTGAGTCTCTTTTCCCTTTGGCTTTGATAATGGTTATGCCCCCTATTTTAATGGTATCAGTTTTTTCACGAACTGCGGTGTCCTGACTGAATCCGTTCACAATAATCAGGGATGCAAAAGCTGCAAGTATATTTTTTTTCATAAAAAAAGTTTTGAGCATATTATTATAACTTGATGGCCAAAACCCCTACGTATAATTCATTATTATCATTCACAGGGTTGATGCCGGTACGGCGCTCAATGAATTGGGATGCCTTGCGCAAGAATCCTCTTACTGAACCTTTACTCTTCCCACTGTTTTCGGTAGCTGACATATTCTTTACCATAGTTGGAGTAGTGGCCACTGTTTGATTGTACGCTGGGGATGCTTTAGTAGTTACACCCAAAGTGTTAAGTTCTTGTTGCAACGGAGTATTCAAAGCTGTCTTTTCAATTTCATTCCCAACGTTATTTATCACATCCTTCTTTTTTATTTCAGCTTCAGGCTGAGCAGCAATATTCTGGTGGGTACTTTGCTTTTGTACAGCAATAAGTTCTTTAGCAGGTGGAGGTCTTCTGATTGTTTTCTGCTGTTCCCTGCCGGGCTTCATAGAAACAATCGGAACAGGAGGGGTTAAAATTTTAGATTGTAATGCTGTGGGTGTTGAAAGTGTATCGGATGTTTTTTTGTTTTGAATCACACCAACGGCAGGGGTTTCATTTCTATCAATTTTATTCAGCAAAAACAAAGCTGAAAAAAGAAGTATAAATAATGCTGCTGCCCGATACCAGATTACCGGAAGTCCTCTTCGTTTTATGACATGGTATAAAGATTTTTTATATGGTAAAGGAACAGTATCACCGGCATATAAAGTAAGGGACTGAAGTTGATGAAACTGATTTTTTAGATTTGCATCCTCTTCTATCCTGCTTTTTACATTTGTCTTTTCAAAGTCGCTTAATTCATTATCAATATAAAGCAACAACAATTCATCAGTGGTATGCAATTTTATGTTCTCAGCATATAGATCTTCTTTATGGCTGAATGGAATAGCCTCATCATTTAAGCGGGTAGATAAAAATAAGGTAAGCTCCTGCTGCAAGTCTTGATGAAGAGCAGCAAACTCTTCAACAGCGGACCTGTCCAAATGATTCAGCTCGCCATCCAGGTACAGAAGGAAATACTCTTCGTAATTAGAACGGTCAATATGTAGCTTGTTAGATGACATTCTCAATGCGTACTATATATTCTTTTAATTGCAAACGAGCCCGGTGTAGGTATACCTTCACCTGGCTGCTGTTTAATCCAGTTATTTCGCCAATTTCTTCATAGCTGTAACCTTCGTAATCTTTGAGCATTACAAGGGATCGCTGAGTCTCCCCCAATCGGCTTAAGGCATCCTCCAACACAGCTTTTGTATTATTAAAAGGCCGGAATTCAGTTTTCGACTGCGGCTTAAATTCTTCTTTCAAATGAATGCGTTTTACTTTGCGTAAATGGTCGATCATCGCATTATAAGCAATTGTGAATAAGAAGGATTTACTTTTACTTGCCTCTATATTTCCCCTGTTCATCCATAATTTTTCGAACGCAGTCTGCACCACATCCCTTGCATCCTCCTGGTGACGCAGGTTTTGATAATAAACCTGTATAAGTTATCAGCGTGTTGTGTAACACATTCGTTATAATCTTTTTCAGTCATAAAGCAGTGACATGGGGCTTTCTCTCGTTTTTACGGTTAAACGGGGAAATAGTTACAGCAAAGAAAGATTTTTTTCTAATTATTCAGAGCCCTATGGTGATATATAGCGAGGATGACGGATGATGGGTAAGAGAAAATTCCGGCACCGTACAATCTCCATTACTCAATATATTGAGTAAAAGCTATTTTGTTAATTTGATAAGTGAAAATTCAGTAGGAACGATCTTTTTAACCAACCAATGAATGCTTTACTCTTTTCTGCACAAATACTTTCCTCTGCTCAAAAGCTGCCGGATAGAAACGGAAAGCCCGGTGATGCACTTCGACAAGCTTTCACGACATACGTCGGGTCATGCAGTGTAACAAGGAGCGCAGGCCTTGTGCCGGACTTGCAGTGAATAGCCGGAACAAAAGCTGATCAGAAATACAACAGTTGACAGCCCCACAAATAAAAAATTAAATTGCAAATTGCAAACAACCCTTCGGCAAGCTCCCACGACATACGTCGGGGCAGCTCAGGGTGACAAATCTTTTTCCTTTCAGGCTGAGCCTGCCGAAGCCTGCGGATGGCTCACCTTCTCCAATTCTTCATGCACAAACAACATCAATTCGCTGATATAGTCCGGTGAAAAATTAAATTGCAAACCTGCTGCTTCGTATAATTCGGGCAGGGTGCGGGTGCCACCTAACTCCAATGCTGCCATATAATTATTGATTGCCTGTTCTTTATTTTCTTTGAACTGTTTCCACAGCCCGATAGCTCCTAATTGTGCAATGCCATATTCAATATAATAAAACGGAACTTCAAAAAGATGCAACTGGCGTTGCCATCCATATTTCCTGTATTCTTCAAGACCAGAAACATCCAGGTTGATGGGAGTAAACTCATTAGCTATGCTGCGCCATGTCTCCGCCCTTTCCTCCAGGCTATGTGTTGGATTTTCATATACCCAATGCTGAAACTTATCAATAGTAGCGATCCATGGAAAGATGGTGACCACCCGTTCCAACTGATGTTCTTTTGCACGGCGCAAGTCATCTTCATTGTCGAAAAAGACATCCCAATAATCCATGCTCATAAGCTCCATGGCCATGCTGGCCACTTCTGCTATTTCCATTGGGTATTGCTTGAATGCCGTGAGCTCGAGCTTGTGTGCTAAAAAAGAATGCACTGCATGTCCGCCCTCATGCACCATAGTAGTAAGGTCATGCATTTGCCCTGCAGCATTCATAAAAATAAAAGGAGCTCCTGTTTCTTCAAGCGGACAATTATAACCTCCGGGTGCTTTGCCTTTCCGACTGTCCAGGTCAAAGCGGCCCATCTCTTTCATCTTTACCAGGCAATCGGCAAAGAAGGGATTCATCTTTTGAAAACAATCAACTGTTTTCGCTACCAATTCATCTCCGTTATTGAATGGCGTGAGTGGCTTTACTCCCTCCTTTTCTGCCTCGAGATCCCAGGGACGAAGCATATCCAAACCAAGACTTTGCCGTTTACGGTCGTACAAAAAATTGACAATATTCAGGATGTGTGTACGGCATGCATCATGAAACTGAAAGCATTCTTCTTTTGTATAATCAAAACGTCCAAGCTCAACGAATTTGTAATCGCGATAATTGGCAAAGCCTGCATTTTTGGCAATGGCATCCCGCTTGGAAACAAGGTTTGAAAAAAGATCATTCAGTGTGTCCTTATCCTGCAGCCGGCGTTCATTGATTTTGTGGTACACCTGCTCACGCAATGCCCTATTAGGATTTTCCAAAAATTTTGCCGCTTGTTGTAATGTGTATTCTTTGCCCTCTACTTCTATGGTCATTTTGCCGGTGATCACGCCATACTGTTGAGCCATCACTGCTGTATCAGCCTGAAGAGGGATGTTTTCTTCACGAAAAAGATCAATATTCTTTTTTACACTCCGCAGGTAAGTAGCATATTCCTTTGAATCCAATTCTTTTGTAAAAGAGCTTTCTATAAATTTTCTATTCAGTTTATCAGCGTAAGGTTGAATCTTTGGTTGAATCTCCAGTACAAAAAACTCAAAAGCTTTTTCCAGTTCCTTATTTTCTGTATCGCAGGTCATGCGTATTTGTCTCCATGCTGCATCTTCACCCAGCACAGCTTCCAGTTCGCTCATGTGTTTCAGCCATTGCTCAAGGTCTTCTTTTGAATTGATCGGTCGATTCAACAACTCTATAAAATATGGTTCTAAATTTTCCCAATTGTCAACTTTAAAATCTTCAGGTAAAAACTGACGCTGTATTTTTTTTATATCTGCCGTGTGATTCATCTTGTATTATTAATGACTGCTAAAGGTTAAAAGAAAAGAGGGCAGTTCGCTTAGCTTCGCAATGACATTGAGTGAATACGCTCATTGACTATTTTACCCTACTCCTTCAGTTAATTCTCCTTTTCATCTTTCTTTTTTCTCTTTGTTTTTGGTTTGGCAGTTTCTGCTGTATCATCTCCCGACACTTCAAGGGTTACCGTTTCCTCTGCCTGAGCTAAGTCTTTATCTTCCCCGGTTTCTTCCTCAGAATCCTCTTCCGGTGATAACTTTATTTCAACATCATTGCTTTTCAACACTTCATACCATTTCACTATTTTTTTCATATCCGATGTATAAACCCGCTCAAAATCTATATCACCATATACCTTTTCGAAATAAGCTTTAAGTGCTTTATTGTCTTTGACATCCGGCAGAGCTTCAGTGCTCTCCCTCATGGCATTGAACACATCAACGAGGTTAACATTATCTTCTTTAGTAAAAATTTCAATGCTTTCGAGATGCGAAAGATTATGCACACGGGAAGCAATAAATTTTGTGCTTTTATCTTCGAGAGACCGCACGATGGCGCCGTCTGATTTGGTACTTACCACTTCAAACAATCCCGGAAGACCCGTTACTGCTACTATTCTTTTGTATTCCATAGTATCCACATTTTTTAGGACGTGCAATATACGGTGACTGCTTCAATTGAAATACGATGCCATTTTTTTATAAACCATTGTTGAAACAATCACTATTGAGTAACTTTCTTCTTCAAAAATGATGTTTATGGCTTTCAAGAATGCTATCAGTTGGTTTGAAATACCTGCAATTGATGTGGACAGAGCGCAAAGGTTTTATGAATATATTTTTAGTATCATATTAATACCATTAGATATGGGTGAATTTAAGATGCGCATGTTCCCGTTAGAAAATCAAATGGAAGGAATAGGAGGCGCCATTTGTCTTGCGAAAGAATTTTATATTCCCTCTGCCATTAATGGTCCTTTGCTATACCTGAATGCTGATCCGGATTTGCAAAATGTGTTAGAAAAAGTAGAAGCAGCCGGAGGGAAAATCACCATCCCAAAAAGGCAAATTTCCCCCGAATATGGCTTTATGGCTGTATTTATAGACTCCGAAGGAAACAGGATTGCTTTACATAGTATAGCATAAGGATAAGATTTGTGCTAATTAGTTTATGCTCTTTGACAATATTAGTTCTCTTCCATCACTTTTTCTATCCGATTTTTCACAGTTTCATAATCAGTATAACCCTGGGACAGCATGTAAAATTTCGAATCTGAAACCTGCATGAGCAAACATGGATAACCTTTCACCTGGAGCTGTTTGCACAGTGCAAATTCATAATAGGCTTTGTCGAGGTATTCTTCACTTTTTAATTTTGAAAAAAATTCTTCTTCAGGAATCTTATAGCGTTCTAGCAGATGCCGGTAGGCTTCATTGTCAGTAAGGTCCCGACCTTCATAATTCAATGCATACTGAAGATCGCCTGCAAATTGTACTGCTCTTTCCGGATGATATTCCTTAAAAATGCATAAAGCGATTGCCGGCTTGGTAGAGTCAGGGTACCAGTCCGTTTCGTCCGGATGGAATACATGCCACAAAAAATCTTCCCCGAATTTTACTCCTGTTAAGCTCTCTACCTGCTTGTATGCAGTTTGAATATACTTCGCCATTGGTGCAAAATGTGCAGGCTCATCAGAAAGGATCATGCCTCCTGATAGCACGTCTATAGGAAAGCGTTCTTTATAATCTTCTGCAATACGTTTAATGACATTGCTAAACCCATAACACCATCCGCAGTATGCGTCGTAACAATAAATGAGTGATAGTGCTCTATTTTTCCGAAGAGGGGATTCAGAATATGGGTCAGTGATTTCTTCGTTTTTGGCCGACATGTTTAAATTCTAATTTATTACAGGAAATACTTAATTATCTCCCGGGTGGTAAGACCTTACTGCATTCTTTTGTACATCTTCTTTGTAAAAAAGTACATCCTTGAATTTTCCTTCAATGCACATGGCTGCCTGGTCAATAAAATGTTTTGATTGAGGTTCAAAATATTGTCCACCCATCACTATGGATCTGGCTTTTACCTTTTCACCAAACTCTACTATCGCTGTGAAACTATTTCCTGCGACACCATATTGTTTTGTGTCACCCCAAATTGTTTCAAAAGATGGAAGAGAACCAAAAAATGCAGGAGCTAACGCCACAGGCAAACTGGGTTCGCTATCGCTAAATACGGAAGCTGAAGTTTTTGTTCGCTGATACCTGTTGACATCTCCCCAGGGTATTTTCCATGTTCCATATAGTTTTTGCAATCCTGCAATGATACTTTGCAGCACTTTCAGTTTTTGCTTTGACGTAGTCTGCGTAACTATTGATCGTACATAATTCAGGTGATCTTGTGTAGATTCATGAGCAGGTAATTTTGCAACAGAAAGCAATTGGTATGCCCAGAATATAGCTATTGTTGTGGCTACAGAAGAAACAGATGATCTTCTATCCCATGTTTTAAGAAAAATAAAGGGTTCTTTCAAAAATGAATATAAAGGATCGGAGGGGGCTAATGTTTCGTGAGCAATAATTATTGAGGGAAGTAAACTATCAAACAAAGAAAGGTAACGGTCATACCCCAGTACTGATAGTTTTTCTAGGGTGAATTTGTTTTCCACGTTAAGTAATTGAATAGCCCGCAACGATCTGAAATTTTCTCCTTCCCTTGCCATATAATCAGGATACATTTTTTGCACTGTATAAAAACCAGACATACTAAAAGGGGTTGAATTACAATTTTGAATATAACCATGCCTTGGATTTTTGCTATGGATGATTTCATTTAGCTCGTGTACACCTTTCCATTCGGTTGCTGAAGTGGTGCCATCTACAGGTCTACTCCAATCATAGCCCGAATCACGGCGAGGAATAAAATTGCCATGCCAGTAAGCAATATTGCCCTTATTATCTGCATACATCGTATTGGTTGATGTATTTCCTTTTAATTGCATAGATTTTTCAAACATAGCCAGGCTATTTGATTTCATGCGCTGCCATGATTGTATCAATCCATTCATAGAACGGTTTTGTTCTTTTAAGCTTAACCATTTACCATTTCGACTTCCGAGTACAGGTCCATGATGTGTATAGTAAAATGATAGGGAATCAGAAATTAAACCTGCATTTGTTTTATGTGCGATAAGGAGTTTTTTTTCTGCAACCGGTTTCAGTATTCCGTCGTATTCATAAAAGAACTTCTTTTCTTTTTCCACGATCTTTTCTTCATATACATCTGCCGCATCGGCTTCCGAAGATGTGTGCATCCACCCGCAATGAGAATTAAAACCCTGAAAAATAAAAAATTGCCCCCATGTCGCAGCACCGTATACATTCAGGCCTTCCTCACTGACCATATGCACTTCAGTACGAAAATAAAATGATACATGAGGGTTTATATATAATAAAGTTTTTCCTGATATAGTTTTAGAAGGTCCGATCGCAAAAGCATTAGAACCAGAAGCCATTTCATTGACCGGGTTATTTTTCGCTACATGGGACAGCCATTTGTTTTTTCCATACAATGCCCGCATGTCCTCTATATTTATTCCAGCTGTATTAGTGGAGATATAGGCTCCATCGGTAAACAAGAGCGGAAACCATGGCTCAAAATGTTTTAACGCCAGGGGTTTCACTTCCGGATGTGTATGGAGATAGTAATTTATTCCGTCAGCGAATGCAAGCAATAATTTTTGAAGCCATACCGGAGCTTTTTCATAATCTGCTTTGGCAGCACTGGTATCATAAAGGATCTTCATTTGCAGGTCCTGGTATAAATAAGCACTGCCTTCTATTTCAGAAAGACGCCCTAATATTTGCATATAGTTTCTTTCAACCCTTTCGAAACTTTCTTCGCATTGCGCATACATCAAACCAAAAACGGCATCAGCATCTGTTTTGCCATACACATGAGGGATGCCCCAGTGATCACGGATAATAGTAACACGTGAAGCTTGTTCTTTCCACTCTTTTATCTTGACGGTATCCGCAGTAGATGTACAATTCATCATGAAAAAAAGCGATGAGAACATAACTATTCTATTCATAAAACATTTGCTTTTTCTGATTTGAAACATCTAAACCTTTAATGACGGCTGTTATCAATTAACTCTTTTTTCTGATTTTAATAAAAAGGGGCATTGCATTTTATGTATAAATAACATACCTTGATTGTGAATTTCATTCTCTCTACCAAAACTACTAATAATGCATACTGCTCCCACCCCTGGTGAAGAGGCAATTCCTATTACACCCCTTACTTCCCGTTCTTCATTGCGTATTGAATCTCTTGATGTACTGCGTGGGATTGCGGTTTTAGGCGCTTTACTGGTGAGTATATGGGTCTTCGGAGGTTTCAGCACTCAGCAACAAAATCATTTGCTCCTGCAATCCAAAGGGGGCAACTACCGTTTGTTTGGTGCCATTGACCTCCTTTTCAATGGGAAGATGAGAGCAATGATCGCTTTGGTGTTTGGTGCAGCTATCATCTTGTTTTTTACAAAACAGAAAGCAACATATAACAGACCGCCTGGAGATGTATTCATCAACAGGCAATTCTGGCTGCTTCTCATGGGCCTGGCAAATGCTGTAGTATTTCTATGGACACAGGACATACTCTTTCACTTGGGGATAATGGGCATTCTGCTTTTTCCATTTATCAGGCTTTCATATCGTGGGTTATTTATTGCTGCTTTAATAACCACACTTATTTATTGCGGCAAAAATTACTGGCATTATTCAGATAAGCAAAAGGTATATGGTAAATATATCGCAGTAACAGCGCTTGAAAAAAAATACCAAAAAGATTCTGTAAACAAAGCTGCAAAAGGCATCAAGGCTCCTAAAGACACACTTAGCAAATTGCAAAAAGAGGACAAGCAAGCCTGGGAAGGCTTGCTCTCGGGGATGAAACAGGATCTTAAAAAAGATGATCCGAACAATAAAGCCATGCGAAGTAACAACTATGGTAAAATATGGAATCATGTTCTGCCTGCACTTCAATCCAGAGAAGCACAATGGACTTACCAGTTTGGTTTCTGGGATCTTGCTTCAATGATATTTTTAGGTATGGCCCTTTATAAAATTGGTTTTTTTGATCATCGTTTTTCACGTAACAACTATCTGGTTTTCGGTTTGCTCTTTTTGACATCTGGATTGTTATTGGGTTGGTTTCGTTTACATTTTCTTCAAATCGCTTTGCAGGATTATACCAGATACATTAAAAATAATCCTGTACCCCACGACTTATTATTTCCTCTTGAACGCTGTCTCACTGCGCTGGGGTATACCTGCCTTGTACTATTCTGTTTGGCCACAGGTTTTATGAGCCGTTTATGGAAAGCCTTTAGTTGCGTTGGCCAATTGTCGCTGACGAATTACCTTTTGCAAAGCGTTATTTGTACTCTATTTTTCTATGGTTATGGTATGGGCTATTATGGAAGGCTGAATCAGTTACAGTTGTACTTCATAGTAGCCGAAATAATTATGGTGCAATTTATTTTTAGTGTGCTCTGGCTTAGACACTATAACTATGGCCCTGCTGAATGGTTGTTGCGCCGCTTGAGCTATGGCAGACAATTGGAAACTTTCACCAAATCATCTGCTGAAGCTCCTGTAATCACTGTCCTCAATTAATTGAACAAAAAATATTTAATGGATACAAATAGCCCTTTTTCATTCCCTTTAGGTAATCCCCTCTCATCCAATATAAAGAACGAAAGTTTTGAAACAGTAACAGCACGCCCGGTAACGGTTTCGGATAGAATCAAGACCATTGACATTATACGCGGGGTAGCCTTGCTGGGTATTCTGCTAATGAATATTCCGGGTTTTGGTATTGACTGGAGCATGAGAGATGCCATCAGAAGGGGCCCTCACAATACTGCTGATTTTTATACCATGGGTGTGATTAATGTATTTTTTGAAGGCACTATGCGGGGTTTATTTTCCATGTTGTTTGGTGCAGGTATGATTTTATTCACCATGAACAAAAAAGAAAAGCAGGGGGGAATAACAGTGGCTGAACTTTATTACCGCAGGTTATTATGGCTGGTTTTATTTGGGGTGATCAACGCTTATGTATTACTATGGCCAGGAGATATATTATTTTTTTATGGCCTTTGTGGAATGGTTCTTTATCCATTTAGAAAAACATCGCCAAAATGGTTGCTCCTACTTGGTTTAATATTTATGAGCATGGCTGCATTGAAAACAACCTTATGGTACAATGAAGAAAGAGGAAAAAGGAAAGCATACATCGAAGCAATAGCAATAGAAAAATCAGGCAAAAAATTAACTTCGGAACAGCAAGCGGCAAAAGCCGAATGGTTGGAAATAGAAAAGAGAAGACCGGATCAGGAAAGGGTGAAGAGAAATGTCAGTAAAATGCGATCAGGATATGGGACTGTATTTACCTATCTTATACCCAACAATTCAGGAGGTGAAACAT